>MPMF02360299.1_pt1 | contig 14722 bp, 16 predicted proteins | sample 1617271 | NCBI WGS metagenome assembly MPMF02 (sample SAMN05944812, study PRJNA350692) | marine metagenome | biome: marine; feature: ODZ; material: water; isolation source: 120 m water sample prefiltered with 30 um filter, filtered on to 0.2 um... | place: Pacific Ocean | collected 2012-04-09... | reverse complement strand
CGACGAGGTCGGGGTCGGCCTGGTGCAGGTCAGATCGGAACCAGGTCTCTGGCTCGAGAAGGGTGACATCGGTCACTCCGGCAAGGACATCCGGTGGAACTTCGATCTCTGCTGGCCTTGGGCGTCCGGTCTGGAGAGCCTTGGCAGCGCGCCTGACCATGCCGGGGATTTCCGTTGGCCTCATTGCGCGCTCCGCGTACTTCACAACGGATGAAACTGTCTCGAGCTGATCGTTGATCTCGTGCAGCGCGCCTCGCCCTTGCCCGATCTGGTCGGAGACAACCTGACCGGTGACCATCAACACAGGCGAATTACAGGCGTAGGCGGTGGATAAGGCAGCCGTAGCATTCAGAAGGCCGGGGCCGGGGACTGTGATCGCCGTCCCTATGCGCCCCGTCACTCGGGCGTAGCCGTCGGCCATGTAGGTCGTCGCCTGCTCGTGCCTAGGATGAATCACCTTGTGAGTGGTCCTGCTCCTCCCAGATCGCGTCAAACAGGTAGTCCATCTGGATGCCTGGGAGAGCAAAGAGGGTATCGGCGCCTTCGATCTTCAAGGACTGGGCCAGAGCCTGGCCGCCGGTCATCTCCATGCTTCGACCGCCTCCTGCGGCATTCTGGTAGCAGTGCTGCGACCCCGAAACGATACGGCTCGAGCTGATATTGCTGGAAACCATGGCTGCCGGCAGATGATGCGCCACAGAGCTGGGGCCAGGGTACAATCCGTCGATTCCAAACACGACCTTCGGCTCACGCATAAGACAGGGTGAGCTGTGAACGGTAGTGTCTAAGCATCCCGCGACTCGATATCCCACCCCGAGCGGTTGCAGTTGTCGGCGTCCCCTCCGAGAGACGAGGACTAGCCGGAGGCGGGCTTCCCGGAGGCAGGCGAACTCTACGTGGTCAATCCCAAGCTGGATGACGTTGACGGCCACCCCGTTGGAAACGCCCGGCATGGTCGACCGTGTGATTTCGCGGGTTCCAGCACGGGTCGTGCCGGAATTAGTCAACCACGGTATTGAGAAAGCAGGTTCGCGCCATTCACTTCTTCACCGCAGGATTCTCTGAAACCGAAGAAGAAGAGATGGTCGCACTCGAGCGGGAAGTGGTCGCGAAGCTGAAGGTGCAGAAATCCAGACGGCCGGCCCCAACTACGTAGGGCTCTACGTGCCAACGAGTCGGCTGGCTTCTCTCAAGGGCTTTCCGACAGAACCTGGCAACGTGATGCTGCTTTCACAACCCGGGGCCAAAGCGAGCGAGACCCTGACCGAACTAATGGGGCGAGGAGTCCGCTTTTCGAGGCCCTCGATCTCGCCTAGCTCCAAGTGTTCCATCGGAGAACTTCGCTCACCGGCTTTCGAGTGGTCGGACCGAAATTGGCATCGGGGTATCCGAGCGGAATCAGCGCAACCGGATAGGCGTCGTCTGGCATCCTGATGGCTTCCCGGAGTGTCGGCTCGATCATCCCATGGGCAGTGGTCATGACCGTGCCTAGGCCGAGCGCGCGGGCGGAAAGCATCAGGTTCTGCACCGCCATATAGATCGAACTGCCCGCCGTGAGCGTCGTGGGGTCCTGAGTTGGCGAGGCAAGCTGGTAAAGGCATGGGATTATCAGCACAGGTGCCTTTTCCAGCTGGGAGAAGAAGGCTCGGGCGCCTCGAAGCATCAGGCGCTGTGTCTTGTCCTCGGACTTCTCTCCCTCCGAGATGATTGCCTGCAGCGGCGGAGCATTTTCGTAGATAGTCCTCAACGCCGTGGAAATCTTCATACGCGTTTCGGTGTCGTCGACGACGACAAAGACCCAGGGCTGCAGGTTGCTGCCGCTGGGTGCCTTCGTGGCGGCCTCAATAACGCGTTCGAGAAGCTCTCGCGGAACCGAGCGATCCTGCCAGTAGCGGATCGCTCGCTGTGTGTACATGGCTTCCCAAACGTCGTCGCTCGGGTCGCGGCCAACAGATAGAGTTGATGCCCCTGCGTAAGCTGTCATTCCCGCTCCTACTCGGATTCGACCGGCTCGCCGGTCGAATCGATTCTTGTACGCGATAAAATTCCGGATCGAGCGCCACGATAATTTGAGTACAGGAGCATGTCAAAGAAACCAGCCCGGCCTGCTCTTCGGCCGCTCCAGAGGTCCGTGAATCTAAAACCTCGAGCCGAGTGTCAAAGGTCCATGCCTCGCCCGCTAAGAGGGCCCATGGAGGTTTGAGTCCCAGCAGTGAACACGCGATGTTGTTGTAGTACGTGGCCCGAACCAGACGAATAAGATCAGGAACGCGCGGGAGGCACTTTGCCCAATGCGCACCGCCAAGAAGACTTGGACCTGTAGTCAGCGGCGGTGAAGCCAGAAGAAGAGACCAGATGGCAGACGTGGGATCCGAGCGGAACCGGCCCCTTGCGGGGATGAGAATTCTCGACCAGGGCCGGCATCCAGCCTACGAATGCCGTGTCAACAACAGCCCGCGGCTGTCCTCACTAATTTCCCGCGGGCGCCAATCCTCCCGCGAAGTCGGCCAGAGCCTGGAGATAGGCATCAGAATCGGTCCAGAAGATATCATTGTGGCCGGCACCGGACATCACCTTTAGATCCTTCTCAGCGCTGCCCAGAAGCCCGTACAGCTCCACCGCAGTTTCAAGCGGCACCAATTTCGTCATACTCCCCGTGCAGCAGCAACGTTGGAAGCCGAATTCCTCGGATTTTTTCCTCGTGAGTTGTCACCAGCGTGTGGGCTTGTTCGCCGACGTCCGGCACCGCCACGAGACGTCTGAGGCTCGCCGCTCCACTTTCGATCACAAGGCCGCAGAATCGTTCCGAGCAGCGCGCCGCAATTTCGAGCGCAGGATGCGCACCGAGGCTTCGACCCATGACAATCCGCGGGCCCACGATTCGAGCGGCATCAAGCCTGGCGTGGAATTCGGCTGCAGCTGGTCGTGCGTCCCCCACCAATGCTGCGAACGTGGGAACGCCACGGCCCACGCCGTAGCCGCGAAAGTCAACCACGACGAGATTAAGTCCCATCTCTCGGTACATCAGAGCAATCCCATCGTGGTCGGCGACCACCTCCCCATTCCCGTGAAAGTGCATAAAAGTTGGGGCGCCGGGATCGGTCTTATACATCCTCGCCGCGACAGTGATCCCGTTGCCAACCGGGATCTCGAAGTCGGTAGCTCCGTCAGGTGGTTGGGTTGCATCGGGCCTGGGAAAGAACACGGAACGCCCCAACCCAACCCGGTCGATCAGTCCATAATCCGGGGCACCGGATGACATCGGTGGCACAGTACCACGCAAAGGGCACTGGTCCGAGCGCTGGGTCCGGCTCGGCCCAACCGTCAGCCTTAGCAAAGAACCTGCCGCGAAGCGCGTGCCCCCGACCAGGCTCTTTTCCTGCTGTCTATACTCGCAGGGACGATTCATTCAATTGTGAGGAGAATGCAATGCCACTTGGTGGGTATTCAGGAAGAGTTGCAACCGTCGATCTGGCCGTCGGAAGCGTGAGCTATGAGCCCATCCCCGAAGATTGGGCGCTGAAATACATCGGCGCCCGCGGCCTCGGCGTGCGTTACGTATACGAGGCGGGCCCATCTGTCAACGCACTCGGTCCGGACAACATTCTTTGCTTCATGAACGGGCCCCTCACGGGCACCGAGGCCAACATGAGCGGCCGGCTGGCAATCGTAACCAAGAGTCCGCTCACCGGGACCGTTACGGACAGTCACATGGGGGGATGGAGCGCAGCCCGTTTGCGCTGGGCCGGCTTCGATGGCCTCGTCTTCAGAGGAAAGGCAACCTCACCCGTCTACGCGTACGTGAGCGACAACAGCGTCGAGCTACGCGACGCCACGGACATCTGGGGGAAGGGCGTTCACGAGACTGTGCAGATCATGTGCGAACGCTACGGAGAAGACGACCTGAGTGTCATGTCGATCGGCCAGGCCGGCGAGAACAAGGTCCGATTCGCAGCCTGGATCAACGAAACCGACCGCGCCTCCGGACGCGGCGGCACCGGTTGCGTCGGCGGCGACAAGATGCTCAAAGCCGTCGTCGTGAAATCGACAAACACAAGGCCGAGGGCCACGAACCGAGACGAATGGAGAGTCGCGCACAAGGTCGCACTCGAAAAGATCATGGACGAAGAACACATCACCTCTCCGAAGAAAGGTGGACTAAGCGTTTTCGGTACCAACGTTCTCATGAACGTGACCAATTCGATTGGTGCACTCGGCGGCAGAAACAGCCAGGACACCTCATTCGAAGAGGCGGAGATGCTGAGCGGCGAGTACGTGAAAGAGCACTACCTGATTAACGACCCCACGTGCCACGCCTGTCCCGTCGCCTGCAAGAAAGAGGTCGACATCACCGAGGGCCCGTACAAGGTCAAGATGGAGTCGGTCGAGTACGAGCCCGCCTGGTCGCTCGGCGCCAACTGTGGGAACAGCGACGTTGCATCCGTGGCGTACATGATCAACCTGGCCAACGACTGGGGATATGACGCCATTGAGATTGGCCAGGCTCTCTCGGCGGTCATGGAAGCTACGCAGCGCGAATACATTCCTACAGGTGAGGGCATCGCCTGGGGCGACCAGGGTCGGATGATCGAAGTTTCCCGAATGGTCACCTTCCGCGAGGGAATCGGCGATCAGCTTGCCGACGGGATCGAAGCGTTCGCCAACTTCGTCGGCCACCCGGAGATGGCTATGACCGTGAAAGGCCAGGCCACTCCTGCCTACGATCCGCGAGGACTCAAGGGCATGGGCCTCGGTTACGCAACGTCGAACCGTGGTGCCTGCCATCTGCGCGGATACAGTCCCGCCAGTGAACTCGGCTTGATCGGACTGAAGAGTGACCCTCTCGTCTGGGAGGGGAAAGGCGAGTTGCTCAAGCTATTGCAGGATATCCACGCCTTCTCGGACAGCCTCGACCTCTGCAAGTTCAGCGCATTCGCCGAGGGCCCGGATGAGTATGCGGAGCAATACCGGGTGATGACGGGACTGGATTCGTTCACGGCCGACGATGTGCTCAAGACCGGCGAGCGAATCTACAACCTCGAGCGCCACTACAACAACCTGGCTGGATTCGGGGAAGGCTCAGACACTCTGCCCCAGCGCTTCCTCGATGAACCATCGAACTCCCGGGGTTCCGAAGGCCAAGTTTGTGAACTCACAGAGATGCTCGAGGAATACTACGCCGCCCGGGGGTGGGAGAAAGGCGTCGTCACCGAGGCAAAACTCAAGGAACTGGCCATCGCGTAACCTGCGCGTCGATGCCGCTTAGCCGCCTCCACGCATCGTCTTTAGGCGGAGAAAGCGGGCGGCATCGGTCTCTCGTGGACCTTCGACGTCGATGAAGAGGGCCGGCACCTGCATGCCGCCCACCCACGCTGTGGTAGCCTCCCGGAATGTCACGGTCCAGCCGTCCCCGACGACTGTGTCCCCCTGACGGGTTCCTCCGAACTCATCCACGAGGTAGCCGCTGATCAGGTCGCGCGGAAGATTCCGGACCTCCAGTCGCACCACTCCGTCAGCCACCCGCCACCGGTGGGAAGACATCGACAATGGCATCGGCCGGCACCGGAGTATCGAGCATCTGGAGGTGTCGCACATCTCTGCCGTTCACGAACAGCTTAAGGAAGTCCCTCAGCTCTCCTTCCCCCGACCAAACGAGGGGACCGAGTTCCGGGAAGCGGTCCGTTAGTGCGTCAAGCAACCGGCGCACGGAGGCTTCGCCTTCGATGTCGACATCGATGAATTTGCCTCCGACGATGGGACGCAGGGTGGCGTAGAACCGGACTTCCACGTTCTGATCGTACACTTCCTCTTCGACTCAACTGCGCTCACACCTTGACCTACCAGCGGTTCAGGCGGACCCTCGCGGACGATGATGTCGCGCCCCCCTAGGCTCTCGCGCGCGACCCGACCCATCCGCTTACGGCGGATGGGCACGGCTGAGGTTCGAATCCGCGAAATTGGACCATCCCGATCCCTGGGTAGCGGCGCCGTCCGTGCACTCTCGGGGTTCGCCGTTGCCCTGCTGATCGGAGTCCTCCTCCTTGGGACACCGCTTGCCGCAGAAGACGGAGAGCCGACCAACCTCGTCGACGCCCTGTTCACGGGCGTCTCGGCGATCTGCGTCACGGGCCTCACCGTCTTTGACACGAGTACTCACTGGAGCATGTTCGGTGAAATCGTGATCATCACCCTCGTGCAGCTCGGTGGACTCGGTTACATGGTGGGCACGGGCGTGCTTCTCTGGGCAGCGGGCCGGCAAATGGGGCTCCGGGACAGACAACTTCTGCGCCTTTACTACAGCGCCCCGAGCCTAGGCGAGACCCTGGCCTTTGTAAGAAACATCGCCATCTATGCCCTGGCCCTAGAGGCTATCGGGACCGTGATCCTCTTCTTCGCATTCCTCGGGGAAGACTACGGCGTTGGGGAAGCCGGCTGGCAGGCCGGCTTCCACTCTATTTCCGCCTTTAACAATTCCGGCTTCAACATCACCGGCAACGACATGATCGACTTCCGAGCCAATCACACCATAACTGGGACCATCTCAGTCCTTGTGGTCCTAGGGGGGATGGGAGCGATCCCGGTGCTGGCGTTCGTTGGCTGCCGTTCCTGGGGAAAGCTTCCACTCGATGCGAAGATCATCTTTCTGATGACCGGGGTAATCCTCGTGTTGGGTACCGTCGTGTTCGCAGTCTTCGAATGGGACGACGACGAAACGATCGGCCGGGAGAACGTAGAAGTGCGGGTTCTTGACTCGTTCTTCGAGGTTGCGATGAGTCGGACCGCCGGGTTCAGCGTCATTCCTCTCGACGAAACCCGCGACCAGACCAAGATGCTCGTGGCTCCGTTGATGTTTGTCGGCGGGGCCGCCGGGTCCACCGCCGGGGGGATCAAGATCGGGACGTTCGCCCTCTTGCTGGCAGCGATGCTCGCGACTGTCAGAGGAGAGCCCGACGCAGTCCTGTTCCGCCGCAAGATCCCCGAACGGATGATCAGGCAGGCGCTTGCCATCACCATCTGGGGTCTTCTGGTCACGCTGGCATTCATCCTCCTGATGATGGCATTGACAGACGAGGTGTTCGTGAACGTGATGTTCGATTCGGTCTCGGCCCTGGGCACTGTCGGGATGTCGACCGGCGTACCTGGCCGGGCGGACGCAATGGCCCGGCTGGCCTTCACCGGGGCAATGCTACTGGGTCGATTTGGGCCTCTCGTACTGCTTCTCCAGATGAACGCACCGCGGCGGCGGTCGACCTTCAGGGTCCCGGGGGATAGCATCCGGCTTGGTTGATCTATGAACGCAGCAGTCTTGGGACTCGGTCGATTCGGCACACAGATAGCACGCGAGCTCATGCGGCTCGGAGTGGATGTCCTTGCAGTGGACCAGAACCCCGCACTAGTCAACGACCTCGCAGAAGAAGTGCTCTTCGCTGCCGAGGGCAATCTCACAGATGTCGAATTCCTCGAGTCGCTCGCTCTTGGCGATTACGACTACGTGATAGTCGCGATCGGTAGCGACGTTGCCACTAGCGTGCTCATCACCCTCACGCTCAAGCAGCGGATGCACTTGCGACACGTCGCCGCCAAGACGGGCAGCGACGACCACACGCGAGCCCTCGAACTCGCCGGGGCAGACGTGATTGTGAACCCGGAGAAGGAATCCGCCGTTCGGCTCGCGCACACGCTCGGATCCCGGTCCGTCTCCGACTACATGTCCGTTCAGGCTGACTACGGGATCGCCAAGGTGAAAGCCCCGACCGGAGCCCACAACATTCGTATCGGTGACATCGACGTCCAGGACCGCTTCAAAGTGTTCTTCGTAGCCCGGGTCAGGGACGGCTCAATAACCTTCAACCCCGAGCTGAACGATGTCGTTCAATCCAATGATCTGTGGATAGTCGCCGGGCGGGACGAAGACATCGCCCACCTGCAGCGCTGAGGGAACGGCTCACTACTCGCGGGGATTCCCTGAGCGGCCGTCCCCCATTGGCCTAGTAAGGCCCGAATTGCTCTTCGCCGATGGTCTGGGCGCGCGACTGCAATCGCCCGCTCGTCCTCCATCACCCGGTTGCAATACACGGGGATCACGACTTGTCGAAAAACCCCAGCACAAAGTCGGCACGCAAGTCCCCCCGGACCGATTTCGAACTTATCCTAGAAGTACACTGCTGGGCCTCGCTCGGCGAGTCTCGCGTGCTGTCGCTCATCGCGCTCGCCAATCAACTCCCACACCGAGGAGTTCATCGAAGACAAACCTCTAGCCCTCGACCAGCTGTGTCAGCACTCCACCGGCGGCCGCCGGGTGCAAGAAGACCTGGCCCGTCACGGGGTTACCCGGTCCGGGGTCGCCGACGAGGCGAATACCCTGCTCACGTAGACCGTTCAAGGTGTCCTCCAGGCCGTCCACACGCATTGCTATCAGGTGGACTCCTTCGCCGCTCGTAGCGAGCCGTTTCGCGACGGGTCCTGCCTCGCTCGTAGCAGTCACAAGCTCCACGTAGCTGTCTGGAAACCTGAAGAAGGCCATCGCCATACCTGCCTCGGGCGATTCCCTTCGTTCGCTGACCTCCATCCCATAGATTCCCTCGTAACGCGCGACCGAGGCGTCCAGGTCCTTCACCGCGATGACCACATGATCCACTCCAAGGAACATCTCTACCTCCGGAGTCGAAATTTCCGGCCAAGGCTACTGGCCCACGGATGCGGCTACAATCACGCACGGTCGGAGGTTGCATGGCGGAGCAGGTCGCAGATGGGGTCTGGTGGTTCCACGGGACTAAGGGCTGCAACGTGTATCTCGTCGATTGTGGTGGCGAGCTAATCGTCGTCGACCCTGGATTCAAAGAAAACACTCGTCCAGTAATCCGCGAACTCGAAGAAACTGCCCCGGGCAGAACACTTTCCAGGATCTTCCTCACGCACGCGCACCGCGATCATGCCGGCGCCGCCGGTCGACTGCGTAGGCTGACGGGGGCAACCGTCCTCGCTGGTGAAGGTGACACCCGACCGACCGAAAGCGGTCAACCGGTGCTGTCTGATGGAACGGCCGGCGGAGGTCCGACAGAACGGGTCGGCCGAGTCATTGGTCGACTTCGAGGCCGCCCAGCGACAATACCGGTCGACGAGGTAGTCGACAGGCGAACAGAAGTAGCGGCCGGAACGGTGGCTATACCGGTGCCCGGCCACACGCCGGGTTCGCTCGCTTTCATCCTCGAAGATAGAGACCTCGCAATCGTTGGCGACCTTGTCATCTCACACCGCGATTGCCTGTCCCGTCCGATGAAGATGGCGAACAGCAATGATGAGCAGTATCTCGAAACGCTTGCTCGGTTCGCCGCTTCGGCTCCCGCTTCGGGCCTTGCCGGGCACGGGCGGCCAGTTATCGATACCTTCGGAGATGAACTCAGGGAACTTGCAGGCTTTCCCCGCCGCCACCTGCTCTCACCCGGTTTGATCAGAGACCGGGCGCGGCGTTTCTGGAACTTCGGATCGTGGATCTCGAACACCCGCCAGTCCGAAGATTAATCGCGAAGCTCCCGCTGGAAGCGGTATCGTCCTCGTCGTACTGTGGCCGTCCGGAGAGGGACATCAATGGGAAGACTGAATAGCAAGGTTGCGCTGGTAACCGGCGCTGCGTCTGGAATCGGCCGTGAAAGCGCCATCACCTTCGCCCGGGAGGGCGCAGCGGTGATGTGCGCCGACATAGACATGGCTGGTGCCGAGGCTACCGCAGCCGCCGTCAGTGAGCATGGGGGTACGGCGGAGGCTCTCGAGCTCGACGTCGCCAACGGGAAGGCAGTTTCCGCTGCCCTGCGACAGACCGCCACTGAGTTCGGCGGCATTGACGTGCTGTTCAACAACGCAGGGATTGGCGGCGCTGGGTTCGGCTGGGACCGCGTAATAGAGGTAAACTTGGGCGGGGTTTACAACGGCCTCTACTACGGCTGCCAGGTGCTATCCGAAAGGGGTGGTGGATCGGTTGTCAGTACAGCTTCGATCGCGGGACTCGTAGCTCTTCCGGCAGCACCCATGCCCGACGCTCCACCGACCGAGTACGGGTCTGGGGCCTACCACGCGTCAAAGGCAGGAGTGATTCAGCTGACGCGCCAGTTCGCGGTCCAATTCGCTCGCAAAGGCGTTCGCGTGAACGCCATCGCACCGGGGTTCATTGTGACACCGATGACCGCCGCAGTTAGAGAGGACCCGGCCGGAGAGAAACACCTCGCGGACCTGCACCCTATGGGGCGACTCGGCGAACCCGCCGAAATTGCGACCGTCGCAGCGTTTCTGGCCTCCGATGAAGCCTCTTTTATCACCGGGGCGACGCTCCCGGTCGATGGCGGTTATACCGCCCGGTGATTACCTAGTCCAAGAAGATCTCAGTCTCCGGGTGGAATGCGGCCCATCCGTACCATTCCGTCAGGAACGAGGTGACGAAGGTCAGCTGAACGCCGGTAAGCTCACCCTCCAGGGCGAGGCCATCGGCCGACCACGTCGAGCCCGTCTGTGCGTCTTAGACCACCCCGTCTATCCGTTCGAAATCGAGGATCCGGCCATCACTGAGCGCGCGATGGTACGCGAGCGACGGAGTCCCATCGCCGCTTTCGAGAACCACGACCGGGGTCCCACCCACGTCAGCCTGCATCGGTGATTGCGTCCCGGCATCGAGCGGAAATGCAATAGCTTCCGACCCGGCAAGGACTCCAATTACGAGCGTGTTTATCGGGAGTCGGTCGTCGATTTCATCGAGCGTGTCCACGAACCGCGTGCCCAGGCCGGGGGCGCCGAGGCTAACGGTCCGGTAGGAGTTGCTGTACGGCGTGTCATTCGAAATCACGGTGGTGTCTGGGTGATCCTTGAGCCACTCTTCCCAGGTCGCGGTTCATAGCGGAAGGATTGGCAGCTGTTCGCCCGCTAGAGCGCCGTCGAGCGCCACGCCGTCCAGGTGCGACCAGGAAGTTCCAGTAACATCATCCCACATGACGAAGACGCCGTTGTAGAGGCCCGCTGCCCGGAAGAGGAGGCGCTCGCCTCCGACTTGAGGGTCGAAACCGACCCCCGATGAGCAGACTATTCAGAAGGTAACCAGGTAAGGGCTACCTCCCAGCGTATCGTTGACCACGTGGTGGTAGGTCATCATCGAAAGTGGATAGGCACGCGATTCATCGCCTTGGACCGCGCCCAGCACGAGGTCGTCGAAACTCATCCAATCTACCGTGCCGGCACTCACAAATTCAGGGTCGGTCAGAGCCGGGAAGCTGCCCGCACTCTCGGACACGCGCGAGCTATCGAACTTCGCGGATTCGATCATCGGTGGAGGAACCGATGCACCGGTAATGCCATCTGCCGCTAGCGGAGGAGACGGCGAAGGACCCGACGGTGGCGAATCGGTGGGCGAAACAATGGATGCCACCTTGCCTGGTGTATCAGAATCGGACGGCGTTAAATCTGAAGAACCACCGCAGCCGATTGCCAAAACCGCTGCGGCCCCCAAGAGAGCGAGCAGCAAGACCGGAGTTGAATCTGCTGGGACAATCACCCGGGGCTTCGCCCGGGTTGACATGCGTACTTTCACGCCACACAAAAGAGAATCGACATGTACAACCTCGTCAGGAAGAAGGGCCCACATCTTAGGTGGAGAGCAAGCCTGTCCGCCCAATGAGCTACACACCGGCTCATCGTCGGAAGTATATGGAAAATAACAGATGCGAACAATTTCTTCGTCTTTCGCATGTCGATTCGGTAGCCGAAACCGGTCGTCTTTCGGCAATATTTGATCAACGGCCTTACGCCGCGGGGAGGAATGATGTACGAAACTGACCAGTACGAAGGCATGGTTGCCGAAACGCTCACCATCCGCGGACACAATGGAGACGATATCCACGCCTACTACGCGCGACCGATGGGGCCTGGGCCCTTCCCCGGCATGGTGCTCATTCACCATATGCCAGGCTGGGACGAGTGGTACCGGGAGGCCACTCGCAAATTCGCCCACCACGGGTACCTGGCGATTTCGCCTGACCTTTACTGCAGGGCGGGCCATGGCACCCCTCAAGACATCGCGGCCAAGGTCCGGGCTGGCGGCGGCGTAGCAGACGATCAGGCTGTCGCCGATGTGGCCGGGGCCCAGTCCTACCTCGCCGCTCAGCTGCAATTCAATGGCAAGATCGGCGTCATTGGAACCTGCTCCGGCGGACGCCACACTGTCCTCGCCGCGAGCAGGACGGACGGCTTCTCAGCGGCCGCCGATCTCTGGGGTGGGGGAGTCGTTGCCCAGCCTGAAGAGCTATCACTCCAGCGCCCAGTAGCGCCAATCGACTACTCCGCCGACCTTTCATGTCCGCTGCTCGGGCTTTTCGGAGAGGACGATCGGTCACCCGCGCCTGAGCAGGTAGCCACGCATGAGACCGAGCTCAAGAGGCTCGGTAAGGAACACGAGTTCCATATGTACTCCGGAGCCGGGCACGGTTTTTTCTACCACGACCGGCCCGCCGCCTACAGAGCCGAGCAGGCCGTGGACGGCTGGAAGAAGGTCTTCGATTTCTTCGGCCGCCATCTTTCCTGAATCGCTCCGCGAAGCAATAACGGAAACGCACATGTGCACGATGATTGCAGAAAAAATCCGGGTCGATGGTTGCGCCGGCCGAGGAGACACCTAGTTCCGGCTGGACCACACCTACGTGACCTTAGATCACCCTTTCCATCTCGACCAGGAACACGCTCTCCACATCGACTTCGTAAACGAATCGACTGGTCCGGGTACTCGCATCGCCGTTGAGATGACGAAGGGGGCCGCGCGCCAGCTGGTCGAAGCAATCCAATCGGCACTCTACAGAGCACGCATCATGGCCGGCAAGGTCGATCGGCCGTAGACTCCCTGTCGGATTTATGGCGCCCGAATCAAATCTGACCTACGCAAGGAGCCAACCGGGCGCCGATAGGCCCCGAGGAGAACCGCATGCCGAAGCTCGACGCCTTCGAAGAATTCAACCGTTGGCGGCATCAGTACCCGGCCCCATGCCAGGCTGCCTGCCCGGTGCACACCGACGTCCGGAGCTACGTGACACTCACCGCCCGGGGACGGTTCAACGAAGCGTTCACTGCGGCTCGCGACCCTAACCCGTTTGCCGCCGTTTGTGGTCGAGCCTGCAGCGCGCCCTGCGAAGACGTCTGCACGAGGCGAGAATTTGACAAGCCGGTCCGGATCCGGAAGCTAAAACGCTTTCTTACCGACCGTTACGAAGCACGTGGCGTCGAAAAGACGCCCACACCGCCAACGGGTGTAGCGGTCGGGGTGATTGGCGCCGGCCCGGCCGGGATGACCGCCGCCCACGACCTGGCCATGAAGGGCCACGCAGTAACGATCTATGAAGCTGCCAACGAACCCGGCGGAATGACCCTCCTGGGGGTCCCGCGCTTCCGGCTTTCACATGACGCGATCAATCGCGATCTGGCCTCGATTCTTGATCTCGGAATCGAACTCAGAACCGGCATCAGGGTTGGCCATGATGTCAGCCTCGAACAGTTGAGGAGCGACCACCAGGCGGTCTTTATCGGTGCCGGGGCAATGCGCTGGAACGACCTCGATGTACCGGGTGTCGACCTCCCCGGAGTCATCCAGTCCCTTCCCCTCCTCGAAGAATCCAATCTCGGTGGGCGCCCGAAGTGCGGAAAGGAGGTGGCAGTGATCGGCGGCGGCTACACGGCCGTCGACGCCTGCCGCACCGCCATCAGGCTTGGCGCCGAAAAGGTGACCATGCTCTACCGGCGCACTCGCGCCGAAACGGAAGTCCACGACGAGGAGATGGAGGACACCCTCCGCGAAGGCGTCAATATTGAATACCTCGTCTCCCCCCTGAAGATGGTCGAGGGCTTGGACGGCCGCGTCGCCGGCGTGCGCTGTATCCGTAACCGGTTGGGAGAGCCCGACGCCTCTGGTCGGGCAAGGCCCGTCCCAATAGAAGGCACAGAGTTCGTATTCACCGCGGACATGGTCATTCTCGCGCTCGGGCAGCAACCCGACGCCGAGTCCCTCGACCCCAAAGTGGGTGCCGACCTTCGCACCACCGACCCTGACACATCGATGACTCCCGAAGACGGCGTGTTCGCCGGCGGCGACTTTGTCACCGGCGCATCAACCATCATCGAAGCCGTCGCCGGGGGGCATGCGGCGGCCGAATCCATCCACCGGTATCTCCACGATCGATACGCGCCAGACGGCGGGTGGCCCGAAGTCGAGCGATTCGAGATCCAGAGCATCGAAAACATGATGTCGAGCGCGACATTGGCTGACGCAGAAGGTGAGCCGGATCTCGGATTGGACGTGGAGGCCGAGTTGACGATGGCCGAACGGGAGGCAATGGCCGACGGGCTCCGTTGCCTCTACTGCGGCCTGCCGCCAAGCGTTGTCTTCGACCTCTGCACGGCCTGTCAGGCCTGCGCAATCATCTGCCCGGAGGAGTGCATCCATCGGGTGGCCCTCGACGACGATGGTTCTGTGAGACCAGTTGAGGATGTCCGCGACTTCGCCGTTTATGAAATCGACCAGGATGCCTGCATCTACTGTGGGCGCTGCTTCAAAGCATGCCCGACCGGGGCAATAGTCGTGGGAGTCGAAGAGGCTGGCTCGCCCACCTGAGCGCTGCTTCGATGATGGTTGATGCGCCGGTGACAAAGTCGCCGCCGGCGAACACGCCGTCTTCGGGAGTCATCGATGTGTCAGGGT
>MPMF02058653.1_pt1 | contig 14754 bp, 14 predicted proteins | sample 1617271 | NCBI WGS metagenome assembly MPMF02 (sample SAMN05944812, study PRJNA350692) | marine metagenome | biome: marine; feature: ODZ; material: water; isolation source: 120 m water sample prefiltered with 30 um filter, filtered on to 0.2 um... | place: Pacific Ocean | collected 2012-04-09... | reverse complement strand
CGCAAAATACTGCTTTTCAAGAGCGATAAAGGTTTTGCCAAATTCGCCGACTACCCGGTAGAAGCCGCTGTCGCGTGCTTTAACCAGATCTTCGAAGAATTCTGTCATCCACGAACCGACGTGCTGCGTAAAGAACGTCTTTTGCGTTTCGTGGGAATAATCTGTCGGGGCACTCGCCATCAGGCCCATGACTTCACATAATGCACCGGCGTGGTCTTCGGGCTCATGGGTTTCTTCGGTCGTCTCAAGCCCCAGACGCGCCAGATCCTGACGTAAAACCGCCAGCGGTTTTTCCTGCAGAAATCCACTCAGGTAAACCGAGCCATAAGGAAGAAGTTCACCGCGACCAAGACCTATGAATAGCGCGTTATATTCGTGAGCCAATGCCTGCAGATCAGCGCTTGTTATTTCGGCCTGTAGTTGCTGCCACGGCAACGTGGTGTCGCGCGCGTCTATCGTGGCGAGAAAGTTGCATACATCCTCTGTGCATGGGGCGCCGAGCAATGCGCCAAGCAAGGTGTAGACGCCTGCGCGGGCTTGCTCCTCCAAGGGAACCGCTGGGCTACACGCTGCTGTTGCGTCGTTTGTCGCCAACTCCTCTCCTTCTGCATACCCTAGCATGCGCTAGACCCCAATTAATAAATCAAATTTTCTCTAGGGGTAACCTAGCCAATAATGCGCTTTTTACCGGTTAATCACAACTTTAAGAATCTTCCCTACTCATCGAGTTAAACCAGAATAGATGTTGCGTAGTTTAACTGGTTAATTTCATGCGCTTTTGCCGTAAAGTCATCAGGCGATCCATGAGTTCTAGAAGATATCCTTGATCCGGCAATCCTCGCACAATTTTAGCCGGCGCAGTCCATCTCCTGCAAACATACGATGTCCGGCCAGTTCTTTCTCCATCTTACGAATCATGCTCAGAGTTGTAAAAGGCTTGCTGCAGTCCAGGCATTCAAAAGGGGCTTCTTCGTTGAGTACCCGACGTTCCATTCGTGCATTGGAATCAGTTAACAACCGGGGAATCAGCTCTATAGCCTGTTCCGGACACGCCTTTGCACAAAGGCTACATTGAACACAGCTCCACTCAATAAACGAAAGACAGGGTCGATCCTTGTTATCCAGAATCGCGCCAGTGGGACAGACGGAGATACAACCCATGCATAGGGTGCATTTCCCATCGTCTACTCGAATCTCGCCAAACGGCGAGCCGCTCGGCATGGCTATCTCGTCGGGCAGATCAGCTACTTGTCCAATCAAGTGATCAATAGCCGCTCGCAACACGGCACGTTTGTCATCCATGCCGCCGAAGGTTGCGTGTTTTGCGCTGGGTGATATTTCAGTAACGATACCCGACAGTCTTTCAATCAGTTTCTGGCTAATCACCGAGTCAATCAACGGCTCATTCCAGCCAAGACCAAAAAGGAATGCGTTTACCTGGCCTATTTGATCGGTGATCGACGAGACAACGCTCGTTGAGGTCTTGGCAGTGGTCATCACCGTAACCGAAGCTGCGCCATAGGCCATAGCAGATAGCCAGACCTCCGAGCCGGTGCTACCCGCTTCCTCAGTCTTCCAGGGAATCACATGGTCAGGCAACTCGGTCACACTGGCTGCCAGTTCGGGCTCACCGTGCGTACCATCAAAAAAAAGTAGCCCCGGGCTCATTCCGGTTTCTTGATGGTAAGTGGTGATGGCGCGACGGATACTGTCGAGCGTATCTGTCCGGCCCGGATAGGCATAAGCCAGCGCCCCGGTAGGACAAGCCGCAGCGCACGAACCCATACCATGACACAGGTGTGGCTCGAGTTCGATCTTCTCGCCATTGGTGACAATGGCATCTGCGGGGCAAACCTCAAGACAGCGCCGGCAACCGGTGATACCACGTGAGCCGTGAGCGCATATGTCCGGGTCGTATAACACGTAGCGAGGCTTTTCAAACTGACCTTTTAACTCCCTGATCGACTGGCAAGCCTGATCGAGGGCGTCGCTGTCGCCCCGGGGCGCAAAATACCCCGGCGGTAGAATCTCACTTTCCAACATTGGCTCGCGGGAAAGGTCCAGAACAACGTCAAGATGCCCGCCTGGCAAATCCAGCGCTTTAGCAAGATCCACCTCGCCGTCATCCCGCGCCACGACAATACTGAACTTTCCCAAAAATCCGGTGACAGTTTTGGGCTGTCCGTAGATGATGGGTGCCGGCCGCCCAGCAACTTCCCGTGTTTCGGTGCCGCCCGATTCACCGCCCTGGGTTGCAAGGATTAAACAGCCTGGAACGTCTGTTAACTCCTCGACTACAGCCAGTGCAGAGGGTAGCGGACCTACTAGAGCGACAATACCGCTGGAGTTATAAGAAACCAGTGACGTGGGTGCAGCATCGCTCTGCAGTGCGATGGTGAGCGCGCGCAAACGGGCTATTTGTTGAGGAGTCTCGTCAGGTAAATCAAATCCCAAAAAACTGCCAACCTGCTCTACAGAAATAGCACTCATGAAATGTTCTCGTTGTTCTTGGGGTTTTTGGGGTTCTGACTCGAATCATCATCGACCGACTGGTCCACTAATGCCGCTTTCTCATCGCTCTCGCTAACGCGAGGTTGCGCACGCTCTGATTCAGCATCACTGGGATGTTCGGCCAAATCACTGTCTGTGACATCCGCGTTATCAACTTCCCCGCCGCTTGGCGCGTCCTCATCACCTTCATCTTTCTCGGCGATTGCTGTTGGCGAATCGTCGGAATCTTCATTTTTCCGGGCCAAAGCCTCTTTGGCTTTGCGCTCGAGCATCTCTTCACGATGCCGCATATCCGCGGTAACGATATCGCCTAAAGGCTTAAAGATGGTGAAATCCTCATCGTAGTCATCTAAGCCATCACGGATATTAAAACCGGCGCCGTGAAACAGTTGGCGCAGCGCAACTTTGCGTAGTTTTTCGCTTACCTCGGGTGAAAGAAAGCCGCTGTAACTATCGTCCTCGCCCAAAGTCTCTAATGGTGGCATATCAGCGTCGGTCAACGCAGGCGCTTCCTCTTCGGCGGCAATTGCCGGCGGCAGATCTTCTTGCGCAGCGCCTTCGCTGATAGTTAACTGGTCTGTTTCCTCCTGTTGTAAGGCCTTGCGCCGTGACCAGCGGCTAAAAAAATCACTGCGCGACTCACTCATGCCTTTCTATAACCCTCGCATCGCCATGCTCAACGCCCCACCGGGTCGCGTAACGGTTTCCAGCTTTCATCTGCCCATTTCTGTCTAGTTCGCTTTTTCTTTTGCTCGGGCTGATAGTTTTCGAGCACCCAGGACTCGACCCATTCATAGACTGGCGGTGGAATCGGCAGATCAAACACAGGCGTATCTACCTCTATATACGAGGCCATCTCATCGTAACTCAGGGTCACCAATAGCGGGCGCAGTTCATCGTCTTCGTCTTGTTCGCACACCACAAAAACACCTGGATGATTCCCAGACAGGTTAGCGTAGTAGCTCTCGGCATCATCGGCAAAGAGTTCAATACTGTAGCCCGTGTAAAGAAATTGCTCAGCCTGGTCACTTTGATGGATACTGGAACGGGTGATCCCGGCTTCACTCTTCGCAGCAGGAATCACCCCAATAGCTGACCAGCTCTCTGTCATCCAGGCCTTGTCCGGATAAAACTTGCGCTCAATGATTATCGAAACTGGATATCGTGTGGTCATTAAAAAATGGGGTTGCCTGTAGCGTCACAACCGTTCACTATAACCGCCCACGCCGCGCTAACTCAATATACCCGTCGTAAAACCATGACCGCCACAAGGAAAACCACAGACACTATGTATCGCCCTGTCATGTCTGACGAGGGACTTGATCCCACGCATCCTGTAAGCGCCCGTGATGAATTCGGCAGCTCGCGGGATCTCAACATCGCAGGGGAATTCCCGCTGACGATAAAAGTCGATAACTCTGAAGTCGTCACACTGATGACCTTGGGCACTTACCCGGAGAAACTCACCCTCGGTTATCTACGCAACCAGAGATTGCTTGAACATATCAACGAGGTGGCACAAGTAAAAGTAGACTGGGACCGCGAGACAGTTGACGTTTCGACCGTGCACGGTGAGGGCATTGTCGATCTGCATGAGAAAATCTCCAAACGGATCGTTACCAGTGGCTGCGGGCAAGGTACCATTTTCAGTTGCACCCTGGACAAACTATATGACACACGCCTGCCGCGTGTGCAAATTCGCCAATCAACGATTTACGCTCTGCTAAAGACAATCACCAGCTATAACGAGATCTACCGTGCCGCCGGAGCGGTGCATGGCTGCGCACTGTGCGATGATGACCAGATCCTACACTTTGTCGAGGATGTGGGGCGGCACAATGCCACCGACACAATCGCAGGAGAAATGTGGCTTGAAGGTATATCTGGAAACGACAAGGTTTTTTACACTACTGGCAGACTGACTTCCGAGATCGTGATGAAGGCCGCTCACATGGGCATCCCGGTACTGATATCCCGATCAGGCATCACTTACATGGGTTTGGAACTCGCGCAGGACCTGGGGGTTACGATGATTGCCAGGGCAAAAGGAAAACACTTTTTGGTCTATAACGGCGAGGACACCGTCCTATACGACCAGAAGCCCAAGCAAAAGATACCCGTCGAAAACCCCAGTAACACCTGAACTGTTCAGGCCGGTACCGCCTGGTACCATCCAGCCGAATCGACCAAGGATACCTCGACCCCATACAGTTCCGATAGGGTCTCCCCGGTGAGTACTTCTTGCTTGGGGCCGTCAGCCCACACCCTACCTTTGTTAAGCAGAACTACCCTGGAGATTTCCGGTGGTATTTCATGAATATGATGAGTTACCAGAATCAATGTACGGCCTGACGCAATTAATTGGCGCATCATCTGTAAGTACTGAAAGGTCGCCGAAAGATCAAGGCCGCTGGTTGGCTCATCGAGCACCAGATTAGGCGGATCAGTCGCTAAAGCCCGCGCCATCAATAAACGTCGCTGTTGGCCGGTAGACAGGGAGCCAAACGCGCGCCGAGCAAGGTCTTCGATACCAAGCCTGCCGAGAATTTCTCTGGCCCGCAAACGCTGTTCGTGATCGACTTGCTGATGACCCCAAACTCCGACACTGCCGAAAAACCCCGATAACACGACCTCCTCGCCACAAACCGTTGGCGAATACTGTTCGTGCAGGTCATTTGAGATAATCCCCAGTTGCTTGCGCAATGACCAGATATCCCCACGCTCTTGCCCCAGGATACGCACCACCGGAAACTCACGCCACAGCGGATATAACTCACGAGTCAAAAGCTTAAGAAGGGTTGTCTTCCCGGCCCCATTTGGCCCAAGGATAGCGGTGCTTTCGTTCTGGGATAACGTCAGGTTGAAATCATCAAACACCCGGGTATTACCCCGGTAAACCGTAGCAGCTGTGATCTCGATAAGGGGGGTGGCTATGTCGCTCACACGTGCCGCGATACCTGGCGCGAGACTCGGCTCAAGCAAGTTTTATATCGTCTTCGATGGTGACATCCAGGTCGACACCCAAGACCTGAAGCCTGGCTGATGCCTTCAAGGTTTCTACGCCTTCAAGGGACCCTTGGGCAATGCCGTCTCGAATGGCTTTTTCGATCTCTCTTTGGGATTGTATTCCAACCTTCTTCAAAAATTTTCGTAGTTGAATATTAAATACTTCTTCGTCCACCAGTTTCTCCTTGGTCAGTTACGAATTAACCGCTCGAAAGCAGTATTTGTGGGTAGCGCTAGTGTATATGAAAGCGATTTCGTTTCGCTTGGAAATAATCTATAGCCACGTTGTACTGATTAGCCCACCGGCCATCCTGCAATCCAACGTGTTAACGACCCTACAGCTTCGCATCCTTTGATCAATCAGACATCGCAACACAACCCGTTCGCAAAACTAGGCACTCACGTCCCAACGGATTCGAGTATTTCTTGGAGTTCGCGATTACGCTTTTGATCCTCGAACGGCTGGCTGTCGGCAAATTGCTGGATGGATATGTTCGATAGTCGAATCGCACTCTGTAGGGCCTGCGTTGCTTGATCGCCCTTATCCTGGTGGCCAAATATTGCAGCAGTATAAAAAAGGCTATCGCGGCTCTCAACACGCATTTTCTTAAAACTTTGCAGCGCACCTTCGTAGTCTTCAAGCCAGAATCTGCATTTACCATCCTTTTCCAACAGATCGTCAGGACAGAATGGGTTGATCCGCATTGCCCAGGTGACTTTTTCGAGACCTTTGTCTGGATTTCCAAGAAAGAGCTGCATTTCGGCGTTCTTGCCAAGAATATAAGAATCACTCGGACACAACTCTTCCGCCCGATCATGGTGATGCTTGGCTAACTCAAAATCCCGCAGATGTAATGAGATCGCACCCATAATTCTGTTCGCTTCGTGATCATCCGGGTCCAGCTCCAGCGCTCTCGCCGCAGAACCCCGACATTCATCAAACCAGTTCTCAGGGTAGGAATCCGGATCCCATGATACACAATTTGACAGTGAACAGGCACGCCACGCATGCGCCCGGGCGTAAGATGGATCTGCTTCGATCGCTTTTTCAAACAAAGATAGTGCCCGGGGAGCATCTTCTCGAGTCAGATTACTGCGACGGTGATGTTCAAGCCCCTGCAGCACGAGGTCATAGGCTGAAAGATTCTCAGGCCTGGCACTACTAACCCGCCTTATCCCGTCTACCTCAACCCGGCCGACTATGGTCGCGACTATGGTCTCGATCATTTCGTCCTGGGTGTCGAATATCTCATCTATCGTGGTATCAAACTTATCTGCCCAGACTGTCTTTTCGTTCTCGGCCCCAATCAGACTGGCACTGATACGCATCTTGTTGCCAAGTTTTCGAACGCTGCCGTCCAGTATGTAACGCACACCCAGATCACGTCCGATTTCCCTTGGACCCATGCTCTTGTCGCGATAAGAAAAACTGGCATTGCCCGAAACCACAGTCAGACTGCTAAATCTTGATAAAGCAGATATCAGGTCTTCGGAGAAGCCCTCACAAAAGTAGGCTTGCTCCTCATCCTTACTCAGACTCTTAAACAGCATGACGGCCAACGACCCGGATTCAGCATCCTTAACCTCTATCTGAGGTTGCTCCGACTGCTGCACATAGCGAACACCGCCTTTACTCTTGATGACAAAGTACGCCTGAACTGGCTGTTCAATATTCTTCAGTTCGAGTTCACCGGCGTCCTCAAACGACACCATAACCTTCTGGCTGATCATGTCAAAAACCGTCTTGGAGACGCAGATACCTTCGGGTTTAGCAGCTGACTCCAGCCGCGCAGCAATATTGACAGCATCGCCAAACAGGTTGCCCTCAGTAACCATCACATCGCCGATATTGATCCCCACACGAAATATCATCTGATGGTTATCGGAAACATCCTCGTTCATTGCCGCCATCCGTTCCTGCATTTCCACTGCGCACTTGGTCGCATTAATGGGGCTGGAAAACTCGACTATGATGCTGTCGCCCGCGGAGCCAAAAATCTTGCCATCGTGCTCAGCGACCACGCCATCGATAACCTGGCGACGTTTTCCCAGTACCCGTAAGGTGTCTTCTTCATTCGCAGCCATCATCTTACTGAAGCCGACCACATCGGATGCCAATATCGTACTGAGCTTTCGTTCCATATCTTCCTCTCGTTTTTCAATCGGCGCCGGCCAGTTAACCTGGTGGCTGAGTCCTCAATTTCCGTCCGGGTACACAATCCCGCCGGCAGAGAACTCAGGCCTGGCTGGAATCGCCCGCCGCCAGGTGAATAGGTCGGCCGTGTGGAGTATTCAAGTAAGCCTCGCGCCACTGTGTCATACGGCTTTGTACGTCAGTATCCTGTACAACACCTTTCTCAGATAATATCTGCTCCAGGGTTACCAGCCAGTGTCGGTAGTAAGTAACCCCTGAATCTGTCTCGCCGCGGTCCCGAACAGCAGCTATCTCGACCCCAAGCATCGTGGTCCACTCGGCCCAGGAAAAAATACCTTGTCGAGCCAGCTCAAGCACCATGGCAAACACCTGCGCCTCCCAAGGCTGCGCGAATACGGGGCCTTCGCCATCAGAGGCTAAACCCGACAGTTTGTCGATATGAGAAATTTTATCGGGTTTCACGCCAACTCCAGATGCGGCTCCCACAGATCAACCATCACCTTGAATTCAGCTCCAGAGTCATCTGGGCTGCTCCACAATTCGTCCGAAGAGAACGCTACGCTGTACAAGTGGTGCCCCTCGCGTTGACCACGCGCATGCTGGTCGGCAAAGACATGAGCGCCGTGATGCGCCGTGATAAACCCGGTCCTGCCGCGTACATAGGCCGGCGCCCGGGTATGCCCCGCGGGATCCTGACTGCACACCCGCACCCGGTCTCCCGGGGCAAAACACGGCGCCCTTTCAATCACCATTTCAACAGGTCCACCGCGAGCCAGGAGTTGCGATACATCCTTCGCCTGCAACGGCGCAGTCTCGCTATCGGAAACCTTGCCCTGACTCGCTCCAGTGGCTAATTCCTGCGCGGACAACAAACCTTTTTCAACCAGTAAGGTCTGTAGGCCGACCAGCCAATTTTCATAGTAACTGTGGCGTAGATAGTCCGCAGGGTGTTGGCGTTCGCGTGCATGGCGTGACTCGTCCAGGTTCCAGCGGCGCAAAAATCCGCTAGCCATGGTTAATGCGAAAACACGTTTTTCCCATTCGGCATGGAATACGGGCTCGTTAGGCTCGGGCTCCGGGGCAATCGGCCCAAGGCCACTCAAGCCACCGAGGTCGTGGCCGCCGCTCATGCTCTCGCACCATCTTGAGGCTGTTGCGCTTTTTCAACCCCGATCATGGCGTTACGACTGACCAGGGTTGCGAGTTGAGCCTGCGTCCAGTCTTTTGTCCCCTGCGGGCGCTGCGGCAATACCAGGTAGCGCACCTCGGAAGTGGAGTCCCAGACCCGAATTTCGGTATCGGGGTCCAGGGTGGTGCCGAATTCTGCCAGCACTCCACGAGGATCGCTTACCGCTCTTGAGCGGTAAGGAGCGGACTTGTACCACACTGGAGGAAGCCCTAGTACTGGCCACGGGTAACACGAGCACAAAGTGCAAACGACCAGGTTGTGCACTGTCGTGGTGTTCTCCACAACCCGCATATGCTCTCCTTGTCGACCGGTGAAACCTAAAGAGGCGATTGCTGCGGTGCCATCGCGCAGTAGCCATTCCTTGAATTGGGGTTGTGCCCACGCCTGGGCCACCACTTGTGCGCCGTTACGAGGCCCCACTTTATGTTCGTAGGTTTCTATCAGCACATCCAAGGCCGCTGGATCTACCAGGCCTTTTTCAACAAGCAAGGACTCCAATGCCTTTACTTTGAGCTCAAGATCTCCAGGCGGTTCGGTGTGGTCGTAGTCGTGGGAATGATCGTTGTCGGCCATGGAAAATTCTCGTTATCGGTTTTACTAGTCGCTGCGCAAGCCACTGGAGAGGTGCAGCATCCAGTCAACGACAAAATTAACCGCAACCGTCAGGCCCGCGATCGCTGCTGCCGGCAGCAAAGGCGTGATGTCGTTGTAATTAATCAACGTCGCATTATCGCGTACCATCGAGCCCCAATCTGCCGTTGGGGGCTGAATTCCCAACCCCAGGAAACTGAGCGCGGCAATAAAAAGAAAGACAAAGCAAAAACGCAACCCGAATTCTGCCAACAGCGGAGCCATAATATTGGGCAGTACTTCCTTGCGAATTACCCACCATATGCCCTCCCCCCGCAGCCGTGCCGCTTCGACAAACTCCATCACCACAACGTTCATCGCGGCCGAGCGGGAAATTCGAAATACCCGGGTACTATCAAGCACGGCGATGATCAGTATCAACGAAAGGATTGAAGTGCCAAAAATAGTCAGAAGTAGCAGCGCAAAAATCAAACTGGGCACCGCCATCAGAATGTCGACTAACCGACTGATCGCCATGTCATACCAACCTCCCAGGATCGCGGCCAGCATCCCGGTGACCCCTCCGATCAGAAAGGCTATAACCACCGTAGCAAACGCGATCCCGATAGTATTGCGTGCGCCAAAAATCAAACGCGAGAGCATGTCTCGACCAATGTTGTCGGTTCCAAAAATAAATTCTTCCGTCCATAGCTCGTAAGACGAACCTACGATCGCGGTTTCACTGTAAGGTGCTATCCAGGGCGCAAAAACAGCAGTGAACACATAGCCAAAGATAACCAGCAAGCCGATCTTTGCGCTAAGTGGAGCCTCGAGAATCAATTTACCCATAACCGTAGCCGCCTATTTTGGATGCAGCAAACGAGGGTTGGAAACGATAGAAACAATATCTGACAACAGGTTTAGCAGAATGTATACCACGGCGAATATCATCGCACAGGCCTGCACCACGGGAAGATCCCGCTTGGAAACACTGTCGACCAGCAATTGCCCCAGCCCGGGATAGACAAACACCACCTCAACCACAACCACTCCAACCACCAAATAAGCGAGGTTGAGTGCGATTACATTAACGATTGGGCCCCATGCGTTGGGCAGCGCATGGTGAACGATCACGCGAAATGGTCGAGTGCCTTTCAGGCGAGCCATCTCGATATATGGGCTGGATAATAGATTGATAATTGCCGCCCGAGTCATACGCAGCATGTGCGCCAACACCACCAGGGTCAGTGTTAAGGCCGGCAGAAGAGTCCGAAACAGCTTATCGCCAAAGGCAAGGTCTGTACTGACATTAGAGATTCCTGGAAATATGCCACTTTTCACCGACAAAAAGAGGATCAAGATATAAGCAACAAAAAACTCCGGAAAGGAAATAGATGTGAGCGTGGCCAGGTTCACAATACGGTCGTACAGGCTGTTGCGATACAGCGCCGCGAGCAGGCCAAGAAATAACGCCAAGGGCACAGCAAAGGCCGCGGCAACCCCGCCCAGAAAGAGCGTATTGGAGAGTCGGGTCCCGATAAACTCAGTGATCTCGCGTTTGCTGGCCAAAGACCTACCCATGTCACCGGTAAGCATACCCTTGAGCCATTGCAGATAGCGGATATGCGCAGGACGGTCCAACCCGATTTCAGCCCGAAACGCCGCTACTGTCTCAGGTGTCGCCGATTGGCCAAGCATGGCCTGAGTGATGTCCCCAGGCAACAGTTCAACCACAGACGCTATGATCAAAGAGACCACAAAAAGGGTTAGCACCCCTAGCCCAAGACGCTGCAATATAACCTTAGTTAACGAAGACACGCATTCTCCCAAGAAATGTTTCCGCCTAGTACACCGGGCTTTATTGGCCGACGCCAGATGCTGGCAATAAGGCGCCGGTCGGCACGTAATTTAACTGAGATAATCGAATCCTTAAACTAAATTCCAAGTGAGCCATATTCTTTACTGGCTTAACAAAAGGAGTATACCAACTTGGCGTCATCCCGCGGTGCCATTAGACTGGCACTGTGGCTTAGAAGCGGGTGTTTAGGATAATCATGACACAGGTGTTCCAATTCAAAGCCGCCAAAACCGCGGTGAACTCGCCCTTTACCCTTGAAACCACACGCTCGTTTGGGACAAACTGGCTGGGGCGATTGCTGTAGATGTCATGGCATCAGGCACTGAACATATTATTTCAAGCGATGAGGTAATAGCGGGCGTTGAAAAGTATGGACTTGTGGGTAAAACCGAAACTGCAGACAGCTATCTTGATCACAACTGGCGAGCGTTGATTCGCATGTTGGATCGAGAAGATCCCTCTTATAAAAACCAGGTTAACCTATCCCTTATTCATGAATTGTTTCATAAGTTTGCTTTTTTAAAATACTGTTGTGTGGATTATTCCTCTTTCCTTTATATGACAATGAATTGCAAAAACTATTTGGCTGAACTCAGTAACCAGACTAGATACTTCCCGCGGATTCCTCAAATCGATAAACCTTGATTTTTCGCAAACCCATTGAACCAGCATACGCCAACAAGGTGCCATGAGTTTGAGCACTTTCTGATTCCACTTTCTGATGGGCGCAAGCTGTCAGCCAGGGCGTGGCTGCCCGAAACTGCCTTGGGCCACCGCGCCCCTGCCATCCTTGAGTACCTGCCTTATCGCAAGCGCGACGGTACTGCTTTGCGCGATGAATCCACCTACCCCATATTTGCCAGCAATGGTTACGCTGGAGTCAGAGTAGATATATCTGGCACTGGTGAATCTGATGGCGATTTTGATGACGAATATTCGCCCAGAGAACTGGCCGATGGCGTCGAAGTCATTGCCTGGATCGCAAAGCAGGACTGGTGCGACGGCAACATCGGCATGATGGGTATCTCCTGGGGCGGGTTTAACTCTCTGCAGATTGCCGCTATGAATCCGCCGGCACTTAAAGCTGTCATCGCTATTGGCACAACCGTCGATCGCTATAACGATGACATCCACTACAAGAATGGCTGCCTGCTTTATTCCAATGCATGGTGGTCTGCTGTCATGCTGTGTTATGTATCGAGGCCCCCCGACCCCGCTCTGGTAGGCGAATGCTGGCGCGATATGTGGTTGCATCGCCTTCAAACCCAGCCCTTTCCACTTGAGACATGGTTATCCCATCAGCGCCGGGATGACTACTGGCGCCACGGCTCGGTGTGCGAAAACTACGCCGCCGTAACGACTCCCGCGCTGGTAATCAGCGGCTGGGCCGACGGCTACCTCAATGCACCCCCAGCTGCCGCTCAAAATTTCGCGGGCCCAGCCAAGGCGATCAATGGTCCCTGGATACACCAGTATCCCCATTTTGCTTATCCACACCCGCGGTTGGATTTTCTTAACGAGGCACTGCACTGGTGGGATCATTGGTTAAAAGGGCGTAATAACGGAGCTGATGCGCTGCCGGCCTACCGCGCCTATATCTCCGAAGGCGTGCATCCATCTCTTCCCCGGACACATGAGCCAGGACGCTGGGTCGCCGAAGAGTGCTGGCCCTGCAAAGATATATCGACGGTTGGCTTTTTCCCCTCCAACACCTCAGACCTCGCCGATCGTCCGGGCACAACTACCCACCTGACAATCTGCTCACCGCTGGATACCGGAACTGCAGCTGGAGAATTTTTTCCCCTTAAACCCGATGAGGAGCTTACCGGCGATCAGACTGGCGATAACGCCGGCTCGCTCGTTTTCCAAACCGCGGTACTTGACCAATCTGTAGAAATCCTTGGACAACCCACAATGGCCTTACGGGTTTCGATCGACCAACCCGTGGGCCACCTCGCGGTGCGCTTGCTGGATATACATCCAGACGGAACTTCTTTTCGAGTCAGTTGGGGGGTGATCAACCTAACCCACCGCACCAGTCATGCGAACCCCAACCCGGTAGAACCGGACAAGATCATGGATATTGCGTTAAGCCTCAACCAGTGTGGTTACCGCTTCCCTTGTGGACACCGCATCGGCCTCGCCATATCGACTGCATACTGGCCTATGGTGATGCCGGGGCCTTATCGGGTCAGTGCCTGTATCGAAGCCGGTCAGCACACCCGCCTTGATTTGCCAGTACGGTGCGGCAATGACACCTATGACATGCCTGAACCCGATAACCCGAATCCACTACCCGAGTACGTCCAGCATCGTCCGGCCGAATACCGTCGATGGGTAACACACGGCTGCGATAACAACGCCACCCAACTACAAGTCATTGACGATACTGGTGAGGAAGAAATACCAGATCACGGAATGCGGATACGTCACCGCCACGAGGACTGTTGGTCGATCATCCCCGATGACCCGCTAAGCGCTTCATCCAGAACCCTATATTGCTGCTGGATGTCGCGCGATAACTGGTCTATTCGGACCGAAACCGAGACCACCATATCGTGTGACGTCGCAAATTTTTATATTTCGGCGAAGATTAGCGCCTTTGAAGGCGACACAGTCGTCCACGCTCGTGAATGGGAGAGAACCATCCCTCGTGACCTTCTGTGATGACTGTCTTTCGGGACAGGCCCCAGGCAACAAACTTGGTGGGTTCTTTTTCCGGGAAAACAGAACAATCAATCATTTCGAATGAATAAGACACTAATTCAATGTTTATTATTGACTTTGGGCCCTAGTCGGCATTAACTTCTAGATATCGTTGCGAAAATGGTCAACGATAGAATATCGTGACTGACACGCCCTCGACGGGAAATATACTAAATACACCTAAGGAGATGAGATAAATGTACGACAGACAAAGATCTGAAATCGATCAGCTACAGGCCCGAGTGGCCAAAGGCAAGATGAGCCGCCGGGAATTCCTCTCGCGCATCTCAGCGATGGGACTGGGCGCCATGGCGCCGGGACTTTACATGCAAAGTGCTCTGGCCGCACCAAAACAAGGTGGACGCTTTCGCCAGGGTGTGACCGGCGGCGCCACCAGCGACGTGCTGGATCCAGGTCAGATTCTTGATCATTACATGATGAACGTGCAATTTGCTCAACTGCGCAATAACTTGACCGAGGTCGCCCCAAATGGTGATCTGGTCCCAGAACTTGCCGAAAGTTGGGAAGGTAGCAATGGCGCCAAAACCTGGAACTTCCAAGTTCGCCAGGGTGTCGAGTTTCACAACGGCAAATCGCTGACTTCAGAAGACGTCGTGGATTCGCTGAATCACCACCTCGGTGAAGATTCCAAGTCTGCAGCCAAAGGTCAGCTGGGCGCGGTGACCTCAGGAAAAGCAGATGGCAAGTACGGCGTGGCGGTGGAACTCAGCGGTGGAGATGCGGACTTCCCGTTCATAT
>MPMF02009393.1_pt1 | contig 14772 bp, 15 predicted proteins | sample 1617271 | NCBI WGS metagenome assembly MPMF02 (sample SAMN05944812, study PRJNA350692) | marine metagenome | biome: marine; feature: ODZ; material: water; isolation source: 120 m water sample prefiltered with 30 um filter, filtered on to 0.2 um... | place: Pacific Ocean | collected 2012-04-09... | reverse complement strand
TTTCAATCCCCTGGCTGATCGCTTCCCCTAGACTGATTGGCTGCCCATGGTCTTTGATTTTTGCCTGAAGTCTTTCAAGTTCCTGGACTAAAAGCAAAGAATTCGAAACTTCGCCTTTTTGTTGATTAGCTTCTGGCACTTTGGGGCTGATATTGGGACCAGAGATTGAACCCGCCGCTATAGCAGGTTCAACGATCAAGGCAACAAACAGAGCCAAGGAGAGGGTGCGCCTTGAAGAGCAGCAGATGTAAGCAGTTGACTTAGAGATAGTCTCGCAAAGCCTTCCAGGCCAATTTTATCAAAGTTTTCAATCCTGTCTAGAGGAGCTTGCCAGGGCTTGCTCAGGGAAACTCTAACTCTGCTCCTATAGCCATGTTGTAATGTACCCAAAGATTTTGCATTGTCAGCGCATACAACACTATATTTAGGTGAAGAAGCTCTTGTCGGGGATTGGATAGCTATGAATCAATTCCAGCACAGTCGGCAAAGGGGAATACGGATCAATAGCAGCGCTTGTAACCATTATGTTTCTTCAATTTAAGTCAACTATTTCACTTCTTTAGTCTGGAGTTTGAGACCTGTTGGAAGAGAGTCTGCAACAGCAGGGTTCTTGCTTTCAGATCACGCTTCGCTGCAATACCAGGCAATTTTGTAATCGCGATAGGTGCGAGGCGGGATGCCTTACTGGCGGTGCTCAATAAAGTCGAGCAAAAGTTTGTCATGAAAGGTTGAGGGCTGTGCCTGATGGCTAACTACAGCAGGCCTAAAGCAGACGCCATCAGTGAATGGCACCCAGCCTTTTTAAAGTTAGCGGCAATGCTAGATGGCTGTGCCATATGCCACTGGGTTAGCCAGATGCTCAAACAATTATTGAGCAGGGCAAGAGCTAGGGGCAAGAAAAATAAGATCTCACCAGGCCAGCAAAAATCCCTGGGGTTTGGGATATTCGGCTCAATCAAATTCCAGCAGACTGGCATCAAATTGCAGTAAAGCTACGTAGGGTCAATAGCCGTCGAGACGGTGATATCCAGTTCAGCCTCTGAGAATGAGCTAAGGAGATGAAGGTGCTAGTTAGAGACAAGAAGTTGACGGCCAGCCTTATAGTTGCGAGCAACCATTGGCAGAGTTGGCTTCGATTAAGCGCTTAGCTGTCTGAGCATCTAACTGCCAACCAGGTGCCAGACATGGTGAATATTTTTAGAGCGATGGCTTGTAGCCAAGAAACAATAAAGTCCTTACTGCTGCTAGGGCTGTGAGGATTAGGGTTGAGATGGCAACTTCAAATGTGGCTCCCCGCAGGCGCAAATTGTCGACTAAACCCCACACTCCGTCCAGGGTCCACTACAGCACCCTCCTCCAGAACCGCCCAGCAAGCCTCCCCCCGCAACCCCCTAACGCTCTTCATCCGAGAGGCTTCGTAAAGGCTCACGATTGGAGACTTTGAGGTCTTCTGTGGTGATCGAAAAACCAGCTGCCTTAGCAATCGCTTCAACATCAGCACCTGCTGCGTTCAACTGATCCTGCAATGACTTGTCAACTTGGACTTTGGCGAGGAACCCCTTAATCTGTTCTTCTGACACTTAGGAAATGCGAGAATTAGGTTAATGACCAAATTGTGTCTCTGCTTTGCCGATTTTGACAACGCACAATTGAAGCCTTCCACCATTTGCATATTTTTGAGGCCTCGTTTTTAAACCAACACTTCACTTGCCACTCGATGGGTCTTGCTGTTCGGCGGTACTGCTTATCCCATGCATTGAGAGCCCAACGCCCGTCAGCTCTGCTGACGCACGGACAAAAAGAACCTGGTGCTTCACAACAACCAGCTGCTCTGACAAAATTGATTACCTTCATCAGTCTGATCGGCTGGCTGCAGAAGTCATTTAAAAATCGGGATAAAAATGGCGAGTAAATCTCCTCAAGTGTTATGAAAACAGCAAAGAATGGCATCTAGTAACTGCTGCGCCCTCGACCGTTCTCCCGATGCATCCCGCCCAGGCAACCCTGGCTGGTCTTTGCGCCATCGGCATTGCCCTGGGAATGTCTCGTTTCGCCTACACCCCACTGGCGCCGGCCCTGATTCGTGATGGCTGGACAACCATTCCACAGGCAGGATTTCTAGGGGGAGCCAACTGCTTCGGCTATCTGGTCAGTTGCGTGATCGCGATCACTTTGCCGAGGATTCTCGGCGTACGCCAGGTGATGCGCATCGGACTCGGTGCCGGGCTACTCGGAGTGCTGCTCTCCTCGTTCAATTTCGGGTTTGCCTGGCTGGTGATTGCGCGCTTCATCGCCAGGCTGGCATTTTCAGGTGCAGGCCTGTTTACCTTGCTGGTGAGCCTCACACTCCCCTTTGTTCTGCATCAGAACGTGCAGGTGGGTTGGTTCTATGAAACCGCCGTTGTTGCGGTAGCCGTTCTGCTGACCTGGCCGCTGACCAGCCGCGCCTCCAACAAACCACTGGCGCCTCCCGCAGAAGCGGAGCGCCTCAATTGAGTTCAACGCAAGTTGATCTTGGGTCTTGACCTGACTTACGCCTGCGAAGCGATCGGCATGCAACCGCCGACCCTGTTCCTCACCGCCTACTTGCATCGCGATCTTGGCGTACAAATCGCCACAGCCAGTCAGCTGTTCAGTGTCATTGGCCTGGGGTTTGCCATCGGTGCTGGCTGCAGTGGTGTTTTGGTCAGCCGCCTGGGCAGCAGCATCAGCCTGCTGCTGATCTTTGCCGCCGGGACAGTTGGGGTGTTGATGGTGTCCATCAGCCATCAGCTCTGGCTGATCACCATCGCGGCAGGACTGTGCGGCTTTTTTGTACTGGGAATGGTCGCCACCACCTCGCAACGTGCGATGGAAACGGTGGGAACAGCCCAGCACCCACGCATCTGGGGAACACTGAGCCTTGTCTTCGCCATCGGTCTGACTGCGGGCAGCAACGGCATGTCCTTCCTGCTCAAGCTGGGGCTGAGCTACATCCAGCTGTTCGTGATTGCCGGCATCGCCTTGGCGATCGGTGTGATCGTCACCGCCCTGCTCTCCTGCAAAACATTGCCATCTGAAGCCCACTGCCCACGCTGACGATCAACACAGCGCATCGAGACAGCTCACCAATCAATGTCTTGTCATGTTTTCACCCTCTTCCCGCTGACCTTGGACACCGTCAATGGCAAGGCCCACTGAGCGATCATCGAAGCCAGTCAAATGCACGGCATGAGCGCCTCCCTATCCGAACCGGCCCCCACGAAGGAAGCGATCCGCCTCGCCTTGCAGACCTGGCCGGAAGTGGAAACCTATCTGCAGAACTGCAAAGGCGTGATCATCCCCCTGGGCTCAACAGAGCAGCATGGACCCACAGGCGCCATCGGCACGGATGCACTCACAGCGGAAGCCGTTGCCCTTGCGGTGGGCTCTCGTACGGGCGTGCTTGTCACCCCCACCCAGGCTTTCGGGATGGCCGAGCATCACCTCGGCTTTGCCGGCACGATGAGCCTGCAGCCCGCCACCCTGCTCGCCGTGCTGCACGACCTGGTTCTGTCACTGGCCAGACACGGTTTTGAGCGCATTTTTGTGATCAACGGTCACGGTGGCAACATCGCCACAGCCAAAGCAGCTTTTGCCCAGGCCTATGGCACAGCAGCCAGCAGAGGGCTCAGCGTGGCACCAAACCTGCGCTGCAAACTCGCCAACTGGTTCATGGCTGGTCCTGTGTTCAAACAGGCAAGAGACCTATACGGAGATCGGGAAGGCCAGCACGCCACCCCAAGCGAAATCTCCCTGACACTGCACATGGAAGCAAGCCTGATCAGCAAGCAACGCCCCCTGCCAGAGGCCGCTCCCTCTGGCCCGATTCACGGTCCTGAAGACTTCCGCCAACGGCACCCTGACGGCCGCATGGGATCTGATCCCTATCTCGCCAGAGCGCAGCATGGTGAATCACTGCTGGAGACAGCGGCAACCGCGTTGAGCGAGGATCTCAACAACTTCCTTAAAGCCCGATGACCATGATCTCCGCAGACGACGTTCGCAAGGTGGCCCAGCTGGCCCGCCTGGAACTCCCGGAGGATCAGATCTCCACCTTCACCGCTCAGCTGGAGAAGATTCTCGGTTACGTGGCCCAGCTAGAGCAGGTGGATACCGAAGGCGTTCCCCCCACAACCCGGGCTGTGGAGGTGGTGAACGTGACTCGCAATGATGGAGTGACCCCAACGCCGGTACGAGAGAAGCTGCTGGATCTGGCACCGCAGCGGGAAGGTGATTTCTTTCGGGTTCCGAAGATCCTTGCTGAATAACATCGCTGGCGAACAAAATCATCACCAAAGACCGTCGCTGTCAAAGACCGTCGCCGCCAGCAATGCCACTGCTAATCATAATCTTATCCAATAAATTCACCCCACTATTCATCACTACCGACCAGAATCAAAAGCGAGCAGAGTCACTACCTGACAGACTCAATGCCGAGCACACTCACAACTGACCAAAGGAGTGGTCAATCAAGAGACTTAACAAATCAAACAGTTGACAAACAAGCAAGGCACTGATGCTGAAGCTGTTCACCGCCGACGGTCAACTGGCGTTACGGCGGTGTGATGGAGCAAATTCAACATGCGTCGCCGCCAACGGATAGTCGGCAGAATCCTGGCGAAAAAGCGCATTTTGCTGCGCCTTGGATTATGACTGCGAACTCCAACTAAAATGTCATAGAGGAAATTGAATCCATCAGATCTTGTTTCAAAAATCCCCAGCCTCTGAGGGCAACCATGGGCATCCAGTAGAGGCTTTGTCGCTTCATAAGCAGGCTTATATTCAAACCAGGGGATCGAAGGCCACAGATGATGGACAAGGTGGTAATTCTGACCCATTATCATCCAATTCAATGCCCTGCTTGGATACACCCTTGCATTCCGCCAACGATTCCTTGAGGTGAAGGGGCGATGAGGCAGATAGTCAAAAAACATCCCCAAGGTCACGCCAACCATTAATGCCGGAGCAAACCAGCAATTAAAAACAAACGGCATGAATCCAAAATGAATGCCAGCCAGAATCACCACAAGGAAACAACCCCGCTCAAACCCCCATTGCATCAACTCCCAACGACGCCATAAGCGTCGTTCAAAGAAGAAATATTCGTGATAGAAAAATCTTGGCGCAATCAACCAGAGGGGACCGAATGTGCTGACAATATGGTCTGGATCTCGCTTGGGATCATTAACAAAGGCGTGGTGCTGAAGATGCACCCTGGTGAAAACAGGAAAGCTGAAACCCAGCAGCAGGGCGGAGCCATGCCCCATCACCTGGTTGATCCAGGGATTCGGATGGGCCGCCTTATGACTGGCGTCATGAATGACAGTGCCCTCAAGATGAAGGGCCAGGAAACCAAGCAACACCAACACTGGCAGCGGCAAGCCGCCGAGATACCAACCCCAGATCGTCAAAGCAGCCAGGGCATAACCGCCGAGGAAGAGACCAACCGTGGGGTTCCAGAACCCAGGTGGGTCGAGAAATTTCCTTGGCACAGACGAGAGCTCAGCCGTCATCACCTCGTTCTCCTGCATCGGTCTTACGGGAGCCGGAGTCATGGATGGAGCGACTGTGACACTGTCATCACAAATGAATAACAGGCTATCAAGAACATGCCCACCGGGGGACTTGAACCCCCACGACCGAAGCCACTGGTACCTAAAACCAGCGCGTCTACCAATTCCGCCAGGTGGGCGTATCGCATGAGACTTTAATCACCACTCAAAATGAACTGAACAGTCCCAATCAAAATGCTGGCCTCTCTGATCGGTGAAATCTGCCTGCTGATTGGGTTGTCAGTCCTGCTGCTGCCTCTGCTGGCCACGGAACTCAGTCGTCCCCGCGATGGAGCCTGGGGTTCAGTGGTTCTGCTGCTCGGACTCGTCCTGGTCACCAGCAGTGACCGCCTCAGAGGCGCACCGATGCTCGGCATGCTGTGCGCAATCTTGCTGATCAGCAGGCTTGGCGTGGAGGTGGGCCAGAGTCGCTGGCAACAGCTCAGTGAGGATGAGCAGCAACGCCTTGGCTCCAAGGAGCGCTGGGCCACAAGCTTCGAACAGCTGGGCACCGTGATTGAGCGCCTGATGAGCAGCGCCGCCACCCTGCTGACCCTGGTGCAACCGAAGCCGAAACCCAGTGCAAGCGGCAAGAAATGGGTACGACCGGAAAGTCCTGGCGATTCCGACACAGCGCCTGAGGATGACACCGGCAAGGAAGATCAGGACACAGCCCCAGCCAGCGAAGAGCCTCCAAGCGAAGAGCTCCCAGCAGCAACCGTGTCAAGCGCCGCTGGGGAGACAGCTTCTGAGTCGAATCCAAGTCAGAGCGATGCCTCCCTGCCCCTACAAAACAACGATTGACAGCTTTCCCCCGCGAAGACGGATAATTCCCGTTCCGGCAGCGCCACCGTGACCCAGGAGAAGCAACAGAACGGTGACGCCCGCCCGTCCTACAAGCACACGCTCAATCTTCTGCAAACAAGTTTCGGTATGCGTGCCAATGCCACGCAGCGGGAACCTGAACTTCAGGCCTTCTGGGCAGAAAACGGCATCGATTTCCAGCTGGGACGCAACAACCCCGGCGAAAGCTTCACCCTGCACGATGGGCCGCCCTACGCCAATGGCGCCCTGCACATGGGGCATGCCCTCAACAAGGTGCTCAAGGACATCATCAACAAGCAGAAAATTCTGCAGGGGCACAGGGTGCGCTTCATCCCCGGCTGGGACTGCCATGGGCTACCGATCGAACTCAAGGTGCTGCAGACCCTCTCCCAGGAGCAGCGGCAGGGGCTGACGCCGATCAAACTGCGCAAGAAAGCGGCGGCCTATGCCCTCAAACAGGTGAACAGCCAGATGGCTGGGTTTCGCCGCTGGGGGATCTGGGCCGACTGGGAGCATCCCTACCTGACCCTTCAGAAGACCTACGAAGCCGCCCAGATCGAGGTTTTCGGGGCCATGGTCCTCAAAGGACACATCTACCGAGGCCTCAAACCCGTGCATTGGAGCCCAAGCTCCCGCACCGCTCTGGCCGAAGCCGAACTGGAATATCCCGATGGTCATATCAGCCCGAGTGTCTATGCCGCCTTCCCCGTGGTTGAGATCACGGCGGAACTCCGCAGCGCACTGAGGGAGCAGGGCCTTGATTTACCGAAAGCAAGAGCTGATCTCGGCAAACTCCTGCAGGTCGCCATCTGGACCACCACCCCCTGGACCCTGCCGGCAAACCTGGCGGTTTCCGTCAATGAGCGCCTCGACTACGCCATTGCAGCCGACAATCAGGGGCGGCTGCTGGTGGTGGCCGCAGAGCTGGTTGCGCCACTCTGCGACACCCTTGAAATCCCCCTGCAAACCAAGGCCACCGTCAAAGGATCCCTGCTGGCAGGCCTGCTCTACAGACATCCGCTGCTGGATCGCGAGAGTCCGGTTGTTATTGGTGGTGAATACATCACCACCGAGACAGGCACAGGCCTGGTTCATACAGCCCCCGGCCATGGTGTGGATGATTTCAACACAGGCCGCAAGCATGGCCTGCCGGTGCTTTGCCCGGTGGATGGGGCCGGCAACCTCACGGCGGAGGCGGGCCCTTTTGAAGGCCTCAACGTGCTCAAGGATGCCAACCCAACCATTGTTGAAGCACTGCAGAACTCAGGTGCTCTGCTCAAGGCGGAGCCCTATGAACACCGTTACCCCTACGACTGGAGAACCAAGAAACCAACCATCTTCCGGGCCACTGAACAATGGTTCGCCTCCGTGGAGGGGTTCCGGGAAGAAGCCCTCGAGGCGATCGCCAAGGTGGCCTGGCTACCCGCCTCAGGTCGCAATCGCATTGAGGCCATGGTGCGTGAACGAGGCGATTGGTGCATCTCCAGGCAACGCACCTGGGGGGTGCCGATCCCTGTCTTCTTCAACCGCAACAGTGACGAGGTTCTGCTGAACGCCGACACCATCAGTCACATTCAGGGTCTGTTTGCTGAGCATGGTTCAGACATCTGGTGGGAACGGGATGAAGCCGAGCTGCTGCCAGCGCCCTACAAGGATGAAGCCGAGCAGTGGCGCAAAGGCACCGACACCATGGACGTGTGGTTCGACTCAGGTTCAAGCTGGGCCGCAGTGGCCAGCCAGAGCGAAGGCCTCAGCTGTCCTGCGGATCTCTACCTGGAGGGTTCCGACCAACACCGGGGCTGGTTCCAGTCCTCCCTGCTCACATCCGTTGCAGTCAACGCAGAGGCTCCTTACAAGCGGGTGCTCACCCATGGCTTCGCCCTGGATGAAAAGGGGAGGAAAATGAGCAAATCCCTCGGCAATGTTGTGGATCCAGCTGTGATCATCGACGGAGGCAAGAACCAGAAGCAGGAGCCCGCGTACGGGGCCGATGTGCTGCGGCTCTGGGTGAGCTCCGTCGACTACTCAACGGATGTTCCGATCGGTGCAGGCATTCTGCGTCAATTGTCAGATGTCTATCGCAAGGTGCGAAACACCGCCCGATACCTACTGGGCAACCTCCATGACTTTGACCCTGTTCGCGATTCCGTCCCTGTAGAGCAACTTCCACTGCTGGATCGCTGGATGCTGCAACGCACAGCAGAAGTGCTTGATGAGATCACGGCAGCTTTTGAAAGCTACGAGTTCTACCGCTTCTTCCAACTTCTGCAGAGTTACTGCGTCGTTGATCTGTCGAACTTCTACCTCGACATCGCCAAGGACAGGCTCTATGTGAGTGCCCCATCAGAGCGGCGACGGCGCAGTTGCCAGACGGTGATGTCACTGATCGTTGAACGCCTGGCAGGAGCCATCGCCCCAGTGCTCTGCCACATGGCAGAGGACATCTGGCAGAACCTTCCCTACCCAGTCACAGAACGCTCCGTGTTTGAACGGGGCTGGCCGACCATTCCAGCCACCTGGAGGGATCCATCACTGATGCTGCCGATTGATCAGTTGCGAGAACTGCGCGGTGCCGTCAACCGCGTTCTTGAAGATTGCCGCAGCCGGCAGGAGCTGGGCGCTGCCCTCGAGGCCTCCGTTCGCATTGAGTCACCAGATCCGAACCTGCAGGAGAGCCTCGACTGGCTCGAACGCAATGGGGATTCCAGCGTGGATGGATTAAGGGATTGGCTGCTGGTCTCCCAGCTGCAGCTGGGTGGTGAACCCTGGGCGGAAGTGCTGGCCAGTCAGACGACGGAACTGGCCACCATCGAGGTAGCAAGAGCTCGGGGGCACAAATGCGATCGCTGCTGGCACTACGAACACGACATCGGCCATCACCAAGAGCACCCCAGTCTCTGCGGCAGATGCGTCACGGTGCTGAACAGCTGAACAGCGCAAAGCAATGCGAGAACACTGGGATTGAAGGTCTAGGCCCGTGGCGGACGATCCCAGAGGCCCCGATCCAGCAGCTCCTCTGCAGGAACGGGTCCCCACAGAGCAGCCTGATCAGCAGATAGCAAGGGAGCCTTGAGCAGCTCAGCAGCCTCCAGGCTGGCCGCTTCCGGCAGCACGGAAAGATCTGGATTCGAGGCTGTGGGATGGGTGGTGCAACTGCTGAAACCACGAAAGATCAATACCTCCAGTGGCTCTGAGCGGCCCCGATCGAGTGCAACAACGCCACTAAGTCGCACCAGGAGATCCGGCCGATCTCGCGACAGGTCCTCCAGGGCCTGGATCAGAGCCAGCACGGGCAGATCTTTCATGCTTCAAAACTCCTCAGCGTCAAGAGTCACCGGCGTCAAAACTGGCCAACTTCAAAACTGACCAACGTCAAATGTCCAGGGCGTCAGAACTCCCCGGCAACCCTTCCCTGACGGGGCAGGCGCACCAGCAACCACTGCAACAGACCAACGACATAAGCCACCAGGGCGATGTATCCGATGAAAGCAGCGACACCCTCCGTCCATTGGCCACCGAAAATGAAATCGAACAAGCCCTCTACGACGCGGTGAAGTCCCTGGGGGCCTTCGAGCCAGGCCTGGCAATTGGCCTCGGCCCCATTGCCTAAACAGGCGAGGCTGCCGCAGGCCGTGACAACCGCCAGCACACCAAAACAACTCAGAGCCCAGCGCCAGAGTCGCACTGCAAAAGGAAGGGGGCGCCAGGGGGGCAGATCAGCAAGATCCTCATTGAGATCCACCCAGAACCAGACCGACACCACCATCAGCAGCGGTGCGAGCAGGGTTGTGATGTAACCAATAGGGCGCTGATCTGTGAGCAGCAGAACACTGATCGCAAACAGACTGGCCACTTTCCAATAGATGGTCAGCAACCTCACCATCGAGGCCTCCCTGCGGAGCGAAGCCCAGATCAGCAACACCAACGGCAGACCCACGGCAAATGTCGCCGCCAGGCGATAGGTGAGCCACACCAGGATGCGATAGGAAATCTCTGGCACTGAAGCGCATCAATGAGCTGACATTATCGATGTCCTCCCGATCCCCTTGAGGGTTGGTAGGGTCCCAACCATGGCGCAGTTCTCTCCGCTCGACTGGTTCAAGAGCCGCACAAAGCAAGCCAGTTGTCGCACGGCCCTTTCCGAGAATCCCTCTCTGGAGGCTGCCGTCAGAGAAACTGCTGAGGCCCTTGCCAGCAAAACCCCTGCTGATCTGGCCCTCGTCTTCGCCTCAACCCATTACGCCAGTGATCTGCCACGGGTTCTGCCCCTGCTGAAGCAACAGCTATCAGCCCAGCACTGGCTTGGCTGTGCTGGGGGAGGCGTGATCGGCACCAACCCCGAAGGCAAACCCTGTGAACTGGAACAGACCCCTGCACTGAGTGTCACCCTGCTAACGCTGCCAGGGGTGGTTCTGCAACCCTTCGCACTCGATACCCAATCCCTGCCTGACCTCGACAATGCTGCCCAGCACTGGCAGGAATGGGTGGGAGCGGATCCAAATCAGAGCCGCAGCCTGCTGCTGCTGGTGGACCCCACCTCCCCCTCCATCAATGATCTGATCAGCGGGCTTGACTACGCCTACCCATCTGCATCAACCATCGGGGGAATTGCAGGCCCCCACAATGCTCCCCATGGATCACTGCTTTTCGATGATCGGGTGGTGATGGGGGCCGTGGGCTGTGCAATCGGTGGTGACTGGAACCTGGAGACCGTTGTCGCCCAGGGTTGCAAGCCGATTGGACCGGTTTTCGCCATTGAGCAGGTCCAGAAAAATGTGGTGATGGAGCTCAGTCATGGCGAGACCAAAGACAGTCCGGTGGCCTGCCTCCAACGGGTCCTGGCCGATCTCTCAGAAGAGGAGCGCGAGCTGGTCAAGCACTCTCTGTTCATTGGCATTGAGCGACGGGACCTTGTGGTCAGCAAAGGGACCTCCGCCCAATCCCAGGGTGCCTTCCTAGTCAGGAATCTGATCGGAGTGGACCCCAGCAATGGAGCCGTTGCTGTGGCCGATCGTGTTCGCCCCGGTCAGAACGTTCAATTTCTGCTGCGTGAACCCCAGGCGTCAAGGCAGGAAGCCTTGCAGCTGCTGGAAGCATCCAAGGAACGCAACACCTCCAGAGCCGTCTTTGGCCTGCTGATGGCCTGCCTCGGGCGAGGCAGTGGCCTCTATGGAGTCCCCAATGGCGATGTGGCCATCGCCAGGGATGTGATCAGCGACTTACCGATTGCAGGGGTGTTCTGCAATGGGGAAATCGGTCCAGTGGGAGGCTCCACCCACCTGCATGGCTACACAGCCTGCTGGGGGCTGCTCAGGCACGATCCCTCTCCACCCCAGTCTTCATCCAGGGCCTGATCGTGCGTCAGCACGTCAATCCCCTCAGCGAATACTTCCAGCTGCCCCGGGATCTTCCAGGGCCTCAGGATCTCTTTTTGCAGGCTGATCGTCCCATTCATCTCGACATCGGCTCTGCCCGTGGAGGCTTTCTGCTCGCCCTGGCTGAACAACAGCCGCAATGGAACCACCTTGGTGTTGAAATCCGCCATCCACTCGTGCGCACAGCAGAGCAGGAACGCAAGCAACTGGGCTTGCACAATCTCAGGTTTCTGTTCTGCAACGCCAACATCAGCCTTGAAAGCTGGCTCACCAACCTCCCGCAGGATCGGCTGCAGCGAGCCTCCATCCAGTTCCCGGATCCCTGGTTCAAGAGGCGACATCGCAAAAGGCGTGTCCTGCAGCCATCCCTGCTGCTGGCTCTTGCCGGAGCACTCCAACAGGGCCGTGAACTGTTCATTCAGAGCGATGTGCTGTCCGTGATCCAACCGATGGTGAGGCTGATTGAACTGAGCCGATGCTTTGAGCGCCCAGCCAAGCAGGCAGACCCCTGGCTCCAGACAAATCCTCTGGCCATCTCCACCGAAAGGGAACGCTATGCACTCGAGCGGGAGCTGCCGATCTACCGCGTGCTCTACCGCCGCAACAGCCAGGCTTGTCCAATCCTTGGAAAACTGGAAGAAACCTGGCATCAGATTGATAATCCCGCTGATGCCCTCACTCACCCCACTAACCCCACTGAATGCTGATGTCTGAGGCTGCAGGTTCGCCAGCGCTGATCTTGCGGTGGCAAGGACTGATCCCTTCCTCTCTGGACCAGCGCCAACGCCTGCAGGGTTTCGCTGGTGTGGTGCTGATTCTGCTTTTTGCTGCCCTGCCGCTGCTGAGCAGGACAGGCCTTGGCATCACCATCCTGGCGGCGGGATCCCTCTGGCTGCTCTGGGCCTCGATAACCCCACCGGGTCAGATCAGTGGAGTGAGTGGCTGGTTGCTGCTCTTCCTTGGTATCGCTGTGCTGGCCACGGGATTCTCACCGGTGCCGATCGCCGCCACCAAGGGCTTGATCAAACTGGTCAGCTACCTCAGCGTTTTTGCCCTGATCAGGCAACTCCTGGCCAGCAATTCGCGCTGGTGGGATCGGCTGGTGGCGGCCTTGCTGACAGGGGAGCTGATCACGACGGTGATTGCGTTAAGGCAGCTCTATGGATCTGCGGAAGAGCTTGCCGGCTGGGCTGATCCCAATTCCGTGGCAGAAGGCACCGTGAGAATTTATGGCCCTCTGGGCAATCCAAACCTGCTGGCGGGCTATCTGGTGCCGATCCTGCCTCTTGCCCTGGCCGCACTGCTGAGGTGGAAAGGCTGGGGTTCCAGGTGTTTTGCGGCCGTAGCCCTTGGCCTCGGTATCACCGCAACCCTGTTCACCTACAGCAGGGGCGGCTGGCTGGGAATGCTCGCTGCACTGGCAGCCATGGTGCTTCTGCTGGCCCTGCGTGCGAGCCGGCAATGGCCACCGCTCTGGCGACGCCTGTTCCCTCTGGCCTTGCTGCTGATCGGCGCCGCAGTACTGACCCTCGCCGCCACTCAGATCGAACCGATCCGCACCAGGGTGGCCAGCCTGCTGGCGGGCCGTGGCGACAGTTCCAACAACTTCCGGATCAATGTCTGGCTGGCGGCAATCGACATGGTTCAAGACAGACCATGGCTTGGCATCGGCCCTGGCAATGCTGCCTTCAACAGCATCTATCCCCTCTATCAGCAACCCCTCTTCAATGCCCTCAGTGCCTACTCGGTTCCCCTGGAGATCCTGGTGGAAACAGGGATCCCAGGGCTGCTGGCCTGCCTTGGCCTGATGGTTGCCAGCATCCGCCGCGGCTGGAACGCCCTCAGCTCCACAGCGCCTCTGGCCTTGCCATTGCTGGCCAGTCTTGCGGCCATCGCTGGCCTGCTGATCCAGGGCGTCACAGACACCATTTTCTTCAGGCCTGAAGTCCAGCTGGTGGGCTGGTTCTGTCTGGCCACCCTGGCCCAGCCCCTGGCGAGCAACTCTCAATCCCCGGATAGCCCATGAGTGGTGTGTTGCTGGCCGGCTTTGATGCTGGCCAGACCCAGACCCGCTGCCGACTCAGCCTCTGGGATGGAAAAGGGCTCTCGACAATCGGCGAAGGCAGAGGCAGTGGTGTCTGCCATCTGCTCACTGCAGATGCAGAGGCTCGCTTTGAGCAGGCCATTCTCTCCAGTTTCAGCAAAGCCATTGCCGCAACTGGATCTCCGCCGGAGAATCTCAAGGTGATCGCCGCGGCCATCGGCGCCAGTGGCGTGGAGCAGGGCACCTCCCTGCAGACGCAGGCCCAGCAATTACTGGCCAGAGCCTTGAACCTTCCCCTGGACCATTGCCAGGCCAGCGGCGATGAGCGCACGGCCCTGCATGGAGCCTTCCCAAACCAAGCAGGCATCGTGCTAATCAGTGGCACAGGGATGATCTGCCTTGGTCGCAACGCGCGGGGATCGGAGCATCGCTGCGGAGGCTGGGGCTGGCTGCTGGATGGACAAGGGTCTGCCTTTGATCTCGGTCAACAGGGGCTGCAGCTGAGTCTGCGCATGGCTGATGGACGGCTGCCGGATGGGGCCCTGCGACAGCGACTCTGGGCATCACTCCATTGCTCAACGGCCGCAGAGATCAAGGCGCTTGTCGTAAGTGCAGACTTTGGTTCGGCAGGGTTTGCACAACTTGCTCCCATCGTTGAGGCGGTGGCCCGATCCGGTGACAAACAGGCAAACGCCATCCTGGACCGTTCCGCCATGGCTCTTGTGGAGGCCGTGGAGGCGGTAGCCCAGGCACTAGATCTTGAGACTCCCAGCATTGCTGGCAGCGGCGGAGCCTTTAACAATCTGCATGGTTTCCGAGCACGGATCATCGAATTGATGCAGCAACGCCTGCCGGGAGCGCTGTGGATCAAGGCCCATGGCGATGCCTGTGACGGGGCCCTCTCCCTGGCACTGGATCAGCTCAAGCTCAGGCAGCATTGAGATGTTGATCGGCA
>MPMF02055741.1_pt1 | contig 14783 bp, 9 predicted proteins | sample 1617271 | NCBI WGS metagenome assembly MPMF02 (sample SAMN05944812, study PRJNA350692) | marine metagenome | biome: marine; feature: ODZ; material: water; isolation source: 120 m water sample prefiltered with 30 um filter, filtered on to 0.2 um... | place: Pacific Ocean | collected 2012-04-09... | reverse complement strand
TGGACGACGATCTCGGGGCCTCAACGATGGGCCAAAAGTTCGGGGAGAAGTTCCCGGAGCGCTGGTTCTCGGTCGGCGTGGCGGAGCAGAATATGGTCGGTATCGCCGCCGGTCTTGCCGCAGCAGGGCGGACGGCATTTATTGCGAGTTTTTCCGCGTTTCTCCCGGGGCGCTGCTTCGATCAGCTGCGAACTTCGGTGGCTCAGCCGGCGGGCGGGCTGAATGTGAAGTGTGTTGCTAGTCACGGTGGCGTCACCGCCGGCGAAGATGGGATGAGCGCCCAGGCCATCGAAGATGTAGCTCTCGCGAGTTCGTTGATTTCGTTCAATGTCGTGGTGCCTGCAGACTATGAGGAAGCGCGCCAGGCGATTCTGGCAGTCGGAAAGGCCAACGGCCCAGCGTATGTACGGACCGGCCGTCCTAAGGTCCCAGGGCTGTTCGATTCCGGCTACCGCTTCGAGCTTGGGAAGGCTGCTCTGCTGCGAGAGGGTACGGATGTCACGTTTGTGGCATGTGGAGTCATGGTGGTGGTTGCCATTGAAGCCGCCGAAAGACTGGCGGCAGAGGGCATCTCCGCCCGAGTGCTAAACCAGGCTTCTATCAAGCCAATCGACCGTGAGGCGATTATCGCTGCCGCTGTCGACACCGGTGCCGTTGTGACGGCCGAGGAGCATCAGACGATAGGTGGACTGGGCTCGGCCGTTGCGCGCGTACTGGCCGAGGCGGAGCCGGTCCCAGCTGCGTTTGTCGGCGTTGACAGCTATGGGACGAGCGGCACCTGGACCGAGCTTCTGGACCACTTTGAGCTCACACCAGCGCGACTTGTCCAGGCTGCCCGTGACGTTCTTGCACGAAAGGCCTGACAAAGACCGCTTCCGGCTGTCCACCACCCCAAGAAGGAGCTTCGATCGTGCAGCAGGTGGCCTACGGTCTGTGGAAAAGCCCAATTACTCCAGGGCAACTTTCTACGTCGCTCAGATTGTCCGAGCCTTGCTGGGATACAGATGGCAAGTCGCTTGGCTGGATTGAGGGAAGATCCGACAGGGGTGTGCTCGTTGTCCAGAGGGCGGGGGATGCACCGCGGGACTTGACCGCTGATGCTTCTGTCCGGGCGTTCGTCGGCTACGGGGGTGGAGATTTTACTCTCGCTGAGGGGGTCGCCTATTTCGTCGCTCAGAAGGATCAGCGCATCTACAGGCAGCCACTCAAAGGTGGGGCGGCTCGCCCGATCACCCCTGAGTTCGGGGCGTCGTGCTCCCCGACTGTCTCCCCGGACGGCCGGTATGTGGCCTACGTTCATACCTACGAAGGTATCGACTGCATCGCGATGGTAGACGGTGCTGGCGAGAGCTGGCCGTCGAGACTCGAGACCGGCCGCGACTTTTATATGCAGCCAACATGGTCCCCCGATGGCAAGTACCTTGCGTGGGTAGAGTGGGATTTCCCGAACATGCCGTGGGACGGGTCGGAGCTGCGCGTCGCGAGACTCCAACTGGATAGTGGCGCCCGCCCGAGCATCAAGATGTCGTCCGTCGTTGCTGGTGGCAACGAAGTCTCGATCTTCCAACCGGCCTTCGGCCGTGATGGCAGCCTTTGGTTCGTTTCTGACGAATCCGGCGTTGGCCAGATCTACCGCAGCGAGACCCCCGGCGCTACGGCGGAAATGGTGACCGACGGGACAGGAGAGTACAGCCGCCCTGCCTGGGCGCATGGCCAGCGGACATTCGGTCCGGTCCCTGGTGGTGGGGCGGTTGCAGTTCGCAGCGAAGGGGGCTTCGAGCGTCTCATCTCGATCGGGCGAAGGGGACTTGGTCAGGGGCCGCTTGATGACTACTCGGCTATCGCGAACCCAACAGTCTCCCCCGACGGCTCGGAGGTCGCATTCGTTGGTACCAGCGGCACCGTGCCGCCGAGGGTGGTCGTTTCAAGGATCGATGACGAGAGCGTGAAAGTTATCCGCTATTCGGATTCCGAGGCCATCGCCGAAGGGGCGCTTGCAAGGCCACGCAACGTTTCCTGGGAATCGTTCGACGGTGAGCTCGCGCATGGCATCTACTATCCACCCGCCGGCGGTATAAGCAGTGAAATGGGACCGCCACCGCTGGTGGTCATTGTGCACGGCGGTCCCACCTCTCAGACGGTCGCTTCGTTTAGCGCCCAAGCCCAATTTCTTGCTACTCGCGGCTACGGCGTTCTCCTTCCCAACTACAGGGGCAGCACCGGCTATGGCCGTGATTACATGCTCAAACTGCGAGGAAACTGGGGGATCTACGACATCGAGGATTCCAAGTCAGGAGCCTCCCACCTGGTCTCTTCCGGGGAGGTAGACGGGTCGCGGCTTGTCATAATGGGAGGAAGTGCTGGAGGATTCACCTGCTTGCAGTCTCTGGTTCTACACCCTGGCTTCTATTGCGCGGGGGTTTGTCTATTCGGCGTTTCCAACATGTTCACCCTTGCGAGTGATACGCATAAATTCGAAGCCCGATACCTTGACCAGCTCCTCGGGCCCCTCCCGGACGCGTCCGATGTGTACCGCGAGCGCTCGCCGATCTTCCACGCAGACAAGATCGTGGACCCCCTCGCTGTCTTCCATGGTGATATCGACCGGGTCGTCCCCCACGCCCAGAGCGACTCGATCGTCGCCTCTCTCCGGGCACGGGGCGTACCGCATGCCTACCACGTGTACCCGGGAGAAGGGCACGGGTGGCGAAAGTCCGAGACAATCGAAGCGTTTTATTCGGCGCTCGACTTGTTTCTCCGACAATATGTCGTGTTTGCTTGAGGAACGGCACTTTTCCCGCCTTAGAGTTATTTTGAGCGTCAAATCGGTCTTTGCTCATGCGAAATCGTGTGGCATGCTGTCGCGCGGTGGTGGGGTGTTCGGTGTCCTTTACTTGGCATTTCGCCGGTATTTCAACTGACACTCTAGAAATCTGATCACGACCACGGAGTGGTACATGTTCGATGCTCTGCCCCGCGGGGCGGTAGATCCTTGATCGGTCGGATGCGGGCGGAATCAGCTCGAGGATTTAACGCGATCGGTGCTTGGGTCGATTTTGGGCTGGCCACGATCATGGCTAGCTTTGAGCGTATGAGCGTGTCCGCTCTCAGGCCGCTGGCGCCGGAAATGGCTCCAGCGGAGGCGATGGTCGCCCAGGCAGTTACCTGGCAGTCAGGCCGTGCGCTCGCTTACTCGATGCCCAACCCGAGCAGAGGCCCCAGGCTGAACCGGTCGGTAGGTTGGCTCGCCACGCTGACAATTGCGGCAGTGGCAGCAGCAGCAGCTCTGGGAGCTCGGCAGTTACTCTTTGAGGATTCCAGAGGCTTTGCAACCGGCACGGTCATGATTGGCAGTGGCCAGGCGGCCGAGGCACCCGGGTTGAAGGTTGAGTGGATTCGGCCGCTGGCTGTTCTCGACGTGGCCAAGGTCGGCGCTCCAGAGCCTGCTCCGGTTATTCCGACCCCAGAACTGGTTGTCGGGGCCGAACCGGTCCTGTTCGCACCGTTCGAAGACCCATCTGCTGAGGATACCTCTCTGATTGCCCTTTTACCTGGGGCATTTGAAAGTCGTTCGACCGTTGTGGTTGCCGCTGCTGAAGCCACTCCAGCTGCGGTGCGTCAGGGGCCTGCAACCTCACCGGAGCCACCACCAGCTTCCCCACGACCGGATAGCTCGTCCCCGCCAGCACTCGAGGCATTTGTCGGCATAATGTTTGAGGCTTCGGAAGTCCGAAGCCTGGCCTTGACGGCGGGGTGGCCGGAGGAGCGCGTGGACGCTCTGGTTCAGGTCGCCTGGTGCGAGAGCCGTTTCAAGCCGGACGTGGTTGGTCCGGGCCCGCTGGGGCTGATGCAGATAATGCCCTTTTGGTTTCCTCTGGCCGAGGTCGATATCGCCTTCTGGTCCGACCCGGTCGTCAATCTTCAGGTCGCTCTATTTGTTTATGAAATGGACATAACAACCGGGCGACAGCCGTGGGCAGCCTGGGTCTGTAAGCCGACCGGCCCCGGCTAGGATGCTTTCGGCCTTCTAGCGCGCCCTAGGCTCTCGGTCCTGTTGGGCCCCATCGCATTTAGAAGACGGTTCATCTAGTCTCCGGCTGTGAAGAAGCGCGTGCTCGATCTGGCAGTGACGTTAGTAGGCCTTCCGCTAGTCCTTCCGCTTGTTGCCGTAGCGGCGATTGGGCTGGCGATTGAGTTGCGAGGGTGGCCCATCTTCCTGCAAACGCGGATCGGGCACAGAGGCCATCCGTTTACGCTGGTGAAGCTGCGGACGATGCGACATTCGGACAAGACTACGAAGACGGATTACACGGTGGAGGACTGGTCTTCCTTTGTGTTCGGCGAGCTCGGGGCGGATAACTCCAGGACTACACGGCTGGGCGCGTTGTTGCGGAAAAGCTCAGTCGATGAGTTGCCCAACCTGTGGAACGTGGCCACCGGGGATATGAGCCTCGTCGGGCCCAGGCCGGAGATTCCCGAAATTGTTCGACAATATCCGCAGGAATATCACCGCAGGCATGCTGTGAGACCCGGGATTACGGGACTGGCTCAGGTCCGCGGTCGCAGTGATGTCGCTTATGCGGACATTATCAAATACGATCTTGCTTACGTGGATCAACATTCGATAAGCGGCGACGTGCGGCTCCTGCTCGAGACGTTTGGCGTGGTGTTCCGAGGCTCCGGAGCGCGATGATGAGTGCCGCAGTCGCCCTCCGTCGATGGCTTGCTCGGCTGCTTGCTGGAGACCCACTGCACACGGCCGCCGCTGTCGTCCTCGATGTTCTCGTTGTTGCCCTGGCCTATGGAGTCGCGCTGCTCCTTCGATTCGAGAGCAATGTTCCGGGCGAAAACGCCCGCTTCACGGCTCAGTTCGTGCCGGCCATCGCAGTCGTGTACGTGGCCACGAATCTCGCCTTCGGCGTTTACCGTACCGTCTGGACCTACGGGAGCCTTGGCGACATCGTAGGACTCGCGCGCCCAGTCCTACTCGCCACCGTCCTCGTTTTCGGCGCTGACTTCTTTGTGGAAACTCGGCACGTTCCCCTCGGTGTGGTTCTTATCGCAGCAAGCCTCATCTACCCGGGAATGTGCGCCGTGAAGATGCGCTCGAGGATGCTCGCGCGAACCTCATGGGGAGGGAGCCCCTCCCGCCGGCTGCTCGTCGTTGGGGCTGGGCGGACCGGACAGCTTCTCGCCCGCGAGCTGCAAAACAGCCCGGAGCTGAATTATCAGCCGGTCGGCTTCGTAGATGACGATAGGAAGACACATCACACACGGATTCACGGCTTGCCGGTACTCGGCGCTATCGAAGACCTAGCCGAGTTCGCCGTCGTACGTGGCGCGGACGTTGTGGCCATAGCGGTTCCCGGCGCCAGGGGTGCTGCAATCGGCGACATTGTTGCGGTGTGCCAACAGCTGGATATCCCGGTCCGAATGGTCCCCGGAGTCGAAAGTTGGATTGGGGGAAGCCACGCAGACGCACTGAGGGAGATAACGTTCGAGGACCTGTTGGGTCGCGAGCCGGTCTCGGTTGACTACGAAGCCTGCGCAAAGTCCGTGCGAGACAGGGTGATTCTCGTTACCGGCGCCGCCGGGTCCATCGGATCCGAGCTGTGTCGACAGGTTCTCGCATTCGGTCCGCGGGAACTTCACCTAGTCGATAATAATGAAACCGGCCTTTTCGAACTCGCGTCTGATCTTGCCGACCTGGCTGACGACATAAACCTGAAGTGTTGGGTCGCTGATATTTCGGATGGAAGGCGAATCGACTCAGTATTTGAGCGCACCAGGCCGAATGTCGTTTATCACGCTGCTGCCCTGAAGCATGTTCCGCTGATGGAGGAGCACCCAGAAGAAGCGTTTCGCGTGAACGTGCTCGGGACTCTCTCTGTGGCACGCGCGGCTCGCTCGAGCCAAGCTGAGCGTTTCGTCTTAGTGTCGACCGATAAAGCTGTTCGGCCGTCTAGCGTGATGGGTGCGACCAAGCGGATGGCGGAACTCGTAATAATCGCCTTGGCGGTGGATTCGGTGCGAACCGAGTTTGTGGCCGTCAGGTTCGGCAACGTGATGGGCAGCCGCGGGTCAGTGGTTCCGATCTTCGTTCGTCAAATCGAAAGAGGTGGGCCGGTGACTGTGATGCACCCCGACATGATGCGCTACTTCATCAGCATCCCGGAGGCGGTGAGCCTCGTCATCCAGGCAGGTACTTTCGGAGGAAGAGGGACCATCTACATGCTCGACATGGGGGACGAGGTTCGAATCCTCGAGCTTGCTGAGCGCATGATCCGCCTTCGCGGACTGGAACCCGGAAGAGACATACAGGTTCGATTTACTGGCCCCCGGCCAGGTGAAAAACTGAGAGAAGAGCTGGTCGACGCGTCAGAGACGCGCGAGGAGACCGAGCATCCCAAGGTCATGAGGCTTACTTCGACCAGGAGCCTCAGTTCCTCGGAGATGAAGCGAATGGTGGCCGAGATCTCGAACGTGATTGAGGACCAGGAGGAACTGAGGCGCCGAATTCATCTGGTCGCAAGGCGGTTCTCAACCGGGGACGTTGGCGAACCGGTTTCAGGCGCCGGTGTGTTGGACCAGTGAACGAACTCTATGTCCACTCTAGTGCGGACGTTGACGATGCTGCGACAGTCGGTCTCGGGGCCAAGATCTGGCATGGTGCCCAGGTCCGCGAGGGGGCGGTGGTCGGCGAGAACTGCATCGTCGGCAAGAACGTGTACGTCGGCGCTGGGGTAACAATCGGACCCAACTGCAAAGTCCAGAACAACGCGGCGCTTTATGAAGGGCTGACCCTCGAGGCAGGCGCTTTTGTGGGGCCTAGCGCCGTTTTCACGAACGACCGGAACCCCCGGGCAATCAACTCTGATGGCTCGCTTAAAGCGCCGGACGACTGGGATCTTGGCCGAACGGTGGTCCGCTACGGTGCCACCGTAGGGGCATCTTCGACGGTGCTTCCCGGACTCGTTATCGGCCGATGGGCTCTGGTGGGGGCAGGTTCCGTCGTTACAAGGGATGTCAGGGATCATGAGCTTGTCAAGGGTAATCCCGCGCGGCAGGCCGGATGGGTCTGCTCGTGTGGAAAGCTACTCAGTGAGGCTCTCGACTGCGAAGAATGCAAAGCGACATATGTCGAGCGCGACTCCGGCCTTCAAAGTGCTGATTAGGGTATTGATCAGCAGATGGTGAGGTGAATTCATTGGCGACAGCGGACAAGCCAATCTCGATTGCGAGCCCATCGATCGGCGAAGCTGAGAAGCGGGCTGTTCTTGAGGTCCTCGAGAGCGGACAGCTGGCTCAGGGCTCTGTGACCCGGGCCTTCGAGGAGGAGTTCGCAGCTGCAACGGGAGCTAAGGAGGCGGTTGCTGTTAATAGCGGTACAGCGGCGCTGATTGTTGCGCTCCAGGCCGTTGGGGTCCGTGAAGGAGACGAAGTCATCACGACCCCCTTCAGTTTCATTGCCACGGCGACCAGCATCATTGCGTGTGGCGCACGGCCGGTCTTCGTCGATGTCGAGCCGTTCGATGGGAATATCGATGTGGCGAGGGTTGCTGATGCGATTGGTCCTCGAACCAAAGCAGTCATGCCGGTCCATCTTTACGGACACCCGGCGAGGGTCGGTGAGCTCGCGTCACTCTGCCATGAGCGCGGACTTGAGCTGGTCGAGGATGCGGCCCAGGCGCACGGCGCAACCCACGGGGGAAAGTGTGTTGGGACTTTCGGGGTTGGTTGTTTTAGTTTCTATCCGACCAAGAACATGACCACTGGCGAGGGGGGCATGATCACAGTCAATAACCCGAGCGTAGCCGCCCGGGCCCGGGCCATCAGAAACCACGGCCAGACGGAGCGATACCAGCACGAAGTTTTCGGACTCAACTGGCGGATGACGGATATTGCAGCCGCCATCGGGCGAGTTCAACTTGAGCGACTTGGCGAACGCAATCGAGCGAGGATGGAAAACGCCGCCGGTCTCTCAGACCGGATTCGCGCCGGTGGTCTACTCGAGTTCGGAGTACAGCTACCCAACGTTCGCGATGGCGATACACACGTGTTTCACCAGTACACGGTGCGCATCGGCGACCGGAGAGATTCCGTGTGGGCCTTTCTGAAAGAGGCGGGAGTCGGTGCGGCTGTTTATTACCCGGTGCCGATCCACCGTCAGCCGATCTTCGCAAAGCTTGGGTTGAGTGAGGTTGAGGCTCCCCGTGCGGAGGAGATGGCAGAGGCCGTGCTTTCTCTCCCTGTCCATCCGGGGCTGACCCAAGAGGACCTAGATCAAATCGTGGACACGCTCGCGAAGGCCTTGCGAGGTCTTTGAGACGCTGAGTTCGAGGAAAAACCGGACGACGCGTGCCGGTCATCAACCAGTCCCGCCCTGGTCATACTTCTGCTGGGGCCTACTTTCACTGACGCTGTGACCGGGTTCTGTCTTTAGGAGGCTTCGGCGGAAGTTGTCGAGACCTTTTGGAGGCGCCTAGATGAACAGTGGTCCGAACACGACCGCAACGATCGCCATTAACTTCAGCAGAATGTTGAGCGCTGGGCCCGAGGTGTCTTTGAAAGGATCGCCGACCGTGTCTCCCACGACGGCCGCTTTGTGCGCCTCGGAGCCTTTTCCACCGAGATTCCCAGCTTCGATGAACTTCTTCGCGTTGTCCCACGCTCCGCCGGCGTTGGCCATCATCAGGGCAAGCACAGCACCCGAGACGATCGAGCCGATGAGAAGCCCACCAAGAGCTTCGGCCCCAATAATTGCCCCGACGAGCACTGGCACGGCGACCGCGATGGCGCCGGGAAGAATCATCTCTCGGATTGCTCCATCGGTGGAGATAGACACCGCACGTGCGTAGTCCGGCGCCTCGCTTTGGTCCATGATTCCCGGGTGTTCGCGGAACTGCCGCCGGACTTCGGTAACCATTGCCATCGCAGCTCGCCCCACGGCGGCCATCGTCAGCGCGCTGAACGCAAATGGCATAAGTCCGCCAATGAGGAGCCCCAGCATGACGTCTACCTCAAGCACGTCGATTTCGGTGATACCCGCAATCTGTGCATAGGTGACCAGCAGAGCGAGCGAGGTGAGTACGGCTGATCCGATTGCGAAGCCTTTCCCGGTCGCAGCCGTTGTATTTCCGAGGCTATCGAGGGTGTCCGTCCGGTTTCTCACCTCCGGCTCGAGCCCAGCCTGTTCGGCAATGCCACCCGCGTTATCCGCCACCGGTCCGTAGGCATCGGTGGCCAGTGTGATTCCAAGTGGGGCCAGCATCCCGACTGCGGCGATCGAGATTCCATAGAGGCCGGCGATTTCGAAGGTGATCCAGATGGCCGCCACGATCGTGAGTATCGGAATTACCGTTGATAGCATTCCGACCGCCAAACCTCCAATGATCACAGTGGCGGCGCCCGTTTCAGCCTGATTCGCGATCCCCTGGGTCGGTCGGAATTCGTACGCGGTGAAGTACTCGGTGGCCGTGCCGATGATTTGCCCGGCTAAGAGGCCGACCAGCACCGCCCAGAACAGTTCGAAGGGTTGATCGAGCGCCACAAGGGCAATCGCGGTCCCCGCCAGCACGAGCCCGCCCGCTGAAAAGACCCCTATTCTAAGAGCCCAGAGCAGGCGACCCATGTCCGCGTCCTCTTTAGTCTGTACGAGGAATGTGCCGACGATAGAGGCGAATATTCCGATGCCCATGATGAAGAACGGGAGGATAAATTCCTCCGCTTTCCAGTTGCTGTCATCGAAGTTTTCGAAGACGCCGTTCTCGTGGACTCCGGCTACCGCTACGGTGGTGAGGGCCACGGCGGCCACGACCGAGCCGGTGTACGAATCAAAGAGGTCAGCTCCCATTCCGGCGACGTCGCCCACGTTGTCCCCGACGTTATCGGCGATGGTTGCCGGGTTGCGTGGATCGTCTTCTGGAATCCCGGCTTCGACCTTTCCGACGAGGTCTGCACCGACGTCGGCCGCCTTCGTGTAGATACCCCCGCCCACGCGGGCGAACAGGGGCGATCGACGAGGCACCGAAGGCAAAGCCAGTGAGCGGCTGGAAGCTTTGCACGCTGAGGTAGATCAGGCAGAGGAAGACGAGGGCGATTCCAACTACCGTGATGCCCATGACCGTTCCGGAAGAGAAGGCGACTCGAAGGGAAGGATTGAGGCCTTCACGTGCCTTGGCGGCTGTGCGGACGTTTGCGCGAACGGCCACGAACATTCCGGCGTATCCAGCCGAGGCGGAAGCCACGGCGCCCAGAACGTAGGCGATGGCCGTTCGTGGAAGATCAGTGAGTTCGCCCTTGTCGCTGAAACCGTCGAGCGCATCCTTGTCGAGGACGTTGTAGTCGATAAACACGGCCAATACGACAGCGACTATCACTACAAATCCCGCAAGGAACTGGTATTCGCGGCGTAGAAATGCGGTTGCGCCTTCCTGGATGGCCACGGCGATGGACCGCATGGTTTCCGTTCCTTGGTCGACAGCAATCACGCGACGGGCCGTAATCGCAGCGAACACGAGCGCAATGGCGCCGGCGATAAGCGCCGAAAGCAACAAGGACATAGCTCAATTCCCCACAGTTCTGCACGGTCTTCATTTGGAGCCGTGCCCGGGTCAAGTTGCACAAAAGCGCGCGCGAGGCGAACTCTCTAGCGATGCCATACCGGGAGGCCTCAGGCTACCAGCAACCGACCTCACAGAGAACAGACGGGAATTGTTTGGGGTTACGAAGCGAGACGTTCCACCTGCCGGAACTTGCCTTCGGGGTTGAGGCGGAATCGGTCACCGTCTTTCACAACTGCGTTGCGATAGAGTACGAACTGAAGCTCGTGGAGTGCGCTGTGAAGGGCGCTGTTCCCGCGGTGTACGGGGTCGGTGGGATTGAGTGCCCGTTTTGCTTCCTCTTCGCTGACACCGTCTTCTTCGCCGAGGAACATTTCGAAGAGGCGGCGAGCGCGTGAACGGGCCCACACTTCGTCGTCGACGATCTCGTCGCCGACTCGGAGAGCTACAGCGCTCCTGCTTGCGTAAGAGACGGTTGGCAGTTTCGCCGGAGAGCGCACAGCCAGAGTCTGGACGGGATTCAGGACCGTTTCTGGATCGAGCCCCTCGAGGTGCTTCTTGAAGGAAGACTGACCGAAGACCCACTCTCCGAACTCGCGGGACTCGCGCAGCGCTGTTTCAACTAATCCCCGATGAGAGGCCATGTCGGTTATTCGAGCGGCCGATTCCAGAACTGAGCGCGCACGGCGCTTCTTGCCCTCAGCGTAGTAGAAGTTCGCGAGCCGCAGCTTGGCGGAAAGCAGCTGGGCAGACGCTCCGAGTGCCTCAAATGTTCGAGTAGCCTCTTCGAACAGCGACTCCGCGCTATCCGTTTCGTGACGGGCGGCAAGAGCGCGTGCGAGTTCCACCATGCACGTAGCCTGTTCGGTTGGACCTGCCGAGTCGGCGGCAATGAAACGGCTTCTGGTAGCGAGCTTCACGGCCTCGTCAACGTGGTCAAGGGCCACCGCGCACGAGGCGAGACCGGCAAGGACGAGCGCGCGCAGCCGCTCTTCGAGCAATCCCCCAGAGCAGATTTCGAGTGCTTCGTTGAAGTGGGCTCGAGCTTCAGCTGGTCTGCCCGCCGCCAGCTCGAGTTCTGCCAAGGAAGCGAGCGCATACGCTTCGTGGTCTGGGAGCTCGCAGGACTTGGCGAGTTCGAGGGCTCTTTCCAGGTGCCTTTCGGCGTTCTGGCTCTCCCCAACGGACGCACACGCAACGCCTAGGTTGTTTAGGACCGTCGGCAGCCTTGAGTTGCGCCCTAACTTTTCCCATCCCTTGGCCAGAATTTCAAACGCATTCATTGCCGAGCGGATCTTGCCGTCGGAAAAATCAATGTTCGCGAGTCGACTTCTTGCGCCCAGGGCAACTGCCGGGTCTCTTTCGACCGCATTATTCGTGGCGAGTGGTTCTAACAGCTTTCGCGCGGCTGCAAAGTCGCCCGTCACCATGATTTCGTAGTCCGATAGGTGAAGGGCTATATCCTTCGCCGTGTCGGTGTCCACGTCTGTGTGAAGGTCCGATAGTTCATCGATCGTCGCAGACAGTGCCTCCATCTTGCCCATCTTGCCAAAGGCTGAGCCGGCAGCAATTAACGCGTGGCTTTTCGCGTCAGCCGCCGAATCAGTGGCTTCGAGGACAGCGCTTGAGAACCTAAGGGCGTCGTCAAACTCCCCTGCGTTCGCGCTGATTCTAGCTTTAACCGCCATCGAAAGCGGTGACCAAGGCGCGGCTCCATCCCGCTCCGAGTCGGCCATCAATTGTTCTATGAAACTGTGCTCACCTCTTCTGAGCGAATGAATTCCTTCTGAAGTAACGATTGATTCGGTGATTTCCGACAATTGGGATGCCACCGCGACGACAGCCACGTGGTGAAGCCAGCCGGCTTTTAGAAATCTGGCCGCGCAGCTTTTCAGCAGCGATGCACGATGCGAATCGCGGTGACAATCCATACGTTGATAAGAGTTGCTCCGGATTGCGGGGCGGAACCTCAATTGGCCGTCTCCAAAGCTCGGTTCAAGGAGGTCCGAGCCCGACTCTTCCAGGTAGAACCACAGTGTTCTTGCAAAGTCCCGATCGCCAGTGATTTCGGCTATGCTGGGGTAGCTCACTTCAGGCGCCAACGCGAGCACTTCGACCGCCGTCGCCAAGCGCTCGGGAACTGCTGGTTTCTCCACGGTGGAAACTCGTTTGTGTCTCGGATGGAATCGGCGCTCTGCGGAACTCCCCGGCTCGGTGGTCACCGACCATGGTCTCAATTCAGTTTGGTTTTCAGCTGTAGCCAGCTTGGGCTTTCCGCTAGACGTAGGAACGAAGTCGGCTTTTGCGAGAGTGACGGCTCCACGCTTCTTGGCTTCCCGTTCGGTCTCCGGGCACGGCAACGTCTTACCGCAAAGGAGCAGTTCACCGCCCGCTGGCATTGACCGCCAGATCTCATCAATCATGGCCGCCGAATCCGTCGCCTGTGATAAGAACTCCAGGTTGTCGACAATCAGCAGAAGCTGTGATGGCGTGAGTTCGTAGCGAGCTAAAGCTATCTTGAGCTGCGACCGGAGATCAGAAAGCAGAACCGCACTGGGATTATTCGAGTTGCCTTTGCCAAGCACCATCAGGAGGCGCTCGGCGAGCACCTCTGGATTCTTGCATGACTCATCGACGGAAACGTACGCAACCTTGCAGTCAATCTCAGAAACGAAGTCAGCAATGAGAACTGTCTTGCCAACTCCCTCCGGGGCTTCGATCAGCGTAATGCCCCGGCCTATCCCGGCATGTAGCCTGTCAAGCAAGCCACGCCGCACGTGAGTCCGCCGTTCCAACGAATTCTTCACAGCCTTTACAAGTTATTGAATGCTGAGTTGCGGGTGTGAGAACGACAGTTACAGCGAGGTTGCAATCACGGTAAGAGTTGGTTGAGTCTTGGGTGTAGCCCCGAGCCAACGACCTTAACGGCTAGTTCAGTACGGCTCCGGCACTCCGTTGTCGCGAGTACTAACGTGATGTAGTTCTCGACCGTGTGCTCCGTAGGGTGGAGCCTCCGAGTGATCTGCTTGTTTGTGTCTCCGTCCGCAAGCAAAGGAATCAACCGTAGATGCCGCCTCGGCAATGACAGAAGGTTACGTTCGAATTGCGAGCGGCCGGTGGATGCGGAGTTCAAATTGGGACTCTCCCGGCTGTCGCTACCGTCATTGTCCGATCCGAGGCGAGTGGTGGACTCGTTGTCAGATGTGGTCGAGATTGCCTTTGCTGCTACCGTTGAGAGCGAAGACCCGGCATGCCCGTGCCAATGATGCGTTGTGTCTCGCTCCTGTAGGTGAGCATCAGAGGGAGTATCCAATGAAGTTGATAGTCCTTTGGGAGGTGCTTTTGCAGCTTGACGAGGTTATCCTTCGCCGCGTCAAACTCCGACCCCCGGACCCGGAATGCGGCAAGTACGAACAACGAGTGTAGAAGCGCTCTCCGGTCGGCCCAGGATTGGCTTTGGTAGGTAGCAGCTCATTCGACAGGGAAAATCACGCCCGGATTGAGAAGATATCTTGGGTCCATTGCCTGCTTTAGTCCGCGCATCCACCCAATGTCTTTGGCGGTCCTTGTGAGCTCGAGGTAATCTACTTTCGCGACGCCGATGCCATGCTCTGAGCTAATGCTCCCTCCCATCTCGGCAGCTAGCTGGAGAATGTCAGCGTTAGCCCGTGAATCGTCAGCGTCAGGACCGAGAACGTTCACGTGCAGGTTCCCGTCCCCGACGTGGCCAAAGAGTATCGACCTCGTTCCTGTATGGGTGCTAAGCGTCTCGGCCACCCGACTCCGAAACTCCGCCAAACGTCCAAAGGGAAGAGTCACATCTAGCTTGTGCGGAATGCCCTCGGCATTGATTGCCTCGGTGTGACGCTCGCGGTAGGCCCAGAGCCGGTCTCTTCCTGGTCGGTCCGAGGCGAGGGCAGAGGCGACCACTGATTGGGCTTGGTCGACTACAGAAGCCAGCTCGGAAAGTTGGTCCCCAGAACCCGACACCTCGACCAGTAGATATGTGTCGCACCGATTCACGAAAGGAGGTGGCAAGCCGGTTTGGGCGCACACAAGGTCCAGGCCTTCGGCGAAGAACACCTCAATTGCGTCAACTCCAGAGATCTTGTGGCGAATCAATGCAGTTGCCGCAAGCGCGGCTTCGAAGCTCGGAAATCCGAGCAAGTGCTGTCCCACGGTTCGATGGAACCGCCACAAGACGCAGTCTCGCCTTCGTGA
>MPMF02183607.1_pt1 | contig 14811 bp, 11 predicted proteins | sample 1617271 | NCBI WGS metagenome assembly MPMF02 (sample SAMN05944812, study PRJNA350692) | marine metagenome | biome: marine; feature: ODZ; material: water; isolation source: 120 m water sample prefiltered with 30 um filter, filtered on to 0.2 um... | place: Pacific Ocean | collected 2012-04-09... | reverse complement strand
TAGCTCAGTGGATAGAGCACCGGCCTCCGGAGTCGGGTGCGGGCGTTCGAGTCGCCCCGGGGGTACCACCTCTTGACAGGTTTGAAGCCCAGTCCCGGCACATCCGGCCTGCAGCGCGCCGAGCTTCTTGGACTGCGCTGGCCTGACATCGATTGGGATGGACGGACACTGCACGTTCAGTGGACCGTCTACAGTCTCCCGCGGCGAGGATTCTTTCACGAGCCACCGAAGAATGACGGCTCCGCCCGCCAGATCTACTTAGCGTCCACGGCAATCAGGGCACTTGCTCGCCAGCGTGCGAAGCAGGGCGAGGCGAAGCTGGCCCTTGGTACCTCCTACGATGACGGCGACCTAGTATTCGTGGGACCAGACGGCAAGCCGCAAGATCCCAGCGTCTTCTATCGCCGCATCAAGAGCGTTGCCATCAAGGCGGGGCTTGAGCGTGTCCATCCCCACATGCTTCGACACACGTACGCCTTGATGCATCTGCGCGCTGGGACTCACCCGAAGGTCGTGTCGGAGATACTCGGGCGTATGTCCATCACGATGACGCTCGACACGTACAGCCACCTGATCCCCGACATGCAGGCCGACGCCGCTGCGGAATTCGACCGTAGACTAGCCATAGATTCGTAGCCGGGCTGGGGCAACGCTCGTCATGTGGCAGCGTTGCGCCGGGGCCGGGCTAGGTAGACTGCCGAGCAAGTCAACCATGACCGGTTTGTTGTCTCGTTCGACTGAATCCAATAATGTGCCCTCAATGGAGAATCGAATTGCCTTTCATCACTACCCCTGTCCTCCGACAAAGTACATGACTGCTAGGAGTCCCTACTCGACACAGACGGAACTGCCGGCGCCGGCGGGTGGTTGCCAAGCATCAGACGATCGGGTCCGGAGTTGGCATGCCTTTTGACGACGGCTGGGCCGCACTGAACTTGGAAATGTCGGCGCGGGTGCCGAGGACCGAATACTCAGTGGAGCATCACTGGCCGCTGGTTTCGCAGGTCACCGGGATAACGGTGAGTTCTGACAGCGATACGGCGACGCAGGAACGAGCGCAACGGGAGTTCCGGCGGGCATGGAAGTTTGACCTCCAATGGAGCACGCTGATCAGCCGGCATGATCTCGGTGCGGTGCGCTCCTACATGGGGCACGCCGAATACTTGGAGGACGGCTCAGACTTCGACACTGCGATCGTGTCGGCGTTTGAGGATCCGGAGGAGGCGCTCGCGTTCGATCCGTGGGAGAGCTATGGGCCGATCGATCAGCGGGAAACCACGCGGCGTTTCGAGGAACACTACAAGGCCAATTGCGAGCGGAACCCGGACGCGGTAAACATGACCGGGGTCTATGTGAGTTGTGTGTCCGGCCTGATCGAGATATTTGGTTGGGAGATGCTGCTGCTGGCGGCCGGGGTGGATGGGGAGCGATTTGGCCGGTTGACCGAGCGCTATGCCGACTGGTCGCTGCAATTCTTCGAGGCGCTGGCCGAGGCGGACGTACCGGTGGTCATGCTCCACGACGACATCGTGTGGTCGTCGGGACCCTTCATACAGCCGGAATGGTATCGGGAGTATGTCTTCCCAGCGCATACCCGGCAGGTGCGGCCGCTGCTGGACAGTGGCAAGAAGGTTCTTTTCACCGCGGACGGCGACTACACGATGTTCGTAGACGATATCGCAGCGGTCGGGGTGCACGGATTTGTCCTTGAGCCGCTGACTGACTTGGAATACGTGGCGGAGAGGTATGGTGAGACCCACGCCATTATCGGCAACGCCGATACGCGCATCTTGCTGCGCGGGGTGAATGCGGAGATCAGGGCTGAGGTTGAACGCTGCATGGCGATCGGGAAAGAGTGTCCCGGTTTCATCATGGCGGTGGGCAATCACATCCCGTCCAACACGCCGGTTGAATCCGCTCTTTACTACAACGACGTCTACGAGGAGCTCGCCCCGCGTTGATCCGCGGCTAGTAGTCCAGCGCGGCCCCCCCGTCCACCTCCAGCGAGTGGCCGGTGACGAAGGCGGCGTCTTCGGAAGCCAGGAACAGGCAGGCGCGCCCGATTTCCTCAATGGTGGCCATCCGCCCGAGAGGATGGATGTCGTCCATGATGCCGAGGGCCTCAGTGAGATCGCCGGTGGAGCTGGCCCACTCGCGCATCAGGGGGGTGTCGACGCCGGCGGGCAGGATGGCGTTGACGCGGACTCCCTGGGGGGCGAGTTCGACGGCTAGGGCCTTGGTGATGCCGAGCTGGCCGGCCTTGGTGGCACAGTAGGCGACGGCATCACGCTGACCGAGGATGCCAACCATCGATGACATGTTGATGATGCTGCCTCGGGTTTCGCGCAGGTGCGGTGTTGCGTACTTGCAGCCGAGGAAGGTGCTGGTGAGGTTCTGGCGGATCAGGGCCTCGAAATCCTCGAGGGCGATGTCATCGATATGGGTGGCCGGCGGATGCCAGCCGGCGTTGTTGATTAGGGTGTCGAGGCGGCCATAGTGCCGGATTGCGGCATCGATGGCGCGCTCGATCTGGTCGGGCACGGAGACGTCGGTCTGGACAAAGACGGCCTCGCCGCCCTCCACCTCGATCTCGGCCACCGCCTCCAGACCGGGCCCTTCGCTGCGGGTGGCAACCACGACCTTGCAGCCTTCGCGCCCGAACACCACGGCGCACCCGCGGCCGATGCCACGACCGGCGCCGGTTATCAGAGCTACCTTGCCTTCGAGTCTCATGATCGTTGGACCTCCATCTGCCTTTTATCAACTGCCGCCGACGTCCCGCGCCGGTCTATTGGATTTCGGCGGGCGCTACGACCTGGTGGGTATCCATCGAGCGATAGGCAGCGAAAAGCATTCGCAACGTGTCCAGGTTGTCACGCGCGGCCGTGAGCGGGACGCCGTTGGTCTGAATCGCCTCCATCAAGGACGCCATGGGTCCGACGAATGCGTCGGGGATCCAGAGATCCTTGACGACGACGTCGAACCAGTAGTCGGGCCGCAGCTTCCTGGACATGTAGCGGATGGTATCCGGGCGGCCGTGAGGGTAATTGTAGAGGAGCCCGATGGTGCCTTCGATCCGCCCCTCGGAGCCCTCAAAGCGGAAGATGGCGTGCTGGTCGCCGGTCCAGTTCCAGTTGTTGGAGCGGACCATGGCGGTGAGGCCGGAATCGTATTCGAAGACGGTGTGGGTGCGGGTCTCAGCCTTCTCCGGCTGATTCGGGAACTTGCCGCCGCTGGTGAAAACGCGGTCCGGCATCCCGAAGAGGAAGCGTGTGGCGTCCTGGTAGTGGATCGAGTGGTACATGAGATCGAGGTGATCGCTGACCACCAGCCAGGGCCAGGCTTCCCAGCCGAGCATGATGCTGATGTCGATCGTCGAGATGAGTGGTTCGCCGAGCAGACCGCGATCGATAAAGTTGCGGGCTGTAGCTATCGACGGCGCCCAGCGCATCTGCTGGTTCACCGCGATCTTCAGCCCGGCCGCCTCTGCCGCGGCGACAATTCCGTCCGCCTCCCTGAAGCTCTCGGCCAACGGTTTCTGACACAGCATTGCCCGCCCGCTGGCAATCACCCGGTGAGCGATCTCCGGCTGGAACGGCGCCGGCACGGCGATGTCCACTATCTCTATTTGCGGGTCGTCGAGCAGCGCGCCGACGCTGGAGTAGACGGTCGGGATGTCGAACTCCCCGGCGGCGGCCTTGGCCGCCGCCGGGGACTTGTCGTAGATGCCAATGACATTGAAGCCGGCTTTGCGGTAGGCGGGGAGGTGGGCGAAGCGCACGATGGCACCTGCGCCGATAATGCCGATGCCGTAGTCGTGTTTCGGCGGGATTGCCGGGGACTCGTAGAGACTCAGTTCGTCCAGAGGCATTCATCGTCTCCTCTCCGGCGGGCGCTCACCGCGCTACTCCAATACGATCGTCTGGTGGACTCCCAATCCCGGCACCTCAAATAGCTGCCGGTTGCCCCTGGGGGAGAGGGCCAGTTCTTCACCTCCCGGAACGAGCCGGGCAGAGGTCGGGGACATGCCGAGCATCTCGGAATCGAGGGAGACGGTGATGGGGCCGGTGAGGTCAATGACGCCGCGGGAATGGATTGATGTGGGCATGATTCCAGCGGTCTGGAGTTCGCGGACATCGGGGGAAGGAAGGGAAGGAGTGGGTGAGTAAGCGTGGTTGAGGAGGTGGATGATGATGCGGCCGTCCTGCCGGTTGGCGACGAGTTCGACACGCGTGCCGGCTTCGATGGTTGCGATGGGGCGGTCGTCGAGGAGAAGGGCGGCGAGGTTCTGCGCGAGGGTGCCGGCCCAAGGGTCGGTCATGTCCCGCGGCGAACGTCGGGAGAGCTGCGCGGCGATGAAGACGACGCGTCCCTTGCCGTAGCGATGGAGGGTGATGCCGGGTTGATCGGGCGGGTCGCGGTGAGGTGGATTGGCCAGGAAGATCAGGTGGGCTAGGTCGTGGGGGACGAATTCGTGGATGAGGGCGCCGAGTTGCTCGGCGCCGTCCAACTGGACGGTGTCGGCGGGGCCGGGAACGAGGATGGGGTCGGCGGCCATGCCGTCGCGGCGCAGGGTGGGGTCGGCGGGCTCGATGTAGTGCCAGTCGGACTGGCTGCGGCCTTGGAAGGTGAGCCCGAGGAGTTCACGGAGGAAGTAGGGGCCGTCGCTGGGTTCGTGGCGGGTGGGGGCCTCGACGATAAGATTGCCGCCGCCGCGCACGTAGCGCTCGAGGGCGGCGCGGTCAGCGGGGGTGATGGTGATGCCGGCGGGGATGGCGACGACGCGCTGGGCGTCGAGGTTGTGGAAGCCGGGCAGGACGTTGTGGAGCAGGTGGCCCTGGCGCATGAAGTCGGTCCAGCGCCAGACGTTGCCGATGACTTCGCGCATCTCGCGGTTGTCACGGGACGAGACGACGCCGACGTCGTATATGGGAGTGGCGCCGCGAAGGAGGTCGCGCTGTTCTTCGAGTTTGGCATTGATGGCGGCCATCCGGTCGATGTTGCCGGGTGAGAAGCGCCCCTCGGGGGTGACGGTGAATCCAACGGTGTAGGTGGCTCCCTGAGCGGCGGCGGCGAAGGCTTCGAGTTCGACTAGGGTGTCTGGTTTGAGGACGGTGTGGACCCAGCTCTGCTCGGAGCAGGAGAGTAATTCGAAGGGGTTGCCGGAGTTGCGGTTGAGCCGGCCGATGGCACCCATGAGGACGGGGTTGTGGCACTCTGTGCTATTGGAATCGGAGCCGTCGAAGGGCTCGGCGTAACGCTTGAAGAAGGGGGCCCCGGCGCCGTTGAAGATGACGGTCGGGTCGCGGCCGTGATCGCGGAGGACTTGCCGGGCGTCTTCCACGAAACGTTTGTGCGACCACATCTTGAATTCCCAGTGCTCCTCGGAACCGCGCATGTTGATGAGGTTGGTGGCGCCGGCGTAATCGGAATAGGCGCGGGCGCAGTGGTCGCAGAAGCAGAGGTTGGGGTCGACGGGGAGGCCGAGTATGTCGAGCCAGAATCCGCTGATGGGGTATTCGGCGACTTCGTGGAGCTCCTGGATGGCGAAATCGCGCCAGGGGGAGCTGAGGCACATCCAGCTGGGGCTGGCCCAGAAGGTGGTGTCGGCGAGTTGGCCGTGCTCGTCGCGGACGCACCACTCGGGGTGCATTCCGCCGGCCCAGTCGTCGAGGCCGACGCAGTAGTAGGCCGAGACGCGGATGTCGCGTTTTACGTAGGCTTCGACCTGCTCACCGAAGAAGTCGCGGTCGAGGTTGTCGTTGCGGTGCCTGGCGGGATAGAGGGCGGGGCCCGTCTCGTGCTTGGAGAGGATGTGGACGGAGCGGAGGCCGATTCTGCGCCAGGCTTCGGCAATGGCCTCGGTATCGAATAGGCGCTGGTCGGGCGTCCAGGCGGTTGTGATGAAGTGCGGCATGCCCCGCATCAGGTCGTCGCGCAGCCAGGCGGCGCGATCGGGCGCGGTTCGCGGCGCGGTCATGCGCGTTCTACTCGATCACGAGGGTCTTGTGGATACCCAGCGGTGGCACCGTGACCTCGACCCAGTCACCGTCACCGCGAATCTCCAGCGATTCGCCGTCGGGAACGACGGTTACGCTGGTCGGTTTCAGGCCGAGCCGGACGACGTTGAGCCGCAGCTTCAGCGCCGCGGTGAAATCGGTCTCGCCGCGCGACTGGATGACCGAGTAGCCGGCCCCGGCGACGTCGCTGGCCTGCCAGGTGCGCAGGGCGGGGGCGGGTCCGTAGGCGTGGTTAAGCAGATGGACGATGGCGCGATCGCCCTGCCGGTTGGCGACGACTTCGACGAGCGGGCCGGCGGTGAGTTCGAGCGAGCGCTCGCCGAGCATCAGCTCGACCAGGTTCTGCGAGAGGGTGGTCAGCCAGGGGCTGGTGTCATCCTTGGGATCGCGCGAAGAGAGCTGGCAGACGCTGAAGGCGACGCTGCCTTTGCCGAGCCGGTGGATGGTGATGCCGGGTTCGGCTGCCGGGTCCTGCTGGGGGGCGTTGGCCTGGGTCCAGACCATGTGCGCCAGGTCCATGGGCACGAACTGGTGGACGAGATTGGTGACCGTCTCAGCGCCGTTGAGGGTCACGATGTCGGCGGTGCTGGCAGCCATGAGGGGATCGTCGGTCATTCCGTCCTCGCGCAGGGCGTCGTCGGTCGGCTCCATGAAGTGCCACCGGGACTCGCTCAGCCCGTCGTACTCGACGCCGAGCAGGTCGGCCAGCAGGTAGCCGCCGTCACCGCCGCGCCGGGGGGTGGGCGACTCGACGATCAGGTTGCCGCCGCCTTCGACGTAGCGCCGGAGGCGATCGGCGTCGTCGTCGCCGATGTGCAGGCCGCCGGGGATGATGACCACGCGTTGCGCTTCCAGGTTGTGGAAACCGGGTAGCACATTGAAGAGGAAGTGGCCCTGGCGGACGAAGTCTACCCAGCGCCAGATCTGGGGCATGACGCGGCGCATCTCGCGATTGTCCCACGAGGATACGACACCTACGTCGTAGATCGGCTCGGTTCCAATAAGCAGATCTCGATTCGCCTTGACTTTGGAGGTAATGGCGGCGAGGCGGTCGATGTTGCCCGGCGACAGCCAGCCCTCGGGCGTGTGCGTGATGCCCACCGTGTATGTGCCACCGTGGGCGGTCGCCGCGAACGCTTCCAGTTCCACCAGCGTGTCGGGCTTGAGAACGGGATGCACCCAGGTGGTCTCGGAGCAGGAGAGTAGCTCGAACGGTTTGTGCATGTTGCGATGCAGGCGGCCAATGGTGCCGACGAGGAGGGGATCGTGGCATTCGCTGCTTTCCGAATCGGAGCCCTCGAACCGCTGCGCGTAGCGCTTGTTGTAGGGGGCGCCGGCACCGTTGAAGATGACGACAGGATCGCGGCCGTGCTTGACCAGGACGGCGCGGGTCTTCTTGACGAACTCGCTGTGGATATGGAGTTTGTACTGCCACATCTCTTCGGAGCCCTTCATGTTGTCCAGGTTGGCCGCGCCGGCCCACTCCGTGAAGCCGCGCCGGCAGTTGTCGCAGAAGCAGTAGTTCTCGTCGACGGGCAGGCCGCAGATGTCGAGCCAGAGACCGCTGATCTCGTACTCGCGGGCCAGCTCTTCCATCTGGCCGAGGGCGAAATCGGCGTAGCCGGAGCTGAGGCACATCCAGGTGGGGCTGTTCCAGCCGGAGGTGTCGGGCAGGTCGCCGTGCTGGTCGCGGACCAGCCATTCCGGATGCTTGCTGCCGGCCCAGTTGTCGTGGCCGACCGAGTAGTAGGCGATGGACTTGATGCCGCGCCGGGCGCACTCGGCGACCTGCTGACCGAAGTAGTCGATTTCCGGCTGGTCGTCGGGACAGAACTCGGAGGGCCACAGCATGAAGCCGTCGTGGTGCTTGGTCAGGAAGTGGACCACCTCGAAGCCGATCTTCTCCCAGGCGGCGGCGGTGGCGGCGGCGTCGAAGTGCGAGCGGTCCTTCACCCAGGCGGGGGAAATGAAGTGCGGCATCCCGCGAACGAGGTCTTCCCCCAACCAGGTCGGTGTCGATTCGATGGCCATCCTCGCCCCCTTCGTGACCGGATCGAGTGACCCTGATCGACGTCCTATCTACGCTGATAGGACCGGTCTATCATAGTGGCCGCCACACTGCAAACGTGGCGTGCTGTTTGACGCCAGCCGACAGTGACGGCCAAAATCTGCCTCCCTAACTTGCGGCCGGTTATCCGGCAGAGGAGCGCGACCATGGCCAGGCGCATCGACCCCCACGTACATTTTTGGGTCCCAGGTGAAAATGATCTCTTCTGGATGGTAGATGCCATCAAGCCGGCGCTCAATCACACCTTTCTCCCGCCGGACGTCAAGAAGCACCTCGAGCGCAACAGCATCGAGGGCGTCGTAAAGGTGCAGGCGGGGCGCACCCATGCCGACAACGCCTGGTGGCTCGAATTGGTCCGTGAGTATCCCTACGTGCTCGGAGTCATCGGCTGGGTCGATTTCACCAACCCGGCGGAGGCCGCCGACTGGTTGGACGAGTTCGGCGAGAACCCCAAGTTCCTCGGCGTGAGACCCATGCTGGAAGAGGAACCGGACGTTGACTGGGTGCTGCAGGATTCGGTCCGGCAGACGATCGCCATAATCGCGGAGCGGGATTTGATCCTGGAACTGCTCGTCTTTCCCCGGCACCTGAAGCACGTCCCGGATATCGCGCGACGCCATCCGGAGATGCGCATCAACATCAATCACCTGGCCAAGCCGGCGGTGCCGGACGGGACGATCGACGACTGGCAGCGAGGTATGGCTGCCATCGCCGCGTGCCCCAACGTCACCTTCAAGGTATCGGCCCTGGTGGAAATGTGGGGCGCGTTCAACGACGGCTGGGCGGTCGAGGACGCCGTCACGCCGTTCGTGCAGTTCATCCGCGCCGAAGCCGGCATCGAGCGCCTTATCTGGGCCAGCGACTGGCCGGTGGTCTTGATGGCGGGCGACTATGATGATTCGATTGAGTCGACGCTGGAAGGGATCGGGGAGCTGACTCCGGGGGAGGAGGAGATGCTGTTCGGCGAGAACGCGGCGAAGTTCTACCGGCTATAGGCGGGGGCACTCCACCCAAGTCCGATCACTCCTCAGCAAGCCAGCCCAACTCCAGTTCGTGCAGTTTGGCCGCATTGGGGCGGCCTTCCGCGTCCCAGCCGACCATGTCGTAATAGAGCCGCCGCCCGTCCGCGAACTCTTGGGGATCCAGCTTGACTCCATCATACGGCCCACCGGCGATGGTTTCGTCGAAAAACCGATCGGGGAGAACGTCGTCGGCTGAACTCAGCCCAGCGCGCTGATTGAATACCCGGAACATGTTGAGACGGCGTTCGCCAATCTGCATGAGTTCCCAGAGGCTGAAATCCCAGCCGGTCGCCGACCCGACGGCCTTGGTCATCATCGCCGGCGGCATATAGCGCACCGGCGCGGTGGCGTAGAGGCAGAACAGCAGGGACTCCAACGCGCCCGACCACCAGCGTTCCAGCACGACGGTCTGGCGGATCTTGCGGGGGCTCATTTCCTGCTCCGGCAGCCATTCCAGCAGGCCGAAGGCGCGGCCTTTGTCCAGCGCGTAGGGGACGCCGACCTCGGGGTCGAAATCGGGATCGTGCTCGACGCCGCAAAAGTCGGGGCCGATCGGCCCAACGGCGTAGATCAGAGCCAGCCCTGGCTTGTTGCGGGGCTCGTGGGCGGGGATCTCTTTGCCCTTTACGCACATCACGAACTCGTCGGTTCCGCGGCCGATCCGGGTCGCCGCTCGCTGGCTTCCCTCGGCCAGGACATCGCCAAAGCCCTCGCGTAGACCGATCTGCTCCACCAACCGGACCATCGCGGCGGCATTGCCAAAACGCAGGTCCAGTCCACCCGTCACTTCCTGGTCGATCAGGCCGCGCTCGAAGCACTCCATGGCCCAGGCGATCGTGTGGCCGCAGGATTCCGGGTCCAGCCCGTACCGGTTGCCCAACTCGTTGGCCTTCAGCAGCGCTTCGGGATCATTACAGCCCACGATCTGACCGAACGAGGAGCCCGAGTTGTGATCCAGGTTGCCGTATCGGATGGCGGTGGCGTTGACGCCGTCCGGCACTGCGAATCGCCGCATACAATCGGTCGGGCATGCGTGGCAACCACCGGCATCCACCAGGTATTGGTCCGAAAGATCCTGAATGGCGATGTCGGCCAAACCGTCGAATACTCCCTGTTGAAAATTCCGGGACGAAAACGGGATGGGGAAATCTGGATCCTGCCAGACGCCGAGCCCGAGGCGGTTCTGCAATTCCATGATCGGGATGTCGAGCTGATTGGCCTCGTAGTCGGCGGCAACCTCGCCGAGACCAGTTGGGTCCGCAACAGTGGCCGGTACGTCGCCGGCCACAGCGACCGCTTTGAGGTTCTTGGAGCCCATTACCGCTCCAAGCCCGCAGCGCTGGTTCACAAAGCGAGAGTCGTTGACGATGCTGGCGAACCGCACCCGGCGCTCACCGGCCGGTCCGATCGCCGCAACGTGGATCGGGCGGCCGGCCTCTGATTCGATCCGGTCGCTGGCCGGACCGGTTTCCAGGCCCCACAGGCCGCTTCCGTCGCGAATCTCGACTTCCGCGTCGGCGACCACCAGGTACACCGGCCGGCGGGCGGCGCCATGGACTACGAGGGCGTCGGCCCCGGAGCGTTTGAACGCGGCGCCAAACGGCCCGCTGGACTGGGACTCGCCGATGCCGCCGGTCAGGGGAGATTTGGCGATGACGGAGTGCTTAGAGACGCCGGGAACGGGGGTTCCGGCGACGACGCTGGAGGCGAAGACCATGACGTTGCCGGGATCGAAGGCGTCGACTGTCGGATCCATGTCTCGCAGCAGGAAGAAGGCGCCTAAGGCTCCGCCGCCACCGTAGCGCCGGTACCAGTTGGTGTCCGGCTCCTCCGCCCAGCTACGTCCTTCGCTGAGGTCGACGTGCAGAATCCGCCCGTGATAGCCGTCCGCCATGCTCTGAAACCCCCACGTCTTTACCGAGGCGCAGCTATCCCTTGATGCCGGTCAGCGCGATTCCCCGGACAAAATACTGCTGGAAGAAGAAGAAGATGAGGATAACCGGCAGCAGGATCAGCACCGCCACCGCCATCATTTCATTGAACTGTGTTCGGTACTGCCCGCGGAACATGTTCAGTCCGACGGCGAGGGTCGTGTTGTCGTCACGGCTCAGGTACAGGAGTGGATGCAAAAAGTCGTTCCAGTTGCCGACAAAGGTGAAGATCGCGACGGTCGCCAATGCCGGCCTCATGTTCGGCAGAAGGACGTGCCAGAGAATGCGGAACGATCCGCAGCCGTCGATCCGGGCGGCGTCATCCAGGTCCGCCGGCAGCGTGCGGAAGAACTGGCGCAACATGAAGACGAACAGCGGCCAACCGGTCCACTGCGGAATCATCAGCGGGAGCCAGGTCTCGACCCAGCCGAACTTGGTGAACAGGATGTACTGGGGGATCAGGGTCACCTGTGGCGGGATCATCATGGTCGCCAGAACGATGGCGAAGAGGAAGCCTCTTTCAGGGACGCGAATTCGCGCGAACGCATAGGCGATCAACACGCTAGAAGTCATCTGCGCCGCCACCGCGTTGCCTGTAATTGCCAGGCTATTGCGGAAGAAGATATTGAAATCGAAGGCCCCCACCCAGCCGTTCGGGTAGTTCTCAAACGCCCAAGGTCCCGGTATCCATTCAGGGGGGAACCGGAGTGTCTGGGCAAGCGTCTTGAACGACGTCGACAGCATCCAGAAGAACGGCACTGTGTAGACGAATCCGAAGATCACGAGCAGGCCGTAGATGAGGACGTAGCGGAGGATGCGCATCACCATCCGCCGCCTGGTCCGTTGGGTCCTGATTCTCGAACCGATCGTTTCTGGCCGGCTCTTCACAGACACGCCCACTATTGCCCCTCCTCCTCCTCGTAATACACCCACGCCCCGGAAAGACGAAACTGCAGCAGGGCAATGATGCCGGTGATTACGAACAGGACCACCGCGATAGCCGACGCGTAGCCCATCTTCAGGTCTTCAAAGCCCTTAAAGAAGAGGTAGAGCGCCAGCACCATCGTGCCTCGCTCACCCCGGGTCATCACGTAGATGTTGGTGAAGACTTGAAACGACTGGACGACCGTGATCACCGAGACGAAGAAGATCACCGGAGACAACATCGGCAACGTCACGTGCCGAAAACGCTGGTAGCGGGTAGCGCCGTCAACATCGACCGCGTCGTACAGGTGGTCAGGGATGCCCTGCAGCCCGGCCAAGAAGATCACCATGTTGGCGCCTATGCTCCAGGCGCTCATCAGGATGATCGACGGCATCGCCCAGTTGTGGTCCCAGATCCAGCCGATGCCCGGGATACCAACCAATCCCAGGAACCAATTGAACAGCCCGAAATCCGGATTGAACATCCAGTACCAGAGGATCGACACCGCTACCCCGGCCGTGACCGACGGCAGATAGAACAACGTCCGGAAGAGCGTGACGCCGCGTACCTTTTGATTCACCAGAATGGCCGCCGCCAGGGCGACCATTACGTTCAGCGGCACACTCCCCAGGGTGTAGTAGATCGTCTGCCAGAGGGCCTCTTTGAAACGTCGATCAGTCCCCAGCTTGGCGTAGTTCTCGAAGGCCGCGAATTCGCCGGGGCTCAGCAGCTTCCAGTCAAAGAAGCTGATCACGAACGACGCCATAATCGGCACGCCCCAGAAGAGGACCAGGCCCACCAGCCACGGCGATATGTAGAGGTAGAACTCAAGCCGACGCTTGCCCCCGGGACTCAGTGGTCCGGGCCGAATTCGACGAAACACTCTGGTGACTACAGTTGCCAATACGTACTCAGGTTCATCCGCGCGAGGATCTACCGCCGCCCCTACAAACCACCGTTACCACAACCCCGACCGGACTCTTGAGCGGCCAGGGCCGTGAGCGCGCCCAAAGGGAGAGCGCACTCAAGGGACTTAGAGTGTTAGAGCCCGACCAACAACGGCTCGATTTCCTCGATCGCTTGAGAGGTTGCGTCCTCGAGGGTCCTGGCGCCGAGAATCACATCACGCATCAGCTCGCCGTTGATCCGCAGGATCTCGTTGGAGTTTTCCGACAAAGGCTTGCCAGGCACCAGATAGGTGTTGACCGCGTCTATCCAATGCTGCACGCCGTCCGGCTGTCCCGGCGCCGAAGGGAAACCCAACTGCGCCGACTTCCGCGCGCAGATGGCCGTTGCCTGGTAGGTCCACATGTAGTTCATGCCTTCGGTCGACATGTACTCGCTGAGGTACTGCCAGGCGGCGTCCGGTGCCTCAGTGTTCTTGGCGATTCCGTAGTTCGAGCCAAGCGCGGCCCCGTGCTGACCTGCGGACCCGCTCTCGCTGGGAGCGATATCCCAGTCTAGGTCCGGGTTGTCGTTGAAGCCCGCCGCCTGCCAGGGCGGGGCGTGGTACATCGCCACGTGGCCGCCGGTCATCGGGTGCACGCCCAGGGCCTCTTCGTCGGCCGGATTAGGAGTTACCTTGTCAACCAGCGCGAAGTTGCCCCAGAACTCGTTGGACGCCATCGTCTCCGCCGAGTCCATCACGCCGCTGATTTCCAACTCATCGTCGCTGATCCAGCGACCGCCGAACTGCCGGTTGTAGATGCCCTCATGGCCCCAGTTGCCCCAGTAGCGGTAGGCAAAGCCCCACTTGCGATCCTCAGCGACGGTAACTTCCTTAGAGAACTCAAGGACGTCGGTGTTCATCCACGATGCATCCGGATACGAGCTACCAGCATCGTCGAAGTACGCCTTGTTGTACGACATGACCGGGCCGCCCCAGTCGTACGGGATCGCGTACACTTCACCGTCGCGGGTGACGATCGGTTTTAGCAGGTCCACAAAATCGTTTTCCCAGCCGTAGCCATCGGTCATCTGCCGCATGTAATCGGTGAGCCCGATATAGGAATCGGACGCCAGGAACGCCGCGATACGGGTGTCCTGGTTGTAATACACGTCCGGCAGCGTGCCCGCTGCCGCCTGGGCAAACGTCTTGGTCCAGTACTCCGCCCAGACCGTGTTTCGGCGGTCTATCTCGATGTTCGGGTGCCGTCCCATGAACAGATCATCAAAGTCGATCTGTTCCTGGTAGCGGTGTTCCGGCCACGAGTGCGACGTGGAGATCGTCACCTTCTCGGCCTCCGCCGGTACGATAACTTCGATTACCTTCTCCTGGATGATTTCGACCGGCACCTCCTCCTTAACCGTGACGATGCGCTCGACCGGAACTTCTTTGATGACCTCGCGCTCGATCACCTCCGCCTCTCCGCAGGCCGCCAGGGCCAGCGCCGCAGCTCCGCCCATCAACCCCGTGCCTAGCACCGCCCTTCGGGTAATCCGTCGCTGCTGGTCCATTTAGTTCCAACCCCTCTGTCTCTCGTGGGGTACTGCTTCGCACGATGCCACTAGTCCCCCAATAACGACACTCCCACGCCTGAGCCTAGCAGACGCCTCGACGGCACACTATACGTTTGGGAAGTTCGGCACAACTCCTCCAAACTCGGCGATTTTCCCATGGGCTGGCACCGACTCCCGTGCCGGTCCGGGGCACACTCAGAGCACCGGCGACGCGTCCTCGGAGTCGTGGGGCCATTGAACCCCGGGCGAGTAGTGCACCGCCGCGCCGGTGGAAAGCACCGTGCCGGCCACCGCGGCGGCATGCCGCACCGCAGATCTCAACACATCAACCGAATCCACCACTCCCGCCTCACGCAGATCGCGGTAGCGACCGGTGACGGCGTCG
>MPMF02303086.1_pt1 | contig 14845 bp, 14 predicted proteins | sample 1617271 | NCBI WGS metagenome assembly MPMF02 (sample SAMN05944812, study PRJNA350692) | marine metagenome | biome: marine; feature: ODZ; material: water; isolation source: 120 m water sample prefiltered with 30 um filter, filtered on to 0.2 um... | place: Pacific Ocean | collected 2012-04-09... | reverse complement strand
TTTTTCTTGGTTGCTTTTTTCTTGGTTGCTTTTTTCCGAGTTGCTTTCTTTTTTGCAGCCTTTTTCTTGGTTGCTTTTTTCCGAGTTGCTTTCTTTTTTGCAGCCTTTTTCTTGGTTGCTTTTTTCCGAGTTGCTTTCTTTTTTGTAGCCTTTTTCTTGGTTGCTTTCTTTTTCGCTACGCGTTTAGTCGCTTTTTTCTTCGATGCTGCTCGTTTCTTCGTGGCCTTCTTTTTTGCCGCCATATTGAGTTCCTCTGCTAGGGTTGATGTAGGGTAGGTAGGACTGGTTACTGCCTGCCGGTTGTCAGCAGGTTACCGCTCGTCTCGGGTACTGCCTGACTACTAGTTTTAATTGTCAAAATAAATATCCGATGGTACGAAATCATATTGACAAATACGGAGTTCAATAAAACGTTCACTCCTAAAGCGCGAACTATAGTCGTGCAAAAAGAAATGTCAAGCAATCAAGAACTTGAAGTTAAGGAGATTGTCAAGTGCCCAAACCTTGAACGCGTCTCTTGCAACAAGTTATCTAAACAACTAAGGCCTCATGTTGCACACAAACGAAAACAACTAAAGCTACTCTAGTGGGGATGTTGTTAGTGAGTCTTCTTGTTCCTGAGTGAATTGTTTGGCCGGATCGTCCAGTAAAGGGAAAAGTAATTCCAGAGTTCGGTTGGTTGCGCCAGCGTTTTCAGAGACCATCGTAATGCCATTGTCCCCCATCGTTGCACGCAGACTGGGATCATTGATCAGTGTAGTCAGCGCTGTTCTCAGTTCATCCAGGCTGTCGACTTGAAATCCGGCTCGTCGTTCGACTGTCAGGCGGCTAATCTCAGAAAAATTCCGCATGTATTGCCCGAAAATCACCGGCACGCCAACCGCGCAGGGCTCAAGGATGTTGTGTCCACCGATGCCCTTGATACGTATCAGGCTGCCACCTACGATGGCAATGTCTGCCGCCGCGTACAACATTGGCAACTCGCCCATAGTGTCAGCAATCTGGACTGAGACCGTTGACGAAACCTGGCCAGTGTGGTGACTTCTCCTCAAAGATTCAAAACCCTCTCGAACGGCCAGTTTCGCAACAGATTCAAATCGTTCCGGGTGACGCGGCGCCAGAACCAGTAGCAGCCCGGGACAGTCATCAGATATCTGGGTCAGCAGCTCCAGCAGTAAGGATTCCTCCCCTTCGTGGGTGCTGCCAGCAATTACCACGGTGCGGTCTCGCCCCCAATCTCGCCTCACCGCCTCGGCGACTTCGCGAACGCCAGCGGGTAAGCCGATTTCGAACTTCATACTGCCCGTCCTGCTGATCCGGGTAGAGTCCACACCTAAAGCAAGCAGTCGTTCCTGATCACCTTTGGACTGCGCGGCAAATAAATCGACTTTTCGAAGCGCCGGCCCGATTACCGGCAATACCTTGGCATATCCGCGACGAGATTTCTCGGACAATCTGACATTGGTCATGATGATGTTGGTGCCCAGTTTATGGCAATAGTGAATCATGTTCGGCCAGATTTCGGTCTCCATCAGGATCAAATTTCGAGGAGAGTTTTTTTCAAGGAACCCCCTGACCGCAAAAGGATAGTCGTAGGGTGCATAACAATGAGTCACTCTGTTGCTGAATGTTGCAGCAACCTGATCGGACCCCGTGGGTGTCATCGTTGTCACGAGTATTCTGCAATTGGGCTTTAATTGAAGGATCTGGTTGATGAGGGGTGTTGCAGCGTTTACTTCACCGACTGAAACCGCATGAACCCAGGCGGTAAATCCAGCGGGGTAAAGCTGACACTTGCCGAAACGTTCGTTCCAGCGTGCCCAGTAAGACGGGTTACGGAATCCACGAATCAACAGGCGCAGTAACAGAACAGGCAACACAATCCAGAGCAGCAAGGTATAGAGCAGACGTGCCAAAGTGTTTCTGATCGACCGGAGTTACCGGGTTCAGGTATTTTCTTCCAACCAGTTTCTGGGATGGAGAAAATCCCGGTAGAGCTGGTCTTCGGGCGTCCCAGGTTCTGGACGCCAGTTATAACGCCACGACACCGCAGGCGGAAGTGACATCAGGATCGACTCTGTGCGACCACCACTTTGAAGACCAAAGAGTGTGCCACGATCGTAGACCAGATTGAATTCGACGTATCGACCTCTCCGGTAGAGTTGAAAATCCCGTTCACGCTGGCTCCAGGTCAGTCCCCTCCGCCGTTGGACAATCGGCAGATAAGCAGCTAGAAAATGATCACCAATACTGCGCGTCAGTGCAAAAGCATTATCGAAACCCCCCTCAGAGAGATCATCGAAAAACAACCCACCGATACCACGTTGTTCCTGGCGGTGCTGGAGAAAAAAATATTCGTCGCACCAGCGTTTCATTCGGGGGTAAATATCTTTGCCGAAAGGCTGACAGGCATCGTGTGCGGTACGATGCCAGTGGACCGCATCTTCGGTGAAACCATAATATGGGGTGAGATCAAAACCACCCCCGAACCACCACACGCTGTCCCCTTTGTCGGGGGATGATTCGAAGAAGCGCACATTCATGTGCGACGTTGGAACGTACGGATTCAGTGGATGAATGACCAGCGAAACTCCCATGGCCACATAGGGGCTGCCGCCTAGTTTCGGCCGCTGGGCTGATGCCGAAGGCGGTAACTCATCGCCTGTTACGTGGGAGAAATTGACCCCGGCCTGCTCAAATATCTCGCCGCCACGCAGAATACGGGTTCGCCCGCCACCCCCTTTGTCATGCGACCAGCTGTCTTCTTGGAATTGTCCACTACCGTCTTCCACGCTGAGTCGCGCACAGATTTGATCTTGCAGACCGAGCAGGTACGCTCGGACGGTATCTGGGGCAGATGTCATGATGCGGGAGCCGGCCGACAGTCGATTTCAGCTCGCGTTACGGATCAGTCGGCCGGTTGCCGCATCCCGGATGACACTGGGGGTCAGCCGGTCTCCTACAGGGCCGTCGATGATCCAGTCAATCGCATCGCCAAATTCGGACCGAACCCTTGCAGCGGATCGCAGCGGCAACTGATCTTTTCGATTGGCACTGGTCGACACGATTGCCGACCCTGCTCTTCGGCACAGTTCTAGTGCGATTCGGTGTCCGGGGATTCGTACGGCTAGGGTGTCATGACGGCCTCTGAGCCAGAGGGGTGTGGAGGACAAAGCAGGCAGTAGCCAGGTGTATGGCCCCGGCCATGAAGCCAGCGGCTGAACGAGCAGCGACCGGTCAGAAAGCTCAACGAGCCGGGCAAGGCGCCTGATATTATCGACAACCACGATCAGACCCTTATCCCAGGACCTGCGCTTGAGGTGAAGAATCCGCCGGACGGCTTGTTCGTGCAAAGGGTTGCAGCCAAGGCCATAACAGTGCTCGGTCGGATAGGCCACGATACCGCCCGCTGCAACTACGGTCGTTGCTTGTCTGATCTGTTCAGAGATCAACAGACTTTGTTACCCAGTTTGATCTGCAGGTCGCGGTCTTTGTTCCTGACTGACTCGGCGTTTACGGCCCGCTCAGTGGCGAGCCGATCAGCTAAATTCCGGTCCGACGTGGCTATGATCTGGGCTGCCAGGTAAGCCGCATTTCGCGCTCCGGCCTTGCCGATCGCGACACAGGCGACTGGAATTCCGCCCGGCATTTGTACTGTTGACAGCAGTGCGTCATGTCCTTTGAGAGGGCCCGCCTCCATCGGAATTCCAATAACGGGTTTTAAGGTCAGTCCAGCTACGGTTCCAGCTAGATGTGCCGCTAGACCTGCTGCAGCGATGAACACAGAGCAGCCACGGGCCTCGGCATCACGCACGTGATCGTGCGTGTCATGTGGCGTACGATGGGCCGAGGTGATCTTGACTTCCCATGGTACTTCTAGCGCGTCCAGTGTATCTAGAGTGGCCTGAACTGTGGCCAGGTCTGAATCTGAACCCATCATGACTGATACGAATGACTCACTCACAGTAGTCCTCCTGAAGTTTCGTGCTGGTTTTTGCGTTTCAGCGCCCGATAGCCGATATCGTCTCGAAAGTAGGCTCCCGGCCAGTTGATTTTTTTCACAGCGGCATAAGCGGACTGTTGGGCGAGGTCGATATCTTCACCGAGAGCCGTGACACAGAGAACCCGACCACCACTGGTGACGATGTGTCCTTGCCGCTCATCTGTACCGGCATGATAGACCTTGATCTGTTCCGATTCGGCTTCGGTCAGACCCGTGATGATGTCTCCTTTTGGGTAACGATCAGGATATCCGGCCGCTGCCATAACCACCCCCAGCGCCACTCTGGAATCCCACTGAACGAGGCATTGGCTCAAGGTGCCGTCGAGCGCCGCTTGGCAAAGAACAGCCAGGTCGGATTTAAGTCGTAGCAGAATAGGTTGGGTCTCGGGGTCACCCAGGCGACAGTTGAACTCGAGTACACGCGGTATTCGGTCGCTTCCGATCATCAGCCCCGCGTAGAGAAATCCGCAATACGGAATTCCCTCTGCTGCCAGGCCATTGACGGTGGGCTCGATCACCTGGTGTATGATGCGCTGGTACATATCGGGGTCGACGATAGGTGCCGGTGAGTAAGCACCCATACCACCGGTGTTTGGTCCACGATCGCCGGCATCACGTGTCTTGTGATCCTGTGAAGTCGCCAGGGGTACCACACTGGTGCCGGCCACCAGACAGATGAAACTCACCTCTTCGCCTATCAGGAAGTCTTCGATTACCAGCTGTTTTCCCGCCATACCGAAGCGGCCTTCAATAAGAATCTGATTAACCGCCTGGCGTGCCTCATCAAGGTTCTGAGCAATGATGACACCTTTACCGGCGGCTAGCCCGTCGGCTTTGAGCACCACGGGCAGTTCGGCATTCTCAAGCCAGTCAAGCGCGTCGTTGGCATCAATGAAGACCCGGTGGGCCGCAGTCGGTATGTTATGGCGCTGTAGAAAAGCCTTGGCAAAAGATTTCGAGCCCTCCAGGCGAGCAGCGCTTTGTTTTGGCCCAAGACAGGGTAGGCCAGCGTTTGAGAATAGATCGACAATGCCATCGACCAGTGGCCCCTCGGGCCCTATAACGGTCAGATTGACCTTCTCGTGTCGGGCAAACTTGAACAGTTCTTCGACATCACCTGCGTCGATGGCGATGTTCTGTACTCCGGGTTCTTGTGCAGTACCAGCATTGCCGGGGGCGACATAGACCGAAGAAACTCGGCTGGAACAGGCCAGCTTCCATGCCAGGGCGTGCTCTCGGCCACCCCCTCCGACGACCAGAACCTTCATCGACTGGCCGCTCAATGGCGAAAGTGTCTCATGCCGGTAAACATCATGGCGATGCCATGTTCATCTGCAGCATCGATCACCTCGTCGTCGCGCACCGAACCCCCGGGTTCGATCACCGCGCGGATGCCGGCAGCAGCGGCAGCATCAATACCGTCGCGAAATGGAAAGAAAGCATCCGAAGCCATAACAGAACCCGTCGTTTTCAGGTTTTCGTCGGCCGCCTTGAGGCCCGCAATCCTGGCTGAATAGACCCGGCTCATCTGACCTGCTCCAATGCCGATCGTACGCTGATCGGCGGCAAAAACGATAGCATTTGACTTGACAAATTTCGCTACTGTCCAGGCAAAGAGAAGATCTCGTTTCTCATCTTCAGTTGGCTTTCGCTCAGTGACCACCTTGAGATCAGCCGCGTCGATGTTTCCCATGTCCTGTTCCTGGACAAGCAGACCACCACCCACCCGCTTGAAATCATGTTGTGTGAACACAATTCGGTTCTGTGGGCCGGTCAACATGACCCGGATTCCCGGTTTCGTGCCCACGATCCGGGCAGTTTCGACTGTCCAGTCGGGAGTGATGATTAGTTCGACGAACTGACGTTCAATAATAGCGCTGGCGGTTGCGGGATCTAGTGTGCGGTTGAAGGCTATGATGCCGCCAAATGCCGAAGTGGGATCAGTGCCATAAGCTTGCTCATAAGCATCGAACGTCGTTGAAGCCACCGCAACGCCACAGGGGTTGGCGTGCTTGACGATCACGCAAGCGGTGTCCTCAAAAGCGCTGACACACTCCAGCGCAGCATCTGCATCAGCCACGTTATTGAACGACAACGCTTTGCCCTGCACCAGTTCGGCTGCGGGCAGCGTGCCTGGCAGAGGAGCAGGATCTTGATAAAACGCTGCTTTCTGATGCGGATTTTCCCCATAGCGCAGGCTACTTGATTTGTGGAACTGCAGATTGAGCACCTCGGCAAACCCGCTGTCGTCGTCTCGGGTGAGGTAATTTGAAATGGCACCGTCATAGTCTGCGGTATGGCTGAACGCCACCGCTGCCAAGCGGGCTCGAGTCTCCCAGGAAACACCGTCATGTGCTTGAAGTTCCCTGATGACGACATCGTAATCCTCGCTGTTCACCAGGACCGTGACCGCATCGTGGTTTTTGGCCGCAGCGCGGAGCAGCGTCGGGCCACCAATATCAATGTTTTCGACGGCCTGATCCCGGGTACATCCCGGCTGGGAAACAGTCTGTACAAAGGGATAAAGGTTGACGGCGACGAGGTCGATAGGTGGAATGTCTGCCTGGATCATCTGCTCGTCGTCCGTTCCACGGCGACCAAGTATGCCGGCATGTACTTTCGGGTGCAGCGTCTTGACCCGCCCATCCATCATCTCGGGAAAACCGGTGTAATCGGCGATCTCGGTGACTTTGACGCCTTTTTCTCGGAGCAGCCTGGCTGTGCCACCGGTTGACAGAATCTCAACATTGAGTTCCTGGAGTTCACTGGCAAATGCTGCAACACCGCGCTTATCGGAAACGCTGATCAGCGCTCTTCTGATCGGCGTAAAGACACTGTTCGTCATCTACGCTGTCCAGATATCACAACCAGTCCGGGGAGTTATCAGGTGTGGGCACAACAATTGATTTCAGTCACTCAGGCTGTGATGCTTTAGTTTCTTGCGTAGCGTATTACGGTTTATACCGAGAATCCGGGCTGCTCGTGACTGGTTTCCTTTGACTTCTCGCATGACGACTTCGAGCAGCGGTCGCTCGACTTCGTTGATGACCATTTCGTAGACCGCTACCGGTTGCTCGCCATTGAGTGCCTTGAAGTACTGTTCAACGGAGCGTCTGACGAAATAATTGAGCGGCTGGCGTTCGGATTTATTCACAGCTGGGAAGGGTCACTGCCCAGGGTTCGGATAGATTCCGAGTAATGAACTCGATCTGATCATCAGGTTTTTCAATGAGGTTGAAACTCCGGCGCAGTGCCTGCCCGTTGGTCATTACCGAGGTGTACCAGGTCACGTGCTTGCGTGCGACCCGCGCGCCTAGAGCGCCGCCATACAGCGAATACAACTCTCCCAGATGCTGCACTAGGGTATCACGTTTGTCGGTTGACGGTGGATCACCCGGATCGTCTCCAGTCTTCAGGAAACAGGTGATTCGCCGAAACAACCACGGCTGGCCCTGGGCTGCTCGGCCGATCATCACCGCATCTGCGCCGGTGTAGTCCATTACTGCCCGGGCTTTGGCTGGGGTGTCGATGTCGCCATTGGCAATGACCGGAATACTCGCCTGGGATTTGATCTGCCGAATCGTGTCGTATTCAACTGTGCCGTGGTATTTGCATTGACGCGTGCGTCCGTGGACTGCCAGAGCCTGGATGCCAGCAGCTTCTGCAATCCGGGCGATCTGGGTCCCATTTCTGTGTTGCGGGTCCCAGCCGGTGCGAAGCTTAAGCGTCACTGGTACATCTACTGCCTTGACCACAGCTTCGAGAATCTGTCCAACCAGTGTTTCGTCGAGCAAAAGTGCCGAGCCGACCATTCGGTTGCAGACTTTCTTTGCAGGACAGCCCATGTTGATATCTATGATGTCTGCCCCACGGTCCACGTTGAACCGCGCAGCATCTGCCATTTCGCCGGGGTCGGCCCCTAGAAGCTGAACACTGATCGGGCCCGGCTCGTCGTGGTGGTCAACTCGGCGTTGACTCAACCGGGTATGCCGGAGAGAAGAATTAGAACTCACCATCTCTGACACAGCCAGTGCGGCACCGTAGGACCTGGCAATACGTCGGTAGGGCCGATCCGAGACTCCCGCCATCGGTGCGGCGAGTACCCTGCTGGTAAGGACGATGGAACCGATCCGAAGATTAGGCATCTGGGGCTTCATTGACTCCCTGGTACGATTACCATTTACCAACGATTCGTGCTTCGAAACCGACTGCATTGTCTTCGGGCTGGGCCAGGTTCAAGGTGATGACGGTGCGGCCACCTGCAGGGACCAGGTTCTCCATTTGGCTCTCAAGAAACGCGGTGGGTAGGTAATTACGCCGTCCGACGACTCGGCCATTCCGATCACTCAAGGTGAGCTCTATCCCTGGATGAGGTTTGTCTTTTGTACTGCGATTCAACAGTCCAATCTTCACGATGACGGCGCCCGGAATATCCGGATGCAGGTCGACTTTTGTGTCCTCGACCCGAAATACGGGGCCGGAAAACGGGGCTGGTACGGTGCAGCCCAGTGTTGAGCAAAATACGCTGAGGTAGGGCCGGGCCGACGCAATGCCAGCCAGTTCATCAAGCAGTAGATAACGAACCTGGACAAACAGCACTCCGGCCAGAAACATGGACCCGATCAGCCAGATCCACAGTTTTTTGGATCGCCGTTCAACCGGGTGCGTGACGACTCGACTGCCGGTGCCGGTCATTTGAGCTTTGTCGCTGCTCGGATGCTCTGGTGCCGGGCCAGGGTGGCCAAGCTTGGGTTCATGGCGCCTGTTTCGGTCCGGTTGCATGGAGAACCGGCCAGCGATCTCTGAGACTTGATGGCGTGTTGCCGGTATACCGACCGCCTTGGATCTGCGATCCTCCACAGGGTTTTTTATTTCCGTTTCCGGTGCCAGCGTTCGCCGTATTTCAGCTAGCCCCTCATGTTCGTTACCTCCCAGTGCCAGGTCCGCTAGAAGTTCATCGTCCAGGGTGAAAAGGTGTTCCCCTTCTGCGAATCCGGGACTTTCCCGCTGCGTATCAGATTCAACAAAAGTATCCGGATTGGCTGTGGGTGCGGTGGGGCTGGCCGAGCAGACTGGATTGGGTGCCTCGTCGACGAGGTTCCAGGTGGCGTTAAACATAATACCGCAGTCCTTACAGTGTATGAGACCTGCCTGCGTAGACAACGCCTCGATAGTGACCGGCGAGATCGTCTCGCAAGCGACACATCGCGTCAGAAGCCTGGCAGACTCTGAATTTCTCATCGAGGCGATTTGTTCACACTCCCGAAACCGCGATGAGCAACACCCATTCATCACGTTGTTCTGCTTTAAAAGTATATCTGGAGCCAAATGCTGAAAGCACGCGTTCGGCCTGACCTTTGAGGAGACCGGAGAGCATCAGGGTCCCGCGTCTGGACAGATGTTGCTCCAGCGTAGGGGCCAGGTCAATAAGTGTATGCGCAAATATGTTGGCGATCAGCACGTCGCACAGCAGGTCTGAGGGCACCTGTTCGGGAAACATGAGCCGCAGCCGGCTGCCGACACCGTTTCGTTCGGCATTGTTCCGGCTCGTATCTAACGCGATGGGGTCAATGTCCACCCCGATTGCCTTGCTGGCCCCAAGCCGCAACGCGGCCAGCGCCTGTATGCCAGAGCCACAACCCCAGTCCAAGACGGTTGATCCGTTAAGATTCAGTCTCGTCAGGTGTTCCAGGCACAGACAGGTGGTGGGGTGGGTGCCGCTCCCAAAGGCGAGTCCAGGGTCTATCATCAGGTTGATGGCATCCGGATATTCAGGCTGGCACCAGCTTGGGCAGACCCAGAGGTTGTCCCTGATGTGGATCGGCTTAAACTGTTCCTGGCCTGCAAGTTCCCAGTCGCGGTCCGGCAAGGCCTGAACACAAGGGGTCGTCTGGTGTCCTAGAACGGTTTTCAAGTGGCCACAGACTACGCTGAGATCGGTATCGGCGGCAAAAAGACCGGTGATCTTCTCCTCGTCCCATTCATGGTCTTTAGACCGGGCTTCGTCAAAAAATTCCTTGACGGCAGTGCTTTCCCGGGACACTGCGATTGCTCCTAGCCCGTCCATGACCTCTACCGCCCGTTTGACCGCGGGTTGTGCCACAACAACACTGATCTGCAGCCAGCCTGACACAGGTTGAGGATCAGTACAGCGGTAGTTGCCGGCGCCGCTCAGGTGCGGCGGATACGCTCGAGGTAGTGAATATCCACCGGCCGACGACGGAATGCTGAATCGGTCACCAAGCGTCTGTGCAGTGGGATATTGGTCTTGATACCATCGACCACCATTTCCTGAAGCGCACCGTGCATTCGGGTCAAAGCCCGTTCTCTAGATTCACCGTGTGTGATCACTTTGGCAATCATCGAGTCGTAAAAAGGGGGTACGGTGTAGTTGTTGAAAATGTGGGAGTCCACTCGAACGCCGGGTCCGCCGGGTTGGTGGTATTGGGTGATGGTTCCCGGGGAGGGCAGAAAAGTGTCGGGGTCTTCAGCATTTATCCGGCATTCGATAGCGTGACCGATGAACTGGATATCTTCCTGGGTGTGCTGCAGGACCTCACCGGCAGCGATCTGTATTTGTTCGCGCACGATATCGATTCCCGTGATGAGTTCAGTGACCGGGTGTTCGACCTGAATTCTGGTATTCATCTCGATAAAGAAAAACTCGCCGTTCTCGTAGAGGAATTCGAATGTACCGGCACCGCGGTAGCCCATCGAGCGGCAGGCCTCAATACAACATGCCCCCATCCGTGAGCGCGTATCGGGATCAATGCCAGGTGCCGGGGCTTCTTCGAGGATCTTCTGGTGGCCACGCTGCATGGAGCAGTCACGGTCACCCAGATGTATCACATTGCCGTGCTGGTCGGCGAGAATCTGAAACTCGACATGCCGGGGTTGCTCGAGGTAGCGCTCCATGTAGACCGAGTCGTCACCAAAAGCGGCCAGTGACTCGTTACGAGTCACACGCCAGGCGTTGAGCAGGGCCGCTTCGGTGTGGACCGCACGCATGCCTTTGCCGCCGCCACCAGCGGTAGCTTTGATAATGACCGGATAACCGATCCGGGTGGCGGTTTCGATGACTGCCTGATTGTCATTGGGTAGCACGCCATTTGAGCCTGGCACACAGGGCACGCCGGCTTGGCGCATGTGACTGATTGCCGAAACCTTGTCACCCATCAGGCGGATGGTTTCGGCAGACGGGCCGATAAAGATGAAGCCGCTCTGTTCAACGCGTTCCGCAAAGTCGGCATTTTCAGCTAGAAAACCGTAGCCTGGGTGGATCGCGACCGCATCGGTAACCTCGGCCGCTGCGATCACAGCTGGAATGTTGAGATAGCTTTCGGCTGCCTGAGGCGGGCCAATGCAGACCGATTCATCGGCCAGGCGGACATATTTCGTGTCACGGTCGGCATCGGAGTGTAGAGCAACCGTACGAATGCCCAATTCTCGACAGGTACGAAGAATACGCAGCGCGATCTCGCCACGATTGGCAATTACCAGTTTGTCAATCATATGTGGCCAGTCAGGGGTTGTTTGATTCGATTAAGAAGAGTGTTTCTCCATATTCGACCGGGTCCCCACTGCGCTTAAGAATCTTGCGGACAAATCCCGATATCTCGGTTTCGACCTGGTTGAATATCTTCATCGCTTCAATGACACAGAGGGTATCTCCGACGTTGACTTCGCTGCCAAGCGCGACATAGGGTTCCGAATCAACATTGGCCGCAGCGTAATAGGTTCCAACCATGGGTGAGATCACGGCTACCGTATCCAGGGCCGGTTGCTGTTCTTGGTTATCTTGGGTTAGACCAACCGGTAATTCAGGTGCTTGCAAATCCACAAGAGGATGGGATTGTACGGCCGTTGCCGTTCCGCTCCGGCTGAGGCGAATCGACTCTTCCCCTTCACTGATTTCAAGTTCCGTGAGCCCGGACTCCTCCAGTAGCTCGATGAGTTTCTTGACCTTGCGGATATCCATCAACTCTCTGACTGATCCTGTTTTCGGGCGGCCAGATAATCCATGGCGGCCTCAAGGGCCAGTTCATAGCTCTGCCCTCCGAAGCCGGCGATGACGCCCATTGCCCGGTCGGAGAAGTAGGAGTGTCGGCGAAAGGGTTCTCGAGCGTGGATATTCGATAGATGGACCTCAATGAACGGTATGGCGACCGCTGTTAGAGCGTCCCTGATTGCTATACTGGTATGGGTGAGTGCCGCTGGGTTGATGATGATGAACCCGGTGCCATCTGTACTCGCGCTGTGTATCCTGTCGATCAGGACGTGTTCGGCATTGGATTGCAAGCTGTTGACACTATAGCCCTTCGTTTCCGCGAGTTCGGCCAGATGTTGATCAATCGCCGCTAGGGTCTGGTGACCATAGTGCACAGGTTCGCGGTTGCCCAGTAGATTCAGGTTTGGGCCGTGTAGTAGCAATATGTGATTCACGAAATCCCCCTCGATGTGATCCCCCCCGGTATTGTATTCTGCATAACTCGGTCTGCTTCGTCCAGTTTTGGGAGTTAGCGCCATTTTCAATTAATTTATCAGCAAATTAGACGATTTTAGAAGAAATTTCTCTGAGAGATCTTGTCAGCATGTTATTGTTTCAGAAAATGTCTACGGAGCCAGTGATCCAGGTCAGAAGCGCTGATCTCACCAGTTTTTCGATGAAGAAGTATGCCTTCAGGGCTGAAAACCAGCGTGAAGGGCAGATGGCCTGGATTACCGTACCGGCGCATCAGTTCTGTACCACCGATCCGGCTCACCAGCGAGATGTAGTTCATTCCGACCTCGTCCTCGAAACGTCGAACCGGCTCTTCATCGTCGATTGCGATCCCGACAACCTGTAGTCCCAGGTTGTGATACGCCTGCGCGGCGATCAACAGCGGGATTTCAGAACGGCAGGGTAGGCACCAGGTAGCCCAGAAATTAACCAACACGACTTTGGCCGGAACCGGGCTCGAAGACCACTGCCCCCCCGACTGGTAGGTAGCTGGAAGTACACCAGTTTTTGCTCTGTCTCTGGACGGGGTGAATCAGATGAACGCAGAAAGTCTGACCCAAGATAGCCGCCAAGTATTGCCAGTATCACCAAAGCGATGTAGGCCAGACGCATTCTTGACCGGCGCATATGTGTCCGGCAGCGGATTACAGTGTGCTCAGAAAGGCCAGAAACTGTGGGGGGTTGTGGTAGCCATACAGCCGTCGTTCTGAGTGTTCTTTTCCATCCGGACCAAAAAACAACAGTGCAGGCGGTCCGAAAACACCGAAGCGCTGTTTGATTGCCCTGCTGCCGGGGTCCGTGGGATCAGTGACGTCAACCTGTAACAGTTCAAAGCGGGAAAGTTGATCCAACACCGCCCGGTCGCTGAAGGTCGTGTTCTCCATACGGATACAATCGGTGCACCAGTCTGCGTAAAAGTCCAGGATGACAGGCCGCCCGCCCGCCCGGGCAACGGCTAGCCGCGTGTCAAGCTCGTCGTTGGTAGCAACGCGCTGGAAAATGTAACCGGTAGATTCGGCGGTCGCTATCGCAGGTACAGGTTCTGACCCACCGAACAGATCCAGTTCTATGGGTCTGAAAATGTCACGACGCCCGCTGAATCCGCCGAGCATGGCGATCACGCCCCAAACCAGACAGATAGTGCCCAATCCCTTCCAGAGGTACCGCCAGCCACTGGCCTGGTCTGGAACTGGCTGCGTTGCGCCGAGGTAAACGCCGATAACGATCAATAGCGTGGCCCACAGAAAGAGCACTGGGACTTCAGGAACTACCCCCAGCAGATAGATGGCGACACCGAGTAGCATCACGCCGAAGACATGTTTAACGCGTTCCATCCAGGGGCCTGTGCGCGGCAGGACAGCGCCGGCACCGAAGCCAATGGCCACCAGGATGATCCCCATACCAATCGCCATGGAAAACATCAGCGCTGCACCGAGGTAAGCGTCACCTTTAAGGATAGCGACACTGAGAACAGAAATCAGGAGCGGTGAGACACAAGCACCCACTACCACAGCAGAAATCGCGCCGAGCACAAAGATCATACCGAAAGAGCCCCGGCTCAAACCGGCTGTGCGTTCGGATAATCGAGACTGAACGGTTGCCGGCATCTGTATCTCGTAGAGGCCGAACATCGAGAGTGCCATCAGCGCGAGAATGAGGCTGATCAATCCGATTGCCCAGATATTCTGGAAATAAGCCTGCAGTTGTTCCCCGGTTGCACCGGCGACGGCTCCGATCGCAGCATACGTCACTGCAGTGCCAAGGACGTAGGTCATGGAGATCGCACCGCCACGCAGTCGTGACCCCTGGCTTCCCTGACCGACGACAAGGCTGGACACAATCGGGATCAGCGGCAGAACGCACGGCGTAAATGTCAACAGAAAACCAGCAGCAAAGGCAGCGGCCAGGTAGCCGATCAGAGTCCTGCCTGACTGTTCCGGGCTATTGGTGTCTGTTGCGTTGGCCACCTCGATCAGCGCGGGCAGTGCCAGGCGGTAGGACTTGCTGATCGGTGGATAACAAATCCCTTTTTCCGCACAACCCTGGTAAGTGGTTTTAAGCGAGAAGCCCCCGCCAGCCGTGCTGGACCGCTCAAGTGGCAGGAGGACATCGAAATCCTCGTTGTAGACCGCGACTTCGCCAAAGTACGCATCCTGCTTGATTCTTCCCGGTGGTAATCCATAAGGCCCGATTCGGGCCGTTCCATCGACCCGGTGGAATTCCAGCTTGTCACGGTACAGGTAATAACCCTCCGCGATCTGAAATCGGGCCACCAGGGAACTTTCACCTGTAATCAGAATATCCACCTGGAAGGCGTCTTCCGGGTCCAGGAACTCAGGCGG
>MPMF02121273.1_pt1 | contig 14851 bp, 13 predicted proteins | sample 1617271 | NCBI WGS metagenome assembly MPMF02 (sample SAMN05944812, study PRJNA350692) | marine metagenome | biome: marine; feature: ODZ; material: water; isolation source: 120 m water sample prefiltered with 30 um filter, filtered on to 0.2 um... | place: Pacific Ocean | collected 2012-04-09... | reverse complement strand
TGGATATTTTTTCGTCGGGACGCTTCTGGTTTCCAAATCCATCCCGTTTTGCTCGGTGTGCGTGGAGGCTCGATTGCTCGGAAACCTTCGACTCAGGGTGCACTTTGGCAGGCTCGATCGCAGCACTTCCTTGAGAAACACGAGCATTCTCAGCAGTCGCATTCGAAACGCTCGCCTTTAAGACATCTTGTTGGTCTAAAGGTGGTTGGTCTAAAGGCGCAGCATCGGCCTTAGCCATATGTAACGCTTCCTGCAGGCCTTCCAATCCACCAACGGGTCCAGAAAGGGGCTCGAGATATTGGGCAACGACAGCTCCACCGACAAACGCAAAAGTGGCAAGGAACGATTTGATAAGTTTCTGTTGCTTCATGTCTGCCACAACCGGTATTTGTACGCAAAATCTATGGGACGAAAAGCCACAAACCAACGCTGTTATTGGCTTTTCTTCAAGAGGCGAGGGGAGCTGTTCATCATAAGACTGCCGGACCGATGGACATCACTGCTCGAAACCGGAAGAACGGCAATAGCAGTGATATCGGGAAATAAGCAGGCTCAGTTCAGCAACACTCCCGAGGCTGCCTGATTTGACCCCAGATCGCTGTAAGAATATAGCGATTGTGTGTATTTCGTTCTGTTCGACGCCTACGAACAAAAGCCTCGAATACTTGATGCGGGAGACGCCCGCATAGAGAACGAAATCAAAGACACCGCAACAAAACAGATCCACAACGTGGTGGGACGACTATTCCCACCAAGAAAAGGGCCATTTTACGATCGCCTCGCTCGCCCCACCCGTTTTTGTCTGATCCACATCTCCATGATCGACAAAGTTTCTCCAAGCTACCAGATCGTTGCCAAAGCTACGATCGGTAAGTCTCTTCAGTGCCAAGACCGCTTGATGCTGGAGCGCGGGATCCCTATCTTTTTCCAGAGCCACGGAAAGAGCGGCGACTGCCTGTTCATTTTCCGTATCTGCCAGGGCGGTCACAGCGGCCAACTTCACATCGAGCGGTGCAGCTTCATTACGCAAAAGCTGGCTCAAAAGCGGTACCGAATCAGACGTGTGCCAGTTTCCCCAAGCACGGCAACTCTCTATTTGAACGTCCACATCATTATCATTTAATCCCGCCCGCAACACTAATTCAGCAATAGAATTTTCGCATTTGGTGATCGACTTTATTATTTCTTGGCGGATCACCGGATTCGACTCCTGCTGGATTTCTTCTGCCAATCTACGGGCGATCTCATCCCTTTCTGCAGAACTTCCCTTGGCTGCCAACATTCCTTGAACCTTGATCTCTTTAATTCGATCAACCGCCAGAGGACCGTAGCGGGATGCCACTTCCTCAGGCACGGGTGCCATTGACGTGAGCCCTAAGGTATCTGCAAGTGGTAGTGAAGAGGGATCAAAATTCTGGCAACCGACCGTAGAAAACAATCCTGCCAGAAAAAGTAATCTCCTATCTATTGAAAAAGACATTGGCATGGTTCAATAACTGGCAACGTGGCTAGAGAAGAGAAGGGCGGGACTATAGCAGAGAGATCCCCGAGGTACCAATACCTCTCGACATGGTGATATTTCCGCATGAAAGAACATGCTAGCAGCTTTGTTCGTCTCAGAGTGACATCCGCCGAAAAATCGGTGAAGGCGGGGGCCACCACTTCTGACTAGAATACTGCAAGTGGATTTGCCAACTCCTAATCACCTACAGACCCAACAAATGTCTTGCTCAATACAACAGGTTGTCCAATGGATACGACCGTGTTGGCCGATCTGTTTGTCCTTGGTGATTTCTACGCTGGTTTGCTGTGAAGTCTGCGTGGCGCTGGACCATGTTGCGTTCGAACGTGATGGTGGGCTGGTTCATGTGAGCGGCAACATTCTCGTTGAGGCCGTCGATGGTGGAATCATCCTTCAGGATCGGAAGGGAAAGCTCTGGCCACTACAACCCGACCAAATCAAAAAGCGAACAGCCGATGATGTTCCTTTTCAGCCGATGGACCGAAAGGAATTGGGGCGGGCACTACTGGAAGAATTGCCCGAGGGATTTCAGATCCACCAGACAAATCATTACCTGATCTGCTACAACACCTCGAAACCGTATGCAGAATGGTGTGGTGCCCTGTTTGAACGTCTGCTACGGGCCTACACCAATTATTGGAAAAAGCGCAAGCTTCCACTGTCCGATCCCAAAATGCCTTTGGTCGCATTGATTTTTGCAGATAAAACATCGTACAAGCGCTATGCAGGGCAATCACTAGGAGATGCCGCCAATTCGATTGTTGGGTACTACAATTTGCAAACGAATCGGATTGTTATGTACGACCTTACTGGAGCTCAGGATCCAGAGCAGGCACAGCATCGCATACGAAACCGTGCTGAAATCAATCGCGTCCTCTCCAAACCCCAGGCAGGGAGACTCATCGCAACGGTAATCCATGAGGCAACCCATCAGATCGCGTTCAACTGTGGCGTGCAGAAGAGGCTGGCAGATACTCCCCTTTGGCTCAATGAGGGGATGGCGATGTATTTTGAAACCCCCGATCTTCGCAGTTCGACCGGCTGGCGAGGCATGGGATCTGTGAATCGGGAACGGCTCTTCCAATTTCGCAGTTACTGCAAGGCACGTCCGACCGACTCCCTACTGACGCTCATCTCTGATGATCAACGCATCCGGGGAAAATCGACCGACCCGCGTTTCCAGGGCCGCGAGGCTATTCTGGAGGCCTATAGTGAGGCCTGGTGCCTGACGTATTACCTACTCAAACACAAAGAAAAAACGTTTGTCAAATACCTTATGTTTTTGAGTCAAAAACAACCGGGGCAGCGCGACACCCCGGAACAGCGGATCCGGGAGTTTGAAAGATTTTTTGGCAACCTTGACACCATCGAAAAGGATTTTATGCGTCAGACGACGCGAATGAAATAACCCCGCAACAACCACCAACAGTCGAGAGAAGCACCATCGGCAGCAGCGACTTCTAACCTGCACGCATTCGCTCTTCGACTCGCCGAACCGCATCTTCTACCTGACAAGGTCGATCCGCCATCTGCATGGAATCACCACTGGCCATCCACCCGGTAATGCGTTTTTGCGCTGAAATGACCGTGGCATGACTTCGCTTTCCAAAATAATCGCCAATCTCGGAAAGAGCGCTACGGGTGTGCTTACGTGCCAGCCACATGGCTAACATGCGGGGATGGCTTATTGATTTTACTTTGCGACCAGATCGCAGACTCTCTGGCTCCAAGCCAAAAGTTTCACAAACGGCCTTTTCAATATCAGGTAGCCGAACTGCACAGCCATGGGGAAGGACTAAATCTGTCAGTGCCTCTTCGGCTTCTACAAGTGTCAGTGGGGCTCCGATGGCGGAACTGGTAGCATGTAGTCGATTTAAAGCGCCAAAGAGTTCTCGCGGCGTGGCGGTCAATCGTGAAGCGACCAAGTCCTGAACTTCCTCTGAGATTTCAAACTGCTGCTGGATCACATATCGCCGTACAATCTCGCGCCGCGTCGGATTGTCTGGTGCAAGCAATTTACAAACCATCCCCCCGGAAAAACGAGAGATAAGCTCCGCAGGCAAGCCCTCAAGCTCCGATGGAGAGCGATCTGCCGCCAAAACAACCTGCCGTCCATGTCTTAGAAGCGACTCAACCGTATGCAGCAATTCGCTCACGGTGGCCTTTTTGCCTGAAAAAAACTGGACATCATCGATAATCAGCAAATCAACACTACGATATTTGCGACGGAAATTGGGGAGGCCGCTGTGGTGCAGTGCTTCTAGAAAAAGGCTGGTAAACTGCTCCGCACCGAGAAACAGCGCACGACAATCGGGCTGTTTCGAGAAAACCGACTTCCAGATGCTTTCGAGTAAATGGGTCTTACCGACACCGGTGCCTCCATGAAGATACAAAGGGGTAAGACAACCCGGACTCTCAGCGACCATACATGCCGAAGCATTGGCCACCCGATTGCAATGCCCAACCACAAACTCATCAAAATTGGCGTACTTCCGCTCCGGCAGAGAATTGCCGCGCTTTGCGTGAGACGCACGCGACGGCATACCGCGCAACGGGCCTTCTCGAGACTGTGCTCTCGTTTCTTCTGTACTGGAGGCCAACTTCACACTTGGAGCTGTTTTTGGTGCGCCGGTCGCCTCATCACTGGTCGCCTCATCACTGGTGGCTTCATCACTCGTGGCTTCATCACTCGTGGCTTCATCACTCGTGGCCCCATCAGATGTCCCGACAGGGTCCTTCGTGAGTTCTGGATTGATACGAAAATCAATGCTTACGCGCTCACCCACGACCGTTGCGGCAGCCTGCTGGAGCGCATCACGAAAGTTTACCCGTAGCCAGTCTTGGAAAAATGGCGTTGCCGCTTCAACCACCAATACCTGCTCCTGCAGCAACAGGCGGGTATTTTCTCCAAACCACAATCGATACCGAGCCTGACCAACATGCTTGCTCAGTGCATCGTGCAATGCCTCATTGAGGCTGTCGGTAGTCTTGAGGCTGTCGGTAGTCTTGAGGTCGGTAGTCTCGTGGTTGTCCGTAGTCGAGGTGGTCACGTCCTGAACCACTCCTTCAGCGCATACCGATAGCGCTTAAAACATTTTATGATGCCACTACTTCCATCTCGCACAAAGAAAAGAGAGATGGAAATATCAAGAAATGCGAGGTCCAGCTGTCTAACGCTTATCGTCTAACGCTTATCGTCTAACGCTCATCCTCGACTTTTAGCTACCCTACTTTTTTGATTACCCAATGAATTTCATTGTCAACGTAGAAGGATGATTGTACGCTAGCAAACGGTGCTGTCAAACCACCCGCAAGAAACTTTCAATCTTTTTTTCGCCGCAGCAAAATCGGTCTCCAAAACCTCGTAAACTTTACACAATCGTTGTCCCACCTCGAGCAAATTTTTTCTATCGATCATTCACAATCCGGTGGATAACTTGTTCAACAACAACAGAGCATCTTCATCAACCGATGGTGGTTGATGGATACCCTCTGTCTGAAAAAAAGCACCAGGACCTCAACTTTCTTAAGACAACCGAGGTAGTGCCGCAAAAGTTGTCATTGCGAAAAGGGGAAAATGCAGATTTGCACCTGTTTACGCGAGAAACAGATGAAACCTCTCTGAGAATAAAGCCGCTGTGCTGACTCGTTCTCCACATCTACCGCCACAATGAGGCGATGGTAACCGAGATCCCGAAATAGCCCGAGGGCATGCCTGATCGCCAGAGATCCTAGACCGTGACGGCGAAACTGGGGCAGAAGTCCTAAGTAGGTGATCTCGCACTGTGCCGCTTGGGGCTGTTCGCAGAGTAACAGGCATCCAACATCTTCTCCATCGAGATGTAGTAATTGCCAGAGTTCGGACCGAAAAGGACCCCCGGCAGCATGACCGGCCAGCACATCCTCGAGGTCACGAAGCCCGGAAAGGGCAGGGCAGTCCTGCGACTGCTGGTAAGAATCTCCAAGAACACGGAGAAAACGAGCACGGTTCGCTTGCCGATACTCGATCCATTGCAGACCCTCTGGCGGACAGGAGAAGGGGGGCAGAATAGGTTCTTTGATGGTGCGGACCAACAGGTCGACACCGATGCGCGTGTCATAGCCGCAGTCACGATACCAAGTCGATTCTGGCTCCTTTTGTCTATCGAGCAGGACCTGCCCCAAAGAGACTCGCCGCTGCTGCAATAGGCCGCGAGCGGCCATGAGCAACTCCCGAGCAATCTGCCCGGCGATCTCCTGCGGGGCATCTATCTCGGGACCGATCAATGATGCCGTGCGACCCGGAACAAAGTCGATCCCGAGTAAACCAAGACGCCGATCTGAATCGGTCGCTTGCAACAGGGATAACTCACGACCGTACCGCCCGAAAGATGTGCCGAGACCCTCGAGTGAGGCAGCCGCCCGCTCGACTTGACTCTCCGACACAGCCGCAATTTTCAAATTGGATAAATGGTGGGGCGGCATCAGCCCTACCATAGCGGAAGGAGGATGCAGGGGGCAGTCCGCTTCCTTCATGCTCTCAAAGTGCCGCTTCGCTCACGGCCGGCCGATCGAGCAGCAGTGAAACCTCAAAACGCCGATTGGGTAAAGAGGCCTGAATCATCGTTCGGGGATAAATCCGCAGTTCGCCCACCACGGAGTTTTTCCTTGGTGTCCGGTAGAGGAAGATTCCATGCTCATCACTCTGGTCACGGACCAAATGGAATTCATTTGCCAACCAAGTTAAGAGCCTGCGGGCATCTCCGGTGTCTCCTTCAAAATAAATTCGCCTCAACACACCGGAAGATCCGAAAAAATATGTCAGCGAACCGGTAATATCATTTTCCGCGGTGCCGGTAACGAGCGGTACTCGATAGCCGAAAAGCTTCTCCTCAACAATCCCGGTGGAAACATGTGGCCATCGGCCCAATATCCGGGGAATCGACATCGAGAAACTGAGAGCCTCTTCAAGCGGTACCGGCGGTGCCGGTTCAACATCCGCGGCGGACCATTGTCCCTCGCCACCTGAAGGAGTCGAACCTGAGATCGATGCTGTCGGAAAGCCTTTTGACGTATCGTCTTGAGGTGCAATCTTGGAAGCAAGACTACAGACCTTCTCCCATATTCCCAGAAAAGAATTCTCTCCACGAGATGTTAGCAGCAGACATACTGCCACAATCAGGCCAATCAACAGACAACCAATAAGACTTTTTCGCATGATTTGATCCGTCGCGTACTGAGGACGTTTTGTACTTTTCGATTTTGCCGATCATCGTGTATTATCGGCAACCTACCGAATACGCCTTTGAAGCTAATGGAATTAGCTGATTCAGATTACCTACTGTGGTTTGCCGGCACATCAGAGACGTCCGGCAAGATCCTCTTGATCAGTCCTCCTGGCGGGGCGGTAGCCAAAAAATCCCTACAAACGGATCGCCAGTGAGCGCGAGGTCACTTTTTGCTTGGTTTGTTCTCGAGAGTCCGTTTCGCCGTCAACTCTCCATCACCAAGAAGGGTCTCGGTAAACCGCGTGCGATAATGCATGGTGCTCTTGGCATTGGGATATCCGGTGACCCTGCGGTCCAGATCGATGAGCTGACCGACCACCCGACCTGTCTTCATGTCGAATTGGATCGTTCCTTCCGACTCCCGCTGGATCAACTGTGCCTGGATCTCCGGAAAGTCCTTGATCGGGGTCAAGATTTGTGTTGCTACCCCAATGCGGGCAATTCCACCATCGACTCCGAGCAACTCAAATCGCTGCCGGCATTTGATCTTGCGAGAAGACCCATCCTGCAACTGCACGACGAGATCATCGGGAAACGACCAACTTTGGCCGATGGAGACTTTTTTTTCTGGAAGCGGTACCGCCAGTTGGCTCACGGAGGTCGATCCGGCAGCGAGTTCTTCGCGTTTGAGAACTTTACCCGACTGGTCCATAACGACACGCGTCAACGGAATGTTCACGCGCTTGGCAACATCCTCAAAACCTGGTGGCGGCTCCTTGTCTGTACGGCTGTCATACACCACCGTCTCACGTCCTGTCACTTCGTTTTTCATATCGACATAGTCGACTGAATGCTCAAAGGTTATCCGGCCCTGCTCATCGATCCCGACAACCTGCCATCGTTTGACGGAGATGCTTACCGTGCTTGCCGTCTGGCTAGATCCCTCAATCGTAGTGCGGACCGATGCCTGATGAATAACCTTGGTCCGTATCACTTCGTCAGGCTCAAAACGGTATTGCAGCAGATACTGCGGAACGGGATCGGAAGAAGGATCCGCTTTGGCACTTTGCGTAGAGTCCTTCTCTCGGGCGACCCCTGGATCTGCCACGAGCGTGGCGTGATGCACTATCAAAAATAAACAAGCAAAGAACAATTTTTGAGGCAATGTTTGTATCCTTTCAAATCCGATCGGGCGAAATTCCATTCGCGGAAGCAAATTACTTTTTATTCTCGCTCGTTAGCGGATAACGGTTCCTCCCCAGCCCAGTTTTTTCCGGAGCGTCTGATAATACGATTGTCCGGGCATCTGAATCAACTGGAACTTTGCCTCTGAGCGTGTCACACGAACCTGATCTCCCGTCTCAAGCGGACAAACCACCACACCATCCACAACCAGCGAAGTTCCGGGGTGGGGATTGGCCACGTGCAGATCATAGGTCCGGTCGGCGGTATCGACAACAGGACGTACGGTCAATGTATGGGCAGCGACTGGCGTAATGACAAAAGCCTGCACATCTTTTCTCAAAATCGGACCGCCCGCCGATAGGCTGTGAGCGGTGGAGCCAACCGGCGTACTGATGATCAAACCATCGCAACTATACGTGGTCATAAACTCCTGATCGACATAAAGGTCGACGTCGAGAATGGCAAACGGGCCTCCTGCCATGACTGCGGCCTCATTAAGACCTAAAGATTGCCTGACGACCTGCCCACCCCGCAAGAGTTCGCAGTTGAGCATCAAATGCTCGATGGTGCTGAATTTTCCTGCAGAGATGTCCGCCAGCACTTTGGGAAGTTCTTCAGGAGAAAGATCCGCTAGAAAACCAAGACGACCAAGATTGATACCGAGCACTGGAATCTGCCGATAGCCCATCTGGCCGGCAGCCCTCAAGATCGAACCATCTCCCCCTAGAACAATGGCTAAATCCGCATCCACCGTGGAAAGATCTTCCGTCTGCCCAAAATCGCAGAGTGCTATTTCTGCAATTTGTTCGATTTCCGGTTGCAATCGCGCGGCTACCTGCCGAACGTGCTGATTTTCGTTCTGGCCAAGCAAAAGAACTTTTAGCCGTTTTTCACATTCCTCTTTGGATGGCTTACCCATGACAGCTCAGCACTAAATTCAATCGGCCGATAAAACGCACTCACGCAGAACAATGACGAGCACCATTGCCGGACGAAGTTCTTGCTGCCAAGCAAACCAAGCAATCCAAAAGTTTGCCGTCCGATCCGCTAGCTTGTCTGGGCGATCTCACTTTGGCCGGCACCACACTGCTCCGCCAAGTTGCGACAAGCGGCCATAATACCAGCGACATCCAATCCCAGACCTGCAAGCAACTCCTTGCGGCCCCCATGTTCCACATACGCATCCGAAATACCAAGTCTCGCAACAGAGGTGTTGGATAAACCTGCAGCACTGAGACATTCGAGTACTGCACTCCCAAAACCACCCATTAATGCCGCCTCTTCAAGTGTCACCAAAAACTGCGAATCTCGAGCACACTGCAAGATAACCTGTTCATCCAACGGCTTGGCAAAGCGGGCATTGACCACACCGACGTCCAGACCCGATGTACGTAGCTGCTCTGCCGCCTCACAGGCTGTAGCCAATTGCGCCCCGAAGCAGAGGATCATCCCATCCGTACCAAAGTGCAAAACCTCCGCCTTACCCCACTCAACAACGGTACGCCCGGGAAAATCCTCGGGGGAACCAACGTCTTCTGCCGGGGCCTTGGGATAACGGATCGAGACAGGGCCGTCATGGTCGAGCGCGAATTTCAGCATGGCTGCCACATCATGACCATCCCCGGGTGCCATCACGGTCATGTTCGGAAACATACGGAGGTATCCGATATCGAAAACACCGTGGTGGGTAGGACCATCCGGACCGGTCAATCCGGCCCGGTCGAGCATGAAAGTAACGGGTAGATTCTGCAGCGAGACCTCCTGAAAGATTTGATCGTAGGCCCGCTGCAGGAATGTACTGTAAATATCGACCACCGGCCGCAGGCCGGCTTTCGCTTGGCCCGCCGCAAAAGCGACTGCGTGCCCTTCACAAATACCGGTATCGAAGAAGCGGTCGGGAAAACGATCTCGCACTGTCTCCAGTTTAGTCCCCTGACACATTGCTGCGGTAAGGACGGTGACTTCACTGCGATTCGCCATCTCCGCTTCAATGGCTTTGGCGGCTAAATCGGTATAGGCTGGCGACGATGAGACTCCAACAGAAACGACTCGATCCTTTTCTCGGGTAAATGGCGCCGGAGTATGGAAATACACCGGGTCTTCTGCAGCGGGTCGAAATCCGTGTCCTTTCTCCGTAACAACGTGCAACAGAATCGGATCATCAAGGTCCTTAACCATCGCTAAATATTTCCGCAAAAGCGGAATATTGTGTCCATCAATGGGACCGAAATAATGGAAACCCAATTCTTCGAACATCATGCCGCCATGCAAACCAGCTTTGATCGCTTCCTTGAAGTTGCCGAGAAATTTTTCGATCGGAACACCCAGCAGAGGAACACCGTTCAGCAATCGAGCCACACCCGTTTTCACACCAACGTACGAACGGGCGACTCGCAGCCGATCAAACATGTCCGCCAAACCACCCACGCGAGGGCAAATCGACATGCGATTGTCGTTGAGAACAACGAGTAGTTTCTTTTTCATTCCACCAGCATTATTCATTGCCTCGTAGACGATACCGGATGGAAAGGCCCCGTCGCCAATCACTGCGACCGCATGGCGATCCTCATCCGCACGGATCAAATCGTCACCACTTCGAAGCCCGAGAATCGTCGAGATACTGCAACCGGCGTGTCCGGTCATAAACAGATCGTACAGGCTCTCCTGCGGGTTGGGGTATCCCATCAAACCACCATGGGTTCTGATCGAACCGAACTCGTGATAGCGACCTGTCACGATTTTGTGCGGGTAAATCTGATGGCCGGTATCCCAGATGAGGCGGTCTTGCGAAAAATCAAAACTTGTATGCAGGGCCAAACACAATTCAACCACTCCCAGGTTCGACGCAAAGTGAGCCGCCCTCTGCGAAAGGAGATTGCAGAGTGTGTTACGGATTTCCTCAGCCAACTGGATGAGTGCGTCATTATCCAGATGCAGCAAATCCTTCGGTGAGTCGATACGAGAGAGAATCTCTTCCATCAAGAATCCCTTTCTAGGACATAACGAGCCAGGGTTTCCAACGGTGTTGCCCTCGATGCAAACGGACGAATCTGCACACATGCCTGTTCGATCATTTCCTCGGCAACGCGTCGGCTTTCCTCCATACCCAACAATCCCGGAAAGGTGAGTTTTCCGTGCTGATCATCTTTACGAACCCGTTTTCCAATCAGCGTCTCATCGCCAACCTCATCGAGCAGGTCATCGGCAATCTGAAATGCCAAACCAATCTTCTCACCATACGATTGAAGGATTGCCAATTCATCCTCGGTCGCTTGCGCAACGAGTCCTCCGATTTGCAGTGAGGCAGCAAACATCGCCCCCGTTTTACTGCGATGGATATTCTCAAGAACTTCAGCATCGCGTTTTCTTTCCCGAGAGCCCTTTGCCTGAGCCACCGCAAGATCACGACACTGGCCACCAACCATTCCCTCAGCACCTGCCGCACGTGCCAAAACAACACTGCACTGCATCGCTACTTCCGATGGCCGAACTTCCGTTGCCAGAATCTCAAAAGCGCGCGTTAGCAGTGCATCTCCAACGAGGATTGCTGTTGCCTCGTCAAAAGCCCGATGGCAGGTAGGACGCCCGCGTCTGAGATCGTCGTCGTCCATCGCTGGCAGATCATCGTGAACGAGCGAATAGGCATGAATCATTTCCACAGCACATGCGGCGGGCATGGCCGACGGCTCATCAAGACCACAAGCTTCGGCTGCCAACAGTACAAGCATCGGCCGCAGACGCTTACCCGAACCGAGCAAACTGTACCGGCAAGCCTCGGAAAGCTCCTCGGGACAGCGGTCCGAAAAAACAATGTGCGACTCGAGTGCGGCGTTAATCTGCCGCCGCATTTGCTCGGCAAGCTCGGAAAAGGCAACTGGGGAACTCACCGGCATCTCTTAGGACCTTGGATTTTTATACGGCAAGTAATAGGCAGCGGTACAATGAAGCTCATCGAGCAAGGCAGAAACGTGAACCCTTTTCGACCCGTTCAGATATCATTCTAGTTATGCAATGCACACAAAAAAAGGGGAAACCGTTGGCTTCAGACTCAAAATAGCTCCCCATCTCCATCCTCGCTGCTCCCGTCCGATACCGAATCCGGAGTTTTTGTTTTTCCGGGTGAGGCGGAATCCTCTCCTGACGCGAGACTTTTTTGACCGCCAAACTCTTCCACGCACGCATTACCATCGGAATCGACACCGCTCAAGAGTTCGATTCGCTGCTCCGCGTCTGCAAGCTGCTTATAACATTCTTTCAGCAGTTTGGCACCCTGTTCATAACGGGCCAACGCGTCCGCAAGCCCGATTTGACCATCCTCCAAGGCGTGGACAATCTGTTCCAACTCGGCAAGCGAATCCTCAAAATTCGCTGCCCCTTTTTCTTCAACTTTTTTCTTTTTTGCCACAATGCACCTCTCTACCGTTTAAGATTCATTTTCGATGCGTTCCACGCGACTGATTGACTTGCCATGTGCAAACTGGGTCATCACTTGCTCACCGATTTCCAACTGCGAACTGTCGGTCACCAATGCGTCATCTGATATTCGCTGCGTTAATGTGTAACCGCGAGAGAGTACCGCCAAGGGGTTCAATGCATCCATCCGCTCGACCATCCCGGAGAGCCGATTCTTCGCTGCCCGATGTACCGCCCAGGCGGCTCGGGCTGCACGGCTATTAAACTCATCCAGGCGGCGGCTCGTATCGTGGACTCCATCGAGAGGACGACGAAACACCTTGCGACTGGCCAGCGCATTGAGTCGCAAACGTGCTCCAACTGCCCGTCCTCGCAATCCGCCAGTGAGTCTCTGCGAAAGATTCGCAAGCAAGGAACTCACCTCACCTTCATCCGGCACCACAAGTTCTGCCGCTTCACTCGGTGTGAGGGCACGAACGTCGGCAACCAGATCCGAAAGTGTCACATCAATCTCGTGTCCGACTGCAGAAACCACCGGAATCTCTGAGGAAAAAATCGCCCGAACGACAGACTCCTCGTTAAATGCCCAAAGATCTTCTAACGATCCGCCACCGCGGCCAACCACAAGAACATCGATCGTTTCTTGTAAACGGTTGACTCTCTCGATGGCTGCTGCAATTTCACCCGCCGCTTCGCTGCCTTGCACCCGAACTGGAACAACCAGTACGTCGGTTTGGCGCCACCGCCGTTGCAGAACCTGCAGCAAATCATGAATGGCCGCCCCGCTCGGACTGGTCACCACTGCAATTTTTTGCGGAAATCGCGGCAACGGTTTTTTTTTGCTTTTTTCAAAGAGACCTTCCGCAGCAAGCTTTTCTCTCAGCCGCTGCAGCGCCAACTGCAAATTCCCTTCGCCCTTTGGCACCACCTTCCGCACATACAGCTGGTAGTCACCGCGGGGCGCATAGACCCCCAACTCCCCGTGACAAATCACCTCCATACCATCCGACAATTCCACCGAAAACTTTTCGGCACTACGACGCCATACCACGGCCCGCAACTGTGCACTCTCATCCTTGATATTAAAATAGAGGTGCCCAGAGCGAGGGCGAGAGAGATTTGAGATCTCTCCCTCAACCCAGGCAGAAGGAAAAGTTGTCTGCAAGAGATCTTTGACTTGCTCGGTCAGCTCGCTCACGCTCAGCGGCTGCTGTTCACTACTCTCGGCGCTGGCAATCCCTAAATCCATACAATGCGATTTGATAATCCCCCCACAGATATTGATTCTGGCCAGTAATGCCTCGCCAACCTGACGCAAAGGAAGCGGCATGCCGAGAGGCAGCCAAACCAGTCGGCCAAACCAGCCGGCAGGTGGAATTATAACGCATCGCGCGCCCCACCTGCCACGCCCCATCTCCATTTTCTGAGAGAGACGAATTTTCCTGAGAGCACGACTCACTCTTCGTTGCGTTTTACAGATTGCCGCCGCTGCTTTTTCTCCGCGTTGGCCTGTTTGTCTGCCAAGCGACGACGACGGGATGCTTTGGTGGGCGATGTTTTTTTCCGCAGTTTCGGAGGCTCTGCGACCGCTAAAAGCAACGCACGAAGTTTCTCCAGACAATCTGCTACATTCCGCTGCTGGTCGCGAAAACGCTGACTAACCAGCACGAGTCGACCTTCCTTATTAATCCGTCGCCGATATTTGGCAAGAAATCTCCGGCGGACATCTTCGGGTAAACTTTCGGACGTGGTGACATCCCATCTAAGAGTCGCCTTTGTATTGACTTTTTTAACATTCTGACCACCGGGACCCGCACTCCTTGAGAATGTAAAGAGAAACTCTTCTTTCGGGATTTTCAGACTATCTGTAATCGCCAACATGACACGGTATAGTATCTCTGGACGCGTCGTTGTCAACGTTGAAAAGGAAATCTATGGCAATCCACTTCTTGAGTCTCCTTCTATTGTGTGCCGATGGCCCATCAACGGGCCAAGAACCGGCCCCGGACGCGGGCGACCGTTTGAAAACAGGCCACGCAGTATCGCGTGAACTATCGGAACTGCCCGTTCCAGATCTCGGAACACGGAAATCGGGAACAGACTGGCCCGGCTTTCTCGGTCCCGAGGGGAACAGCAAATCATCCGAACGAAATATCCTGACAAACTGGCCCGCTGAGGGCCCCAAAAAGTTGTGGGAACGGCAACTCGGAACCGGTTATGGTATGCCCTCAGTCAGCCGAGGACGCCTCTTACACTTTGACCGGCAAGCCGATCAGGCACAACTGGTCTGTCTTCATAGCGAAACGGGGGCATTGCTTTGGACCTTTAGCTACCAGACCGATTACGAAGATCTCTACGGCTACAATAATGGCCCGAGGTGCTGCCCCCTCATCGATGGTGATCGCGTCTACATCTATGGCGCAGAGGGAATGTTGCATTGCCTGCGGATCACGGATGGGCAACTGATCTGGAAGGTCGACACACGTGAGCAATTCGGTGTGGTGCAGAATTTTTTCGGTGTCGG
>MPMF02051039.1_pt1 | contig 14875 bp, 13 predicted proteins | sample 1617271 | NCBI WGS metagenome assembly MPMF02 (sample SAMN05944812, study PRJNA350692) | marine metagenome | biome: marine; feature: ODZ; material: water; isolation source: 120 m water sample prefiltered with 30 um filter, filtered on to 0.2 um... | place: Pacific Ocean | collected 2012-04-09... | reverse complement strand
GGCATGCTCGCTCGTCTCAACCCCTGCCAACATCCCCCGACACTCAACCTCCGCGCTCCCACCGACCACAACTCAATCACGTCGCTCGACGCCCGTAATCCGCTAAACCGTTAACCTAATGCCGTTCGGTTCGTAGCCGGTTGCTTTCGTTTTTGGACCGACCGAAAGAGACGCGAACTCAACAAGTGACTGTGCGATAGTCGTTTACAACTTTGAGAAAAGAGAGAATGGTTACGAACATTCTCTTCGACGCGGGGTTGGCACGTTGGATAGGATTTCGGATTTGCCAGAGTTCTCCTGGCGGGCACGGCTGCGGGTCTTCATTACACACGCCCACATCGACCACCACGCGGAGCAACTGCACGACCTCTTGAGGTGCGGGCGCGCTACGTCATGCCTAAGGCGACGGACAGATGGAAACTTACCAGCAGGACTGGTAAGCCAGATTCCGCCGCTCGCCTAATCAAGCCGAAAGGAGTTTTACCTGTTTTCAGTTGGCAACACACTCAGAAGTCACTAACGGGATTCCCGTCATGAATGTACGCCAACATGTTCGTAACCCTATAGTCCATTGTCTCGGTAAGCATCTTCACAGAGCCGTCGGCCAAGGCAAACTGCGCGCCACCTGGATGCTGGCTCCTGAAGACCCAGGCATACGACTTGCCATCCGCTCGATCCTTCCACGCAGAGTTGATGTGCCAATCACGCGTCCACACGGGCCAACTAGAATGATTGAGATTCCTCACATCGCCGACGCTGCGACCGTGGCAGCAGGTGTGCGTACCAACGAGTCCCCAGGCACCGTAGACCCAGGAGGTTCTTAGTCTTTGACCTCCAGCGCCTTCCCCAATCAAGAGACAATTTGCCGTGCCGTCTTTGATGTCCGCAATTCTCGCGGCACCGCTGTTGCCAAACACACCTTGGTGATACGATCCCGAATAAGTTGTCCAAGGGGCGCTGTAATCGGTCGTGTTCCCCGTTGAGAACAAGTAGCTGGTGCGGTAGGCGTTCCTCAGGGGGTACGTATTCGTACCGCGACTCCACCGCTGGGTCGTTTCGTCGTGCGACGGACATATCAACACCTTGATTTCCGCGCTCGCGACGAGATCTTCATTGTAGCGATTGCCGCGGTTTCTTGCGATTGCAGCACGCCAGTCGGACTGGCTCCCGTGAATGTTGAAGTTGTATTGGTCGTGCAAGGGGGACTGTTCAAGAAACGGCAGCAACAATGTCCAGCCAGTCGTATTCAACGTACCGCCATACATCTCGTATGAGCGACTACCAGCATTGATTTTGCCGTTGTACGCGCCGCCACCACTCGAGCTGTGGGTCCATCGTCCGGAGTTAAGCAGCGCTGGCGGGAACACTTTGTAAGTGTCATGGTAGTTGTGGCAGGCGAGTCCCTGCTGCTTCAGGTTATTGCCACAGCTCATCCGCCGCGCGGCCTCACGGGCCGCCTGCACAGCCGGCAGCAACAACGCCACCAGGATGCCGATGATCGCGATCACCACCAACAACTCAACAAGAGTGAATGCAAATCTTTTTCGTCTCACCATCAGTCGATCTCCTTTGAACAAAGGGAAGAGGATTAAGAGAAAACGTAAGAACGGAAACAGAACAGGTTAAGGGGACGATGTCAAGTAAATTCGGCTGATTTCTCTGGCTCGATCGGCTTTCGAGCAGGCTGTTGGCCAACGTTGATAGGCTTTGTCTCAAGACCAAAACAACTGGCCGCGAAGTGGCACCATTAGTGCGGTTGAGCGTTAAACGTAGCGGTAGCCGCAGTGCTTGAAGTAATTTTGGCATTCGGTAGGTGTGAATTCGTCGAGGATTCGGCCACATAACTCCCAAAGTTTGTCAACCGTTCGCTCTGCGCCATCACGCAGCAGCTTCTTGAGCTTCGCGAATGCCAGCTCGATGGGGTTCAGATCTGGTGAATAGTGTGGCAGATATCGTAATGCCGCTCCGACCGATTCGATTGCTTCGCGGACGCCAGCTACTTTGTGACTCGACAGGTTGTCCATGATGACCACATCGCCCGGCGAAAGTGTGGGCACGAGGTGCTGCTCAACCCAGGCCAGAAACAGGGGGCCATTGATCGGACCATCGACGGTCAGTGGTGCAACAAAGCCCTGGACTCGTAAGGCTCCGAGAAACGTCGTTGTCTCCCAACGCCCTGCAGGCACGCGTTCGACCACGCGCGTGCCGCACGGAGAGCGACCGTAGGTGCGAGTCATGTTGGTCTTGGCCCACGTCTCGTCGATGAAGATTAAGTGAGTTGGATCGATCTCTTGTTGGCTTTCTTTCCACACCGACCGCTTGCGAGCGACATCTTCGCGAAGTTGCCCTGTCGCAATCAGTGTCTTTTTTTTCGAGTCCGCTTAACAGCCTGGCACGCTTTGCAGATCGTCCACAGCGACACTTCAACTCCGAGTTCAGATTTCAAATCAGCCTGAAGTTCTCGCAGATAGATATCCGGTCGCTCATCGATCTTCTTCGTCAGCCATTCCGTCCAGTCGTCCCATATCCGCTTCCGTTTGCGGGTTGTTTTGGGAGCCGTCCTGCCGGATTCACGTCGTTGTTGTTTGATCCGCCACAACCAGGACTCAGAGACACCAAACCGAGTCGCCGTCTCACGAGTCCCACCGCCGGCATCGCACGCGGCGAGCACTTCCCGCCGAAATTCTTTCGAGTAAGCCATCAATGCACCTCCTTGCTGGTGCCTATCTAGCTTACGCAATCTTCCTCAATGGCGCTGCGCCTAATGGTGAAGCGCTCTAGTACTTTGCCGCGACTTAGTTTTGGGTTGGCCGTAGCGGAAGTCGCCAAGACTTTCGGTGTTTTTCTCGCTGGCCGAAACCCTTGACGGGTTTCGCTACCTGAAAATCAAGCTGCGATGAACTACTAGTCCCCTCTACCGCTTGTGGGACTTATTCGCTTTGGAGGGTTAGGAGAGCCTTGAACATGTCCTTCTCCCCTCGCAGACTTTTTCGCTTTGGACATTTGGGAGAGCTTTGGCGAATGGTGACGGGGTCGGGAGTCTTTTTCGGCCATCGGCGTCTACCGATCTTAAGTCGTTGATCGAAAAAGACTCCCGACCCCTTTCCGGCCCATGATGCTCAGAGGGTAAAGCAGTGGCTGGGTTTACCAGCCACCGCCTCCCCGTTGTCGCGATGGGGTTACTTCCCCATATTTACCAGCGTGAAGGTCGTTCACTGGGCGACCCCAATCGAAGTTGCCTCGTGGCGAGGAGTTACTCGACGTACGTTGCCATGCTGATCTGGATAGCTGCAGAATTCTTCCAGCGTTAGGAGTCCAAGTTTACGGCGAAAGTAGGCGACCCGTAGCTTGCTGTTGTCGTTGTAGTTTTTCCGCTTTAGCTTCATACAACGAAGCCTCATGCGAATCCACGAGTCCAGTTTTTGGAATGTCCAACGACAACTGGAGAAATCGGTGCCGAAGTACTGTGCCGTGCCTCTGATGACTTGGTTTAGTCTCTTGATTGCCTTTCGGTCCAAATTATGTTTCCGTACGGATAAATCTCGCACCTTGGCCTTGAACTTCTGCAACGACTTGTCCCGCATGCGTCGCGAACGAGACGAGAGATAAAACCCCAGGAACTCATATCCTTTTCCGTAGGTTGTGATCTTCGTTTTCTCGGGACTGAGACTCAGCCCCAACTCGTCGTTGAGCACTTGAGAGACAAGAAGCAGTGCCTCCTGCGCCTGCTCGCCCGATGTGCAAACCACCACGAAGTCGTCGGCGTACCGCGCGAAGCGGAAGCCGTGCTTGTGGAGTTGCCAGTCGAGACGGTTCAGCACAATGTTAGCCAGCAATGGCGAAATCACTCCGCCCTGCGGTGTTCCAACCGTGGATGGCTTAAAGACTCCGTTCTCCATTACGCCAGCAGTGAGAAATTTTTCAACCAATCGCAAGATGTTTCCGTCGGAGACTTCCGCCGCAACCGCTGCCATGATGACGCGATGAGGGATGTTGTCAAAGAATCCCGCGATGTCGGCATCGAGTACGAATCGATCCCCTTGTCGGTGGTATTCTAACACCCGTTCAATGGCCTGATGACAGTTTCGCTTTGGGATGAACCCATAGGACGCGTCATGAAACTGTGGTTCGAAAATCGGAGCCAGAAGCCTACGTATCACTTCCTGAGCTACGCGATCTCGAACCACGGGTATGCCTAACGGGCGAAGCTTCGTCGTGTCTGGGCCTTTGGGGATCATCTTGCGACGCAAGGGCTTGGGCCGGAAAGTTCCGGTTTTCAAATCCCTCATCAGTGCCGCCAGATTTTCTTCAAGATTCACATCAAACATTTTGATGCTGACCTTGTCGATTCCAGCCGCCCCACGATTCTTCTTCACCTCGCGAAATGCCTGGTGCATCAACTTGGAAGTAATCCTCCCAGTTAACGAATGAACTTTCCTTTTCTTTGTCATGGTGTGCCTACTACGTGTTGTGACCACAGAGCAGCGGACGATTGGACACGATTGGACCCGTTCGAGGCCGTTTCTTAGCGTTTAAGTCGGTTTACCCAGCAAGAGCGTGGGCACGGCAATTTGGAGCCTCTGCCGACAAGCTAACTTTCCCCATGTGATCTGCGTCATTGCTCTGTCTTCAATCGGTTTTTCCTTTCACAGCTTGGCTGGATGCCGCTGCTGCTACTCCGGATCTGCTGTAGTCCTCAAACAAGAGGCGACTTAGGCTGCCTTCTCTTGACCATCGCGTTTCCAATGCCTTTTCACCTGAGGCTTATAAACATGGATTACCGACCATCGGACAATGTAGAACCTCACCGGTTTAACTCAGAACCGTTTTCTTCAGGTGGCAGCACGCAACACCCGCTTGGTTCCACGTTCGCAAGCCGTATCGTGAACGCAGAGAAGACCGTCAGCGTCTCGGTCCCCAGTGCTTCGCCCAAGGGCGGTGGTTGGCACACCAAACAGGCCGAAATGCCGTCTCCCGAAGTCACTTTTGCTTGGCTCCTTCGTCGTCCCTCATTCTCCGGACATCCCGGTTGAGCGACCCTAGCTGCTTACCCCGGCCTGAAAGTCGGCCAAGTTCGAGCAAAGTGTTCCAGACAAGTACGGGCTCGCCTGGGTAGGTTTCAGCGTTTCATGTAATCCCTCCTTTCATCGCTTCTCCGTTTGATAGACTTAGTTCTGAGCCAAGGCGGCTCACGCGCCCTTTCAGGGCTAGGAATTTTCGCTTTCACCTTCCCAGGGCGTTGCCCTTTTCGTACCACACAAACTCTCGCTAGATGCTGGCATTGCATGCGACGAGATGTTTCTGCAGGGGGTGGACTCTTGGAGGTGAGCTGTGAATGATTGACGGAACACGATCGAGGGACTGTCGTGAGGATTTTTCTGGTGTTTCTCACGGAGGTTTTCTCGATGGCAGAGTCTTTGGCTGACGAAGTTCGGAACGCTCAATTCGGTGATCAGCGATTGGGCAAGAGGCTTGGAATAATCGCAGATCGGCTCGCGGCCAAACCCAACATGAGTATCCCCGCCGCGATGAACGGACGGGCTGAAATGGAAGCAGCTTATCGCTTCTTTGATAACTCCAAGGTCACGCCCGAAGCAATTCTTAAGCCCCATGTTGCGGCAACTTACCAACGAGTTCAGCAAAACGATGTCGTGCTGTTGGTGCAAGACACCACCGAACTCGACCTCACGCGTCCCGAGCAGCAAGTCAGCGGGGCGGGGCCTATCGAATGCGAGTCACGCAGGGGAGCATTCCATCATCCACTGGTGGCGTTTGATACAAATGGGTTGCCGCTAGGAACGGTTTGGAGCAAGAGTTGGACAAGGGAGCAAATCCAAACGGAACTCACGGCCGAAGAAAAACGTAAGCTCCGACGGGAAGCCCCCATCGAAGAAAAAGAGAGTATCCGCTGGCTGGAAGGCGTCCGTGCAGCTCGGGAGGTTGCGGAAAGATCCCCACAAACAAAGTGTGTCTGCGTTGCCGACAGCGAAGCCGACATCTATGAACTACTCGCCGAGCCGCGAACGACGCAACACGAAGGTGAACTGCATCTGCTCTTACGCGGATGTCAGAAGCGAGCCTTGAGTGGTCACCAAGGGTGTATGATTGAGGCCGTTCGTGCAACGTCCTGCTTAATGATGTACAGCTTGGACGTCAGCCGTCGGAAGCCCAAGACTTCAGTCGAAACACGCAAACGACGCACCCAGCGTGATGCCCGGATCGCTGAGGTGGAAGTCCGCGCCACGACGATCACGTTGCGACCGCCTCCCCGACCGGACCGCAAGTTGCCCGAGGTTACCATCAACATTGTCTTGGTCGAAGAACCGAATCCACCAGACGGACAAACACCGATTCAATGGATGTTGATCACAACATTGCCAATCGAAACGACGGAACAAGTCAAAGAGATCGTTGCGTACTATTGTGTCCGCTGGCAGATCGAAGTTTATTTTCGCACTTTGAAATCTGGTTGCCGTATCGAGTCCCGATATTTTGAACGTCTTGGCCGGCTGTTGAATTGCGTAGCGGTGTATTCGATCGTAGCGTGGAAGGTGTTATATCTGTGTCGTCTCAGCCGAGAATGCCCCGACCTGGACTGCGAAGTTGTCTTTGCTCCGAGCGAATGGAAATCGGTATACATGGCAGTTCGCAATGCCAAACCTCCTGCAAAGCCGCCGACGTTAAACGAAATCACCCGTATGGTTGCGTCACTTGGAGGATACGTGATCCGCAAGTCAACGCATCCAGGAACTCAAACCTTGTGGTTTGGACTGCAGCGACTTCACGACCTGTCCACCGCCTGGAAATCTTTTGGCCCAGATTCCGAACCGCCCGACACCTTGAGTTCAAAGGCCACTTGTGTGGTACGCCCAGGGCATCGCCCTGGGCTGATGTGTTTGGCCCCTTTGGGGCAGAAAGAACTGGCAAACGCGCAACAAAGTGGCGCTGTCCAACTAGTCCATTTCCCCCCTGCTCAGCAGAGCCCGTGATCGCAGTCGCTCGTGATGCGATCGCCAAAGCAGGAATGTGGGCGAGACGGTTTCCCGAGACCGTCACTGTGGCGTTTTCAGGTGGTTGCAATTGGGGATGGTTCCCTTAGACTCTCGGGACCAACCCCCCAATCGCCCAGAAGCTGGGAATACTCCTTACCCCAAGCGGATCAGCCAGATTGGATGCGTTTCATTTTCTAACGACATTACATAACGGAGGTGACTGATGAAACAGCTCACGTACTTTTTTGTGTTGCTCGCCGTAAGCTGCTTTGCGGCAGGGTGTCAATCGGACACTGGGCCGGCAACAGGGACGGCTGAGGACGAGCAGGCGATCGAGGATGACACGGCCATGCAGGAAGGGGACCTGACGGGTACCCTGGGAGCAGAGGACGATCCTGGCGGGGCACCCGAAGGGGAAGCAGCTCCATAGAACACTGGATTAACCCTGGGGTAACGCCGCAGCGCCTCGCAGAGGCGCTGCCGGCATTACCCTCCCCGCGGAAGGCCGTTGATCGCGACGCACGAAAGTGCGTGAGGACGCCACGCACAATTTTGCTCGTGGCATCGATCGCTCCGTCAGCGTGGCCGGCTGCGTCGCTCGGCGCGCTGATCCTGTGGTGATTTCTCTCGCCATGACAAGGGGCCAGGAATTCTTTGACGGCCTGTGGTAACGACTGGTCGCCAGAGAAAGGTAGTCGTTGCTTTGCCCATTTAGTGCTGGATACAATGACCGGTTCGTTCTCCATGGCGCGTGAACCGCATTGCGTCCGAGACATAACTCCAGCTCAGAGGCTACTCAACCGTCGAAGCGGGGATGGAAGACGTTCTGCAAGTTCCGGGTTCGCGTGGTGATCTTGCCAGGCTCTGGACGGGCACGATTTCCGAGTCGCTCGCGGGTGCTTATGACGAACTGACCGAAGCAATTCCACGACAAGAGCAGCTTGGCAGCGACGAGACAAGTATCAAAGACAACGGCAAGCGTTGCGAAGAACCTGAGCATTCAAGTCTGAAATAAGTCGGCGCTGCGAGTGTTTTATCTCGCCATTCATGAGGTCAAACGGGTGGGTGGGCAGTCCGTTGACCGAGTCTCCGTTATAGATATGGAAATCGTCGAATGTAACCGTGGTCTCCGTTTCACCAGGAGCACAGGGGATTATCCCAAGACACGACACCTTGAAAGTGCGCAAATCTGTGCCAGGGTTTTCAACGAGCTGCGCCCCAAGCCGAGAGTCCATGTGATTTGTCAGTCCTACGGCGTGCCCAATTTCATGGGCGACAGCCCAGTAAAGATCGAGACCAGAGACGAAAGAAGATTCAGCTGCGAAAGGACTCCTTAGAGTCGTAAACTCGGTGTCGTTGCTCGGCACCGGATCGAAGTACCAGGGAGAATCCGCGTCTAAACCGATGACGGCCGCCTGCGGCTTATCATCTCGCACTTTCTCGTAACAGGTGATCCCACGCACACCGCTATTGAACGCTTTTTGGCATTGCTCCGGGAGGGCAGGGAAAGAATCTGGATCAGCTTGCAAATCGAATGCAACAAATGCTAGTTCGTAGGTGTTGTCCGTGAATGGATTCGTATCATCGTCGTAATCGAAGTCCTCGATTACATGCTCCCAATCGTCAATCGCCCGATCCACGATCTCCCGAGCTAGAATTCCGTTTGCTCCATAAACCCCGAAATTGTCAGATTGGTCGCGGTTGATCCACACAATCCCGGGACGCAAGAATGCGTCGGTGTTGTTGTCTTCGTCGGTTTCTGCGAGATTCCCACCGGGATCGGCAACAACAATGAGGAATGGCTTTTCGGGGTCGACTGCCAACGGGCCGTTGAAATCTATTTCCGCCGTCGTCTGTCCAGAAGCGAGAGGTGTGACTGATTTAAGCTTGACTAGCTCATCTTCGGCAGCATTGAATTGATCATCCGTCGAGCGGTAGAGGCCAACATGAAAATCGCCAGGGTTTCCATCGATCGAGTAGGTGTACTCGATGGTCGTGGCGTTGATGAGTTGGGCGGAGGTGATGGCGATGTCCGGAAGTTGTTGGTCATTGCACTTCCCCGCACTCCCTGCATTGAAGATGCCCAAGATCTCGGAAGCACCAAGCGCCCGATTGTACATCGTGAGCTCGTCAATGCCGCCATCCCAGAACGCAGTTGCTACGCCGCTTGAAGGAACATAGGAGCCGATCCGCACTGGCGTGGAGCTGTCAGAAAGTTGGTTGACGGGTTGGTCATCTTCGGTAAAGGACTCCGTCTCAACTCCGTTCACGTAGATCTCGATCTGCTGTGTCGCGACCTCAAAAGTGGCGGCTATGTAATCCGACGATCGACACAGCCCGGCACGCAAACACTTTGGTTCGGCCTGCAACGAGTCCACGACCTGTCCACCGCATGGGAGACCTTCGGCCCCGACTGATTCGATTTTTTTTGGCCCGACGGTTGTGTGGTACGACGAGGCTTGTACACCGCCGCATTGGCGATCTGCGTATTCTACGCTCGGGGGGCGACCGAGGTCTCGACCGCAATAGCTTGCGCGATTCGGTCGCGATCACCGAATGCACTTAGCAATTTCGCCGTATGACCTCTCATCCCTCAACGGCGGTAACGGTTGCCCGGGCGTTGCCCTGTTTTTCGATTGCCAGCCAGGCGTCGTTTTTTTCGTAAAAAGTGGGAGGCTCGTAGGTCCAGCCATCTTGCAGACGCAGTTGTTCGTCGCGAATTTGTTCCAACAAAGAAGGGGCGACAACTTTGGCAAAGTGTTCCGCAAGTTCGCCAAACTCGTCGAACAGTTCGTCCAGCACGTTTGACAATCGAGTTTGCAGTAACGGCTGGTCCAGAAAATACTCGGCCGCCGCTGCGACCATCGGCACGCCGTATTTGACTAGGTCTCGGGATTCCCACTTGAATCGCTTGCGAATTCGTGGATCAGCATGGCCCTGGTACCGGCGCCAACCACGCAGTGTGGTCGTCACAGCTCGTATCACGCTGGGTCCGTTGACCTGGAAATCGCGATGGAACGCTCGCAACAGGTATTCCGTTTCCTGCCCGTCGCGAATCAGGGGGTGACGAAAATTGAAACGGTATTGGCCGTGATGATCGCTGTTGGACACCTCCGATTCGTCCTTGATCAGCCCCTGTTGTTTCAGTTCGGCGTACAGGGCCGTTCCCGGCAACGCCGTATACAACATGAATTGATGGAAATCGGTGTCATGGCTGACAGCATAGTCGATCGCGCTGTCGATGTTTTCGGGTGAATGTTCCTCAAGACCAATTATCGTGGATCCCAGGATCCGGATGCCGTGTCTCTGTAATTCGCGAACCAATGAACGCGTATCGATACCTCGAAGTTTTGTGTACCGGCTCTGTTCGCCCTCAAGACCCATCCAGATCCACGAAATCCCCAATTCCACGAGCTCCTCATAGCTGTATTTGCGAACCACGTTGGCGGAACTGAAAATGTTAAACGACCATGCTTTGTCGTGTTGTTTCATCAACTCCAGCAACCTCACTGCGCGGGGCCGATGCAGCAGGAAATTTTCGTCCATCACAAAAAATGAGCGGGCACCCATTGATGCTTCCAGCTGGCAAATTACGTCGAACAGCTCGTCACCACTATCATAAAAATTGACGAACTTGCCCTTGCCACCAAACATTGCAGAGGTTAAGCAAAAGTTGCACCCCAGCGGGCATCCGACCGACGGTATCAAGGTCACCGTTCGGTCACGCGGTTTGATCTGGATGGTCGTGCCCAGGTTTCTAAAATCGACATACGTCGGGATTTCAGGGTGCCGTAACGGGCGATTGGGGTCCTCGCCCAGGTAGTTGCGAAACCAGCGGACGCCCTCCCCTTTGACAATTGCGTCCGCATCGATCCGATGTTCCAGATCCGGCAGATTGGCGACATGACCACCGACGACGATGGTGGCGTTTGGTTGATACTCGCGCACCAACTCGCACATCTTTTTGACTTTCAAAACGTTGATGGTAATGCTGCCGATACCAATAATGTCATACTCGTTTGTCGTGATTTCTTCGATGAAACGATCCAGCGTCGGGAAATCCAGCATGATGCAAGGGGCGTCGATGTTGGATTGGATAAACAGCATACCGAACGAACGGTTGAACATTCGCAGTGAAAATGGCCCTTGAACACGTGTCACCTGGTTGTGCCACAGCTCCATCGGGTTGATTTTTTGACTGCCGAAGTCGTCGTCTTGAGCGTAGGGGCCAAACACGCTGGTCAACAGTATTCTGGCGTCCGAACCTCGTCGGTGAGTTGTGTTCTGATAGACCATTTCACGGCTCTCGTGATCGCAAGTGTTTCGCGCCCCCTTTCGAGCCTAGTTGGAGTCTGTTTTGCGTCAACATAAACCTTGGGCTGCAGAGCGATTTGGCTGGAAAACCGCATGAATCAGATGCGAGCCCTTCGCCGGAATGTGCTGCGTGAATTCCGCCGGGAAGTAAACAAAGACACAGACCTTGTCGAGTGAGAAGATGATGGCTTCTGTACGGGGCGTAATTGGCCACAAGATCAGGGTTAGGAAAAGTAGAAAAAGGGGACACTGTAGGGACATTGTGCTTATTTACAATATACGTAAAATGCCCCCTTCAACGTTCTCGGACGACACCGTTGGGAAGCCGTTTCGGTTCCAGGTATTGGGATTCCCTGCGCGCGTCGGTCAATTCCGCGTTGGTCGTAGTCGCAATTGGCTAGCGCTCGCCGGTGGGCGCACCCGACGTTGTTTGGCGGATTTCGCTGCGCGCTTCGGTGTCCACGCAGATGAACTCTGGACCTCCTGCCGAGCGCGCTTCGGTGGGGGAAAGACCGTCGAAAAGACCGAACGCTTCAACACGATCCAGTTCGTGCACTTGGCGCCCTCCTGAGCACACTGGCCAAATCACGTGTGTCATACATATATCATCTATTCGACTGCGCCACACGATGAAGGCGAGCGGACCTCGCGAATCAGAAGACGAAAAGCTGCCGTGGATTTCGCTTGAAGCCACGAGCGGCTGACGATGCTTCGGCTGCTTGTGTCAGGCGACGCTCTGGCGTGGAAGACCATTCATACGCATGGAGCGACGACCAACGATATGAAACGTTTTGACGTCACGCTGCAAGACGTCGAAGCACGGTATGTCCGTATCGCGGCCTCGACGCAGACGTGGATGCGTCTTGACGAGGATGCGGCGCGAAAAGTTGTCGATCGCGGTGTGTAAATCGACGCGACTAGCGTCCGGGTGTCGAGAATTCGCGCAGAAAAGTCTAGGATGTCGTGAGAAACAGCAGGGGAACTTTCCTCTACACTGGAGGGAACCAACACCAATAACCGATTCGTCTGCCAGATGCGTTCCCTCTTTTTCAAGTCGAGCAACTGATCCCGTTCTGCTGAGCCTGAGCGAAGGTTCACGCCTTAACAGTATTCATCCACTCATTCCGTGGGACAGCCCAACAGTATCTTCCGAAAGGTCCTCGATTATGTCGCAATCTCTCAAAATGAAACGTCGTGATTTTCTTACAGCGGCCTCGGCGTCAGTTGGACTTGGCGCGACCATCATCCCAGGCAGTGCCTTAGGGCTTGATGGCACACCTCCGCCAAGCGAAAGAATCTCGATGGGGCTGATCGGCTGTGGCTCGCACGGCGCTGGCTGGAATCTCGATCGAATATTCAACAACAAGGATCAACAGGTCCTTGCCGTTTGCGACGTCGACAGCAAACACATGAATCACGCAAAAGAACGAGTCGAGCAACATTATTCGCGAACGTTGAAGTCACGGTACCGTTGCCGAACGACGGGCGACTTCCGCGAGCTGATTAATCAGAAAGACATCGATGCGGTCTGCGTTGTGACTCCCGACCACTGGCACACAATTCCTGCATTGATGGCCCTGAAGGCTGGCAAGCATGTCATCAGCGAGAAACCGATGACATTGACGGTCGAGGAAGGTCGAATTCTATCCGACGCAGCGAAGGCTTCTGGCAAGGTCTTCCAAACCGCATCGGAAAACCTGTCGGTCGAAAACTACGCCAGAATGGTCGAACTGGTTCAAGCTGGTGTCCTTGGGAAGATTAAGAACATCAAGATCCTTTTGCCGCCCGGCAACCGCATGGGCAATAAAGGCAACTTCCAAGAAATGGCCCCGCCCCAAGAACTGAATTACGAAATGTGGCAGGGGCAGGCGCCATTGGCTCCCTACTGCCCTGCTCGAGTCCATTACAACTGGCGCTGGAATCTGGCGTACTCTGGTGGCGTACTCACCGACTGGATCCATCACCTGCTTGCACTCGCAATGCTTGCGACCGGCACAGAAGGAACGGGGCCTGTCGAGGCTGAAGGCAAAGGCGAGTTCCCTGACCGCAGCAGTGTCTGGAACGCAGCCCCTACCTACAACTTGAAGTACAAGTTTGCTAATGGCATGACCATGTCGATTTGGGATGATGTGCCAGGCTTGAAGTTCGAGGGCACCGATGGCTGGCTGCTCTGTCGCGGATGGCGGGGACCGCTTAAGCCAAGCGATCCTGAACTGCTCAAAACGGAATTGCCAAAGGACAAACGGCTCAAACGCATCAGGACCGACGGCCAGGGTGGCGAACACATGGACTTCACCGATGCCATCAAAGAAGGGCGGCAAGCCTACTGGCCGGCTGAAATTGGGCATCGTGTGATTACCGTTGCCCATATCGGAAATATCGCTATGTCGCTCAATCGAAAACTCCAATGGGATCCCGCCAAAGAGAAGTTCGTGAACGATCCCGAAGCCGATGCCCTGCTCTCACGAGAACAACGCGAGCCGTGGGCCATCAAGAATGTCGATTCATGGATGAACATCGGCTGACGTCGTGTAGTCAAAAGAGTTGGACGGGTACTTTGCCTTTTTAGCTATTGGCAGAAACAGCAATACACCAACATGGCCCCATTCAGACTCCTCTTCTCCCTTCTCCCTTAGATCAGCAGTTCCACTTTGTAGACTCGGTTCTGGTAGTGGAAATTAGATTGCCTGTCAGTCGTGGATTTGCACAGCTGCAGCGGTCTGCGTATTTGATGCGCATGCTGAGCCAGCAAACACCAACACGACGTCGCATTTCAGGGTCGAGGAGTCGTTCGATATTGCTGAAGTGCCGCCAGGGTCTCCTGTCGGATTCTACCTGGTGACGGAGGGAGACCGGCAATACGTCGCAAATTATGACAAGCAGCGGTGTATTAGTCGCCGAGTAGTAACAAAATTCCCCGCTTGTCGCGCGGAAAAACAGTAGGGCTGAGAGTATTGACTTATGAAGGCAGGCAATCAAGTCAGCCGCACACGCAACAACCGTTCTATTGTGGACGTGCTCAGATGTTTGCGAAAGCACAGAAGCCAAAGACCTCAATCGGATTGCTGTCCCGTTTGACGCGCTGTTGTCATCGTTACTGCGTCAAACAAGGGGCAGGAGTGGCTCGCAGTCTGCTGCATGTACTGTTGATTGGAACGATGCTGCTTGTTTGCAGCGGCTACGTTCGTGGCGGAGAGCCGGATGTGGTGGCGGCTCGCTTGATCAACTGGCTGCAAGCAACTACTCACGGCGTGTTGGCCAACGGTTGGATGGACCCGAAAATCGCTGACGCGGTGGTCTTGCTCGGAAGCTTCGCGTCGTTTGCGGTTCTCATGCTGGCGATGGCTTGGTGTGTGATGTGGATTCCATCCTACATCGGGTTTCTGATTCTTAGCGAATTGAGCAGACGGCAAGGACGAAACATCTCTGGTTTGGAATTGTTGTTGGGAGTCAGCATGCCAATGGCGATCTCCACGGCATTGGTGGCCAAGGGTACGGTGTCTTTGTAGGGTGTAGTCTCGGTATGGCAGTGAATTAGTGGTTTTCGTGTTGTGAATGTAGTTTTCTTG
>MPMF02137072.1_pt1 | contig 14920 bp, 5 predicted proteins | sample 1617271 | NCBI WGS metagenome assembly MPMF02 (sample SAMN05944812, study PRJNA350692) | marine metagenome | biome: marine; feature: ODZ; material: water; isolation source: 120 m water sample prefiltered with 30 um filter, filtered on to 0.2 um... | place: Pacific Ocean | collected 2012-04-09... | reverse complement strand
TTCGACACCACCGCTCGCGTTGTCACGGGAAACTCCCCCGGCTCGCAGCACTGACAGATCTGCACGTCGATGGCGGCGCTCATGAGCATGTAGGCGTCCTCAAAGGACAGGCCGAGCCGCGCCTCGTCATCGAGGATCTCCGACATGGCGGCGACATATCCCAGTGTCCCGGTCACCGTTGAGCCGCCGACCGGCATCCGATAGACGGTGCGCCCCTGTTTTCTCAGGTCGGTCTCGAGATCGGCAGCCCTTGCCTCCCATTCATTCCATTCACGGGAATCGATGTGGTGGCAGGTGGCACCAAGCATGTGGTCGAGCCGCAGGTTGCCGGTCGGTAGATCGGGTTCCCTGCCGCCGAGCATCAGGTGTACGTCCATATCATGGGCACTTCCGTAGGCCGCCACCACGCGGCAGAAGTTCGATTGGTTCGCCCCCACCGCCAGCAGGGTGTCGGAGCCCGATCGCAAGGCATCGGCAATCAGGAAGTCCAGTTTGCGGGTCTTGTTTCCTCCGAAACCGAAGCCGGTCAGATCGTCCCGCTTGCAGAAGACCCGGCAGCCGGACCTCTCGGAAAGAACTGTCAGCTCGTGGACCGGGGTAGGCAACAAGGTGTGCGCCCGTCTCTCGATGCCGGCCAGTCGGCTCTCGATGCCGGCGGTTCGTGTGTCTATTGCATCCATGTCTTTGCTTTATTTGCGGGTCATTGCCTTCCCCAGCCACTCCACCACCACATCCTGCTGATCGCGCTGGAACCGGCAGATGTCATCCGGGCTTTCAAAGCTCAGACCGCCCGGGTCCTTCCATGACAGCCCCGCCTTGTGGATGCACGCCTTGACCTCTTCGGTGTCGGTGAAGCGGTCGCGGGTGGGCGCATAGGCGAGACATTTGCGCGGTGCGATCAGTCCGAGCACGTCCTCATAATCGTAGGGAAGCGTCGCTTCCTTCTGATGATACAATCCCAGCTTTGGGATGACGGAATGCCACTCCCAGTATTGGCGGATTCCGCCGGTGGGCTTCCCATCGGTGTCGGTGCGCATCGGCGTGAAGCCGCTGAAACAGGCGAGTCCGGCGATGCGTTCGTCGAGCGCCGTGGCATAGAGCCCGACCATGCCGCCGTAGGCGAAGCCGCAGAGGTAGATCTTCGCCGGATCGGTCGCCGGCACCGGTTGCGCGCTGATCCCCTTGCCGTCGATCAGGAAATCTATCACTCGGCTCACGTCATAGACCGCCCGGCCCATCCGGGACCAGTGCGGATACTTCTCGTAGAAACCAACGGCATCGGTCAGGTGATCGCCGAAGCCGAGCTGGTCATACATCACGACCTTGTAGCCCTCTTTCGCGAGGCGGTAGTAGACACTCGTTCCCTGGACACCGTATCCCTCGTTGCTGCCGTGGGAGTAGTTCCACGGATGCAGCCAGATCACCGTGGCCTTGTACTGCTCACGTTTGGGGTCAACGAAGATGTTGCCGTGCATCTTCGCACCGAAACTGAAGGGCACCCGCTTGATGCCGCCCGGATTCCAGCGGTCACGAGACGAGTCAGGCACACCCAGCTCCCCACCGGTCTTGATGTGATACTCGCCGGCATTTTCTATGTCTTCGGGCTGCTCGCCCAGCATCCACTCGATGGCCTGACGCACCGGCTCCTGCTGTGGCAGGGTCAGGTCGGATACGCGCTGCTTTGCCTTCCAGGACTGCCAGTCAAAGGCGTGAAGCAACACCTCGGGGAAATCCACCGCCTTGGCCGTTTCCCGGCCAAAGGCCAGGTCGAAAAAGTCGAGATTGAGTTTGACCTGCTGGTCTGTCACCGGGCCGTGATTGCCCTTGCGGTAACTGAGGCGAATGTTCTGTTCCCCGCCCTCGAAGGTCCATGCCTGCTTGGCATTGAGGTAACTCCGCTCCACACCAAAGGTGGGATCACTGCCGTCGTTGTAGGCGGTGTCGATCATCAGGCGGCGCGGCGCGATGCAGGCCATCAGCGCATTCCCTTCAACCGGCAACTCGTTCTCCCGGCCGTGGAACGTCCTGGACTTGTCGATCAACCATACCTTGGGACAGTCTTCAAGGGACACGGATTCCATCAACGTCTGTCGCCCGGCGAACCGGTAGGAACAGGCCGTTGGCGTCCCTGAACTCCTGGCCACCACGCAGGTGAAACGTTCATCAAAGGCCGCGGCGTAGATCGACTGCTTGCCATACCTCGAGAATCCCGTGATCCCGACGGTTTTGGGATCGATCTTATACCCGTACTCCGGATCCAGCAGGTAGTCGAGCGTCCGGCTGGCCAGCCATGCCTGGATGCCCAACGATGAATTCCAGGTAGCCTCCGGGTATTCACCCTGGAATTGCTTCCAGACATTCTGGTAGTCGGGATAGCCCGGTTCACTGTGGTGTGCATCCAGGCCCGGATAGATGCACACGACGTAGCCCCTTTTCAGCGCCTCCTCACCCCACATCTGCCTCTGATAATTGCGAGGCTGGGTCATTAGCAGCGGTCTCACCATGCCGGTCAGGCCTTTCGGCTCCCACACCTCGATCTCGAACGACTTTTTGTTCGGGGTGTCAAATGTCAGCATGACACGCTGGCACGTGGATCCGTCTCCGGGCTTCGTGGTTTTTACCACCTCCGCCGAGAGCAGCGCGGGGATCTCTTTGGGGTAATGACCGATGAAGGTGTCGCACCAGAGGCTCTTTATCTCTGCCTTGCGGGCGGCCCAGTCAGCCGCCGACTTCACCTTCCGGCCATCGAGGAATGTCATGGCATCGGGCAGATCCGCATTGCGGTAGCTCGCCGGCGTGTCCCATTCGGTGACCACATCCTTTCCACGGGATGCGGGAGTGACCTGCAGCTTGGTGATGGCGCCATTCCTCACGCGGCATTCGATGGTCGTGTTGCGCGGGGCATGGAGCTTGAAATCCACGTCCCAGTCCTTGGGCCAGGCCGGGAGCAGGTGGATGCTCTCCCCATCGTATTGCAGCAGCATGCGCTGCAGGGCGATCACCGCGACGCTGCCGTGATCCTGATCCGGGATCCAGTCATAGTTGGGACCCCACATGGCCGGGAAGCGGTGTTGTCCACTCTTGGTGCTGAAGTTCTGTCCCACCATCGTGGCCGCCTCGTCGGCCAAGCCGAGGTACGCGGCCTTGATGGCGTTCTGCTGCCAGCCGCCCGTTTGCTTGACTGCCCGCCCGACAAAGGTTCGCCGCGCGAGTTCGAGGTCCGGCTTGCCGAGCCCGTAGCGACGGTACGGGAAGATGGCGTAAAGTTCCGGATTCTCGATATTCTGCTTGCCGCTGTACGATTCCGCGCAGGAAAGCACTTTCCGGCCATTGACCTCGCGCATGGGCACGGGTGGCAGTTCCGAGATGAGCCGTTGCCATTGCTTTCGTTGCTCCGGGGTGGTCAGCGTTTCCGGCAGGGCCAGCATCTCCTCGCAGACTTTCTGTATGCCCACGATCTCCACCAGAGGGTTGACGGCCTCGCGATAGGTTTCCAGAGCCATGGCGGGATCGAAACGGATCTTGCCATTGGCATCGTGCTGCCAGTGCTGGTCAAAGAAGGTCAGGATTTCGGAGGCCACAGGCAGCAGCGTTTGCCGGGCAAATGTGTCATCTCCCGTAAAGGCATAGTGATCCAGCATCATCAGGGACAGCTCCAGGCCGCCCTGCCAGTAGTAGCGGATAAACGTGTTCCGGGTCATGCCATCCGGCAACTGCGATCGCTCACGGCCGTAATTGCTGTCCACATAGGTCCCCCAGAAATACTGTGTTTCGGGAAAGCAGGCCCCATCGTGCTTGTAGTATTTCCGCGTGGCTGCCTTGCGGGTATCCAAATTGTTCCGATACATCCCGAAGAGCGGTGTCATCAGATCGAGATCGCCGGACTCCAGCATGGACCAGTAAGGCAGGCGTGTGTTCTGCCACCAATAGGGGCCTCCCCACTGGCGATAGTCTGCGTCGAAGCCCTTGAATCGGTCGGTGTGAGTCAGCGTATCAACTGTGAAGATCGAACCGTTGAACTTGATGGGGAATGTGCCCCGCCCGGCGCAGGCGTTCATGAAGCGCTGCAGGCGATAGCCTTGGTTGATGCGCTCGACCAGGGCCTTGTCCTTGTCGTTCCTTGCCGAGATCCGAATGTGGCTCCTCTCCCAGAACGCCTCCCACCAGGCGCAATGAGCGGCAAGCCGCTGGTCGCGTGGCAGCCCGCCGATGCTTTTGGCCGCGGCTTCCAGCTGTTTCACCCACTCGTCCGCCGTAGTGGTCCGGGATGTTAGCGGATAGACGGCAACGTGAATGCTTTTGGTTGGTTTGGCCGACTTCAAGACGGCATCCGACTGGCTGACCAGGCCCTCCCCTTCGATCAGTGCGCCGAAGGTGCGGTGGAGAAGCGGATCGACCTGGTTCTTTGCCTCGTGGCCCAATGCCTGCAGTTCCATGTTCGCCATCCATATCGAACGCTCGTTGCGGTGATACCAGATGACACGGTTTTTTTGTCCGGTCATAATCGTGTCCGGTTCGACCATGATCGGGGCAACCGCGACCGTTTCCCCGCCTGCTGGCAGCATGCCATAGGCCGAGTGGGCCTCGTTGCCCTTCAGTTCCCTGCGCTGCGTCCGCCAGTGCTCCAGGGAAACCCGGGCCTCCACGGGCTGATCGCTGTCCACGTCCACCGTCACCACCGGATGCCGGGCGTCCACGGCAAACCGGATCGCCAGATCCTGTCCGGGTGTCTTGGAACGGATCAGGATCCCGCCCCGCTCCAGATCCAGGGTTTGGCTGAAGGTTCCTCCCTCCTGCAGGGGGTTGGGCGTCAGCGCCACCCTCACCTTGCCAAGCTTCAGAAGCCGACAGTTCTCGCTCCAGGCATCGGTCTTCGACAGATAGAACAGCAGGTCGCCATTCGGCTCGACCCACACATTGGCGCCGATCTCACCGTTGCCGATCGGCATCGAGCCTCTTGAATCCTTGCTGGGCAAGGTCCAGACAAGGTTGTCGCTGATCGCGGGATCCGCGCCTTCCGCCGCATGGGGAGTCATCCCGGCGAACAGCAACATCGCAATCGACATCAGTGGGAAACAAAGGGGCCGGCGCACACCGGGGGGGCTCTGATTTACTTTTTTCATTTCCGATTGGTTGAATTGGCCGGGCCTCACTTGTTCGTCTGGTCAAGCCCGCCGAACGGGTCTGCAACCTGCTCACGAATCTTCGCTTCCAGCAACTGGGCGGGCACACAGCGCAAGCGGCGGCGGTAGTGGGAGATCACGCGGCCGTCCGCGTCGGTCAGCGTGAAGTGCAGATCGCAGTCGGGGTGTTTCCAGGTCACCGCTTTGAGATCGATTGTCTCGACCGGGATGGCATCGACGGCCGGCACGTCGATCGTGCGCCGGCCTTCGATCAATGTCCCGCCCTCCCGGCTGACCTTCCAGGTGACGGTGGCGTCCACGACTGCCTGATCCAGGTCGTTGCAGACCCACAGGGTCATCGCGTCGGGACGGGCGCCGCCGAGTCTCGGCAGCACGACCACCGGCTGGTTGATCTGCGCGATCTGGTAGTAGGCCTTCTTGGGCCGGTGGTCGTGACTGACGATGGCTTTCGGCCAGAACACGGGAACGACGTCCATGAAGTGGAAGTGGAAGTAGCCTGCCACGCCGCGTGGCAGGAGGCGCATCTGGATGATGCAGTCGGCGAGCAAGGCCTCCTGGTAGTTCTGGCTGGCCTCGATGTACTCGCCGAGGTTCGCCGGTTTGCGGCCGAAACCGACGATCTGCCTGACGTCGTGCTTCTGCACCTGCGAGCAGGCCCACAGGGTGTCCTGATCGGCCGGGGGCGGGGCAAACTGCGGCGGGTAGGTCTGCATCGTTTCGTAGGCGTCCATCGCCTCCGCACCGAACTCGCCGAGCGTGACCATGCGTCCGCCGCCGCCTTTGTCCCGGGCGACCGGCGATTCGTAGGACCAGGTTTGCGGCTTGATCCCGCCGTACCAGCCGGAATACGGATGGCCGTCATCGATGGCGTTCGGCCGCAGTTCTGCGGGCATGTCCCAGACCTTGCCGCTGTGGGTGAAACGCCCGCTGATCGGCACATAGATGCGCTGCGGATCGATCTCGATGCCGGCCCGGACCACCTCGGCGGCCGGCCAGTCGCCCTCGTTGCCCAGCGACAGCAGGACGACGCCGGGGTTGTTGTAGGTGCTGCGGGTCAGTGTCCTGGTTGCCTGCACGTAATGCGGGGCGCGGATGCCATCGGGCAGCGAGCCATAACCGCCGGCGCCCTGGTCCTGCTGGCTCATGATGCCGAGGCGGTCGAGGATTTCCCGCACCTCGGGCATCTGGACGTGCTGGCAGGCCCGAATGGCGTTGAAGTGACCGGCCTTGAGCAGCAGCACCGCGTCGATGAGTTGGTCGGTCCGGCCCCAGTAGGCGTAGGCATTGAACCCCTGCACGTTCGTGCCGCGCAGATAGCACGGTTTGCCGTTGAGCAGCAGCATGCCGTCGGGGCGATGCGCCGCCGGGTCCGGGTCGGCGAACTCGTATTTGAGACTGGTCCATTGTTTGCCGTCCTCGGAGACGAGCAGGTCGAAATCCCACCGGCGCGCGAGGCCCTCGTACCAGTCGATGGACAATTCGCTGAAGGCGACGGACGGGTCGAGTTGGAACTGAATCCACGCCTCGCCATCGACCGCCCACCGTGTGTCGGTCCTGTCGTCGATGGCCAGGGCGGCGGGATAATCCCTGTGCTGCCCGCTGGCGGTCACGGACTTCGCATCGCGCACGAGGGCCTTGCCGCCGACCTCCCAGATCGAGTTCCAGGTGCTCAAGTTGCTGCCCCGTCCGGCGATCCGGAGCCACTTCGCCTTGACCGGTGCAAAGGCGTATCTCGGCGGTTTGGCGGGCCGGTTCACCAGCGTGAAGCTGCGGCAGCCGAAGAGCGCGTCCGTCGTGTCGCCCTCCACGCTCACCCGGCAGCGGTAGAGGTTCGGTGTGTCCGGCGACCATGGCTTTGCCGCCGGCATGGGGATCGTCAGTTCATGCACCGAGGCGCCGGCGGACAGGGCGACCTGCACGATCCTCCCGTGGCTCATTCCGTCGCAGTTCTCCGGCATGATGCGCACCTGCATCCTGGTTTTTCGCGCCGTCGCCGCGTCGAGTTCCACCTTGATCCGGGCCTTGCCGTCCGACAGGTCGTTGCGGACGAAGACCTGGTCCACTCGCACGGGGCCGGTGGTCTCCAGGTAGACGTCGCGCCAGATCCCGAAGCCGGCGCCGCAGTGGTAACCGATTGGCAGATTACCCTGGATCGACTCGGCGCGATCGGGCGTGTAGCGCTGGCGCTCGGCGCGGATATCGGGAAAGATCGTCCACGCCCACAACGGCTCGCCATAGACCTTGCCGTTGATCACGCGCACCGCCAGCGTGTTTTCACCGGCTTTGATCCTGCCGGTTACATCGAAACGGAACGGTTCGTGGTAGACGCGGTGGCTGCCGAGCGGCTCGCCGTTGAGATAGACCTGCGCCTCCCAGGCCACGCCGTCGAAACAGAGCCACATCCGTTCGCTTGCCGGGGCTTTGTCGACCGTGAACTTCCGCCGATACCAGCAGATCTGGCTGGTATTGCGGTTGTCGCCGGTGATCTCGGCCTGATCGACCTTCCGGGTGTAGAGGTTGTCGTGGCCGACGGTGCGATAGCGCCACTCGGGCACGGTCGTGGTCTCCCAGTCGCTGTCATCGAAGTCGATCCCGTCCCAGTCGGGCGCCGGCGGCGGGGGGGTGTCACGCTTCGGCGGGTCCTTCACTTCGAAGGTGAATTGCCACTCGCCGTTGAGCAGGGTCCGCGGCCGCGGCTCGGCCGGGCCCGGCAACGACCGCAGATACGGGGCGTATTCCAGCCGCAACTGTTGCAGGCGGGCCCCGAGTTCCCCGGGATCATTCGGCGCGGCATAGCGCGACGGCCCCGGCGGGTCGGCCGTGCGGCCCGACTTTGGCGGCTCTGCGGCCCCGACGAACGTTGCTGACGTCATCGCGGCAACCAGGAGGTTGATTCGTATGCTGATCCGGTTCATGTGCGTTCTCTTGGTGATTCGGTGGCGGGTTTCAGGGTCGTCTTTGAGCCTTGGCTGGGAAAGTGGTCATGGGTCTGGATCTCACGAAACCAGGGACTTGATGTCCGCCAGCATTCGGGCCTTGGTTTCGGCGGGCAGCCGCGACATGACGCGCTTCAACCCGAACGTCTTCGGGCGGGGCGGTATGGAGCCGTAAAGATAGTGATTCAGCATGGCCTTGAGGTCCCGGCGCTGTTCCGGCCACTCCTCGGGTGATGCCACTCGCGTTCCGTCGGGTTTGTGAAATGGATCGGGCAGTCTCTTCTCCCAGGACGTCGGGACGTGCGCGAACAGGTCGACGAAGCGCGATTGCAGGATCGCACTGTTCGTCGTGGTCTCACCCACCATCTCACCTTGCAGACAGGCGATCTTCACGGCATCACTCCCGTCCGCCGCCTCGGACTTGATCCCAACGAAGAGCAACAGGACGAGTGGCAGCAGATGAATAAAGCGAGATCGGGGCATACGGCGGATTTCCTGATTTATTGGTTATGATTGCTTGGGGGAAGAAGGTGGTTTCCATCTCATGGAGCCGGCGTCTCACTGATTGAGATTCGGAGAAACTGGGCGGTCGCGTCACCGATTGGAGTTTCTGTTCGGAATGTGTTTGGAGCGACCTCGATTGCCGCAATGCCGTGCCAGGTCGCAAGATCAGTCGAGAACTGAAGCTGGATGGTAATATCGGTCGCGTCGGGGTTCTTGTCATAAGAGATCGTGAGGAACTGATCGTCCCCGATCCCGGTGACACCCGGGGTTGGCCGTGCGGAGGGGCTTGGGATCATCGGGTCGCTGCCAAGTGCGTATTCGACGATCGCGACTAGCCCGTCGCCATCGCCATCTTCGGCGTCGTCGCTGATGCCGTTCTCGGCCTTCCACGCTGCGTAGCCGCCGGTTCGAAACGAATCGGGCGAGCCCGGGGCACCTCCGATGATCGTGTGTGCAGCCCAGCTCTCGGCGATCGAGTGGTCGCTGTCACCTGTCTGCTCGCGCAGGACGAGCGAGTAGCCGTAGCCGTCGGCGAGACGCGGCCACGGGATCTGATCGTTGTAGGTAACTTCGCGTAGTTGCCCGACGCCGGAAAGCGAGAGGGCGAGGCGCTCGCCGTCGTTACTCAGCCGCCCGGAGTAAACTCCGGCGATGGGGATCATGCCCCCGTAGCGTCCAGTGAATGCCTCGATGTCGCGCACGACAACGGCACGGGCGCTTGCTTCGAGCAGGGTGTTGTCAGGGAAGGCAAAGGTGATTCCATCTGAGAAATAGACGCCTGTGAGGTCGATTGGCTGGTTGCCGAGATTGAGCAACTCGATGAACTCGTAGTCATCACGGTCGGCGGAGATGGCGATCTCCGCCGGGGAAGCTGGTTCGGCAGGGTGGTAGTGAATCTCTGAGATCGCCAGGTTGGTCGGCGTGGCGGGCGTGGAATCGATGCTGAAAAATGTGGAGGTGAGCGCGCTCCACCCGCCGGTCGACGAGTTGAAGGCGCGGGCGTTGAAGGGGCCTGCACCTGCCAGCACCACCGGCTCGGTGACATTGACCGTGCCAGACTCGACCTCGCCCCGCAAGGTGAAGTCGAAACTGAGATCCGAGCTGCCCTCCTTGTTATGAATTTCCACGGCAATCGTGTTCTGGCCATCGACGAATACGGAGGTCGGAATGGTGAACCTAAAGAAGGCACCCTCGTCAGGCGTGCTTCCCGTGGCATAGGTATCGAACGCGGCAGCTGCGGGGAGGTTGGCAGTGCGGATGACTTCGTTGCCGTTGATGTAGACCGCTGCGGCGTCGTCGTACTTCAATTGAATCACGAATTCAGAGTAGGCCGAAGGTGAGCCAATATTGACCTTGTGACGGAAGTAGGTGGTGGCATTGCGCTGGAATCCCAGCCTGTCGGGGTTGGTGTCAATGAATCCGACCAAGGTCGCCTCGTCGCCCTCCGTATATCCGAGTTCCGAGGCACCCTCCGCCCAGATCGAGTCATCGAACCCCGTTTCCCGCCAGGCACTGCCCTGGTCGGTTCCGTCGTCGAGGTAGTGCCACCGGGCGCCACTGGCGACAAAATCCTGCGAGGTCGGGACGTCGCCAGAAAACGGAGCAAGGACTGCGCCCGGGCTGATCGCCCCGCCGGGTGAACGCGGGTCGCTGCCATCCGTGGTGTAGTAGATGGAGGTAGCATCAGTGGACATCGTGACAGCGCCACCGGGAGGCAGGGATCCTCCGTGCTGGGAAAGCACCGGGGCAACGATGTCGGGATACATGCCGGCGGCACGAAGTTTCGCGAGCTGCACTCCGGACAAGGTGGGGAACTGGTTGTCGATGATGTCGTCCTGGTAGGCTTGCCAAGCCACCGGGGTGCGGTTCAACTGCGGGCCCGGGTTGCTGTTGAGGGTGTCGATGATTCGCCATCGGGCTGACTCGGCGATGTAGCTGAGGGCCGTCTCATCCACGCGGCGTTGGAGCCGGGCGATGTTCCTCTCGGGAGTCAGGGCGCCGCCGTTGAAGAAATGTTTGTGAATCCGGTCGGCGAGGAGGATCTTGAAGTCGGGGTCGCCCTCGTAGCGGAATCGGGTCATGGCGTTCAGCGGTCCGTCGTGATTGACTTCCCAAAGCCCCGTCGGCCGCAGGTGGCCATCCGCGTCTTTGATGAAAAACTTGAACCCGACACCGTTCGCGGCTGACCCGGCCGCCCGGAACTCGGACTCGGCCCGGCCGGAGGTCCAGAGCAGCATGAAATCGATCAGGTTGGGGACATCGAGGAGATCCCTGGTCGTGCGGTATGGGGTGAGGCCGTTTAGGTTTAGGAGCCTCTTGATCTGATTCCAATCTCGGAGGTCGCCATCCTGAAGTTCGCCCTCTCCGAATACGCAACAGCCGACGTTGTTGGCATTGACCGCGTCGTATTCCTCCTCGTCACCGGCGAAGTAGCTGGCAAGCATCGCGGCGTTCCACCGCTCGCGCAAATGATATTGCCCGTGGTATTCGCCGTTGAAATAGACGTGCACGAATCGCCCGTGGGGTGCGATGTTCCCCATCTCGATCATGCTGTCATCGGTGAAACGGTTGGAAAGATAGGCGCCCCGCTGGAGCATGTCTTGATTCCCTGCGCGGAGTTCTAGGCTATCGAAATCCCTGGTGGGAGGGATGTCGTAATCAAAGCCGTCGAACAGCGGGTATTCGAGTCGCCCGGGACCGTATTGGGAGCGGAAGTGGAGCCGGAAGCTGCGCTTCAAGTAGTCGGCGACATACCCGCCGTAGCGGACAGCACCGGCATCGACCTGCATCGGGCCATCTTCGAAATTGAGCAGTTCGACCGACACGGCGATCTCAGTGCGGTCGATGTCGGTTCCGGCGAAGCTGAGGGCAATCGTCGGGATCGAGGTCAGGGCATCGACCATCTGCGGCCCGTAGACGGGGTCTCCGGTGATCTCGCTGCTCATCGCCTGCTGCCCGGGGACGTCTGCCGGGAAGATGTAGGTGTGGGTGTCGATATCCGTCGGGTAGAAGCCCACCTTGTAGGCCATCGCCCGGATGCCGGTGGTTGAGCTGATGGGGATCGGCGCGGTGTAGATGATCCCCGCGGTCTCGCTCGGCAGACTACCGTCGGTCGTGTAGCGGATCGTCGCGCCTGTTGTGGAAGTCGTGATGGCGAGTTCGAACGGTGCCTCGAAGAGGCCGCGGTCGATGCTGAATTTCGTATCTGCAGTGATCCCGTCGAAGCGGAGCCCATTCTCGACACCTGGCGTTGGTAGCGGGAAGAAGCCAGGGAGCGCAACCCCGACAGCCTCCCCGTAGGAGATGTCCGAAAACTGTTCCGGATAGCCCGCATACTCGCTGGCGACCGTGACCCCATCGGGTTTGACCAGAGCGAGATAGCCTCCCGCATCAGCGGAAAGCTTAAAGTTGCAATGCAGCGGTTCGCCCAGGGTCGCGTGGTTTTTTCCGGAGGCGAAGACCACTAGGTAGTCGCCGCTCGCGATCTCGATAGCAGGGAAGGTCCATTTGGTGAGATTCTCAGGGTCGTCGGTGAGAAACCACCCGCCGAGATCGCCGTGGCTGCCTGAGTCGTTCCGGATTTCGATCCAGTCGGAGCGATCTCCGTCGCCGTCGCGAAGCCCGTCGCCGTTGCTGGCGAGGAACTCGCTGATCCGCGCGTCACCCAGCGTGTCGGCACGCAGGGAAGGAGCAAGCGCCCAGAACCAGAACAGAGAGACAAGTGCCCGCCGACAGATCAATCCGGTGATGGGCGACGTGCCAAGGTCATTGGAGACATTCATTGCTGCTCGACTCTGAAGTAGAGATTCCGCGCCTCTGCCAGGCCGGCCTGGTCCAAGTCAAAGTTCGCGGAGGTGGTTTCACCATCCTCGGCGGGGATTCTGTCAGCCAGGTCTTCGCTGAAGTCGCTGAGGTCGGTCGAGTAATACACGGCGTAGAACCGACCGGGGCGGGATGTCCAGGTCAGTGTCACTTCACTGGTGTCGGCTGAGTATCTGATCTCAGTGATAGCGAAGGTGATACCGCCGATTGCAAGGTGGACGCTGCCGGCGCCCCAAATGCTCTGGATCTCGGCCGCGGTGAGTTCGCGGTTGAAGAGCGCCACGTCGTCGATGCGACCATTTGCGACAAGATTGAGCACCGCTCCCCCGAGGTTGCCAAGTGCGCCGATCAGGAAGTCCTCCACGCCGCCGGTTGTGCCGGTGTAGGGCGCCGTGCTGACGTGATACCCGGAGTCGGATGGCGATCGATAGCATAGGGTCCTGGTGCCGCTGCCATCATCGTTAAGGACAATGTGGTGGTAGGTGTTGTTGAAAGCGACATTGGTTCCGCCTGGCGAAAAATTCGCGGAGGGCAGAGGTGTCGAGTTGGCGCCGCCAAGCCCGAGACCTACCCAGACAGCCCCGTTCGCCCGTCCGCCAAGGTAGAACCGCTGGCCGTTGTTCGCCCCGGCAAACACTTGGTCGACACCACTGTTCATCGTGAAGAACAGCGACATCGACTTGGCACCCAGGGGCACTGTAAAAGACCCGGTCGAGACATGGTCGGTGGTGCCTGCGAAGTTGAGAGCACCACCGACGGTCCCGTCGAAGCCTGCGGCGAAGCTGGTGTCGTCGCCCCCTCCATCCTGGTCGACCAGGACGCCGTGGTTGCCGCCGACGGAATCGGTCAGGTCGCCGTCGAGCTTCCAATAGCTCGTCAAGTCGCCCGCGGTGATCTGCGCGGTGGCCGGGGCTGTGGCGAGAACGAGGGCCGCAGCCGTCGGGACGGCGCGGGACAAGAAGTTCCGGGCGATCTTCACCACTTCCGCGTCACTGGGTGGGATGCGGTCGTTCATGCGGTCCATTGGTTGGTTTGGGAGGGAACGGCGCCAGGCCTGAAGGAACGGACGCTTCGGTCCCTTGCACTCCCGCCGGCCTCCCGAGAGAGACCGGCGGGCCGCTTGAATTGATGCCGGCCAAACCATCTCACGGTGTGGTCGGCGTGACCACGACATCGTCGATGTACCAGCCCATGTAGTCGCTACCGGGCGCTCCTGCCCCGGTGAAGCGCCACTCGATCCGGACCGCCTGGCCAAGAGCCGCCCCGGGGATCGCGATGGGAGCCACGCTGGCCCAGGGGGCGTTGCTGGGGTCGCCATCGGTCGCAGTGTAGATCGCGGCGGAGATGACGTTGGTGGCGGGGTTGTCGTCGGTATCGTCGATGATATTGACCACCGCGGTGTCGGCCGCCTCAATGTCGAGGGCCTGCGCGAAGCTCAGGGTCGCGCCGGCCACCCCGGTCAGGTCGATGACCGGTGAGCGCAGGCAGGTGTCGGTGTCGGCGCTGTGGAAGCCGGGGTCGCCGATGTCGGTGCCCACGCAGTTGGCGGAGCCACCGTTGCCGCTGTCGACGAATCCGCCGGGATTGGGCGCGCCGGCGCTGCCCGAAATCGGGGCGCCCGCCGCCCAGTCCGTGCCGGTTTCACCGGCGGAATGATCGACGACCGTGAAGCCACCGAGTCCCCCTTCGAAGCCTTCCGACAACAGCGGTGGGATGGGCTCCTCGGTCAGGGCGAAGAAGCGCACGCCACCGAGGGGGACGACCCCGCTCAGCGTGTTGGTGTCGGTCCCGGAGGCGGGGATGTTTTCGTAGGTGGTCACCCCGTCGTCATAGGGCGGCCAGGTGGCCGGAGCGCTCGAGAGATCGGTGCTGCTGACCAGGTCATACTGCATGCCGCTCAGGCTGTTCCACTCGAAGTCGAGATTCCCGCCGTTCCGGGAGATCTTCAGCACCAGCGGATCCGGCCCCGTGATGGCCGCCGCGACGCTGCCGGCGTCCCAGATGCTCCCGACCTCGGCCGCGGTGAGTTCGCGGTTGAAGAGCGCCACGTCGTCGATGCGACCATTTGCGACAAGATTGAGCACCGCCGCCCCGCCGTTGCCAAGTGCGCCGATCAGGAAGTCCCCCACGCCGCCGGTGGTGCCGGTGTATGCCGCCGTGCTGACGAGATACCCGGAGTCGGATGGCGAGCGGTAGTACAGGGTCCTGGTGCCGCTGCCATTATCGTTGAGGACCATGTGGTGGTAGGTGTTGTCGAAAGCGATGTTGGTTCCGGTTGGCGTAAAATCCGCGGAGGGCAGAGGGGTCGAGCCAGCGCCGCCAAGCCCGAGACCTACCCAAGCAGCCCCGTTCGCCCGTCCGCCAAAGTAGAACCGCTGGCCGTTGTTCGCCCCGGCAAACACCTGGTTGGTGGCACTGTTCATCGTGAAGAACAGCGACATCGACTTGGTGCCCAGGGGCACTGTAAAAGCACCGGTCGCCACATGGTCGGTGGTGCCGGCGAAATTGAGAGCA
>MPMF02118554.1_pt1 | contig 14923 bp, 14 predicted proteins | sample 1617271 | NCBI WGS metagenome assembly MPMF02 (sample SAMN05944812, study PRJNA350692) | marine metagenome | biome: marine; feature: ODZ; material: water; isolation source: 120 m water sample prefiltered with 30 um filter, filtered on to 0.2 um... | place: Pacific Ocean | collected 2012-04-09... | reverse complement strand
GACGGGCAGCCTGCCGACCGGTCGGAAAGCCCCGTCTTAAAAACGCTTGGCAGCCTTGCAGTCGTCATGGGGATTTTTTCCATCGTGGTCTATTTCGTGCGGCGGACCCGTGGAAAAAGCGGACATATGCTTCCCACAGAAGTTCTGGAGGTGCTTGGCCGAACGTCACTCAATAACCGACATTACGTACAACTCATCCGCCTTGGCGACCGGTTGCTTTTAGTCGCAGTCTCTGCCAGCGGAGCCAACACGCTGAGTGAAATTACGCAGCCGGAAGAAGTGGAACGCTTAGCGAACGCTTGCAGCGAGCGGCATGGCCGCAAATCCATCCTGCGGACCGCCCTCTTCTCGGCAATCCCCCGATCATTTTCTTCAGACCGAGAACGCTTTGGTGATGCCGGACTCAAGAGCGATCAAAATTCCGAATATGCGGAATCTCGCCATGGCTGAAACTCCATCGTCACAGGCAGCCCACATTTGCCTCGTTCGAGCTGCGCGCCTCGCAGGCCCCGCGGTCCTGTTGACGATCCTGTTCTCTCTACCGGCAACCGTATCCTACGCACAGAATGTCGATCCGACATACCGCCCCGGACAACAGACGGGCAATCTGACGGAGCAACTGTTCCAGTGGATCACTCCCGAAAAATTGGACGGGACGCTGCAGACACTCTTGCTGTTGGGCGTCGTCTCTCTGGCGCCGGCGATTTTCTTGATGACGACTTGCTTCGTCCGCATTATGGTGGTCCTCGGCCTGCTGCGGGCAGCCCTCGGCATCCAGACACTGCCTTCCTCGCAGGTCATCACCTCCCTGGCACTCTTCATGTCACTCGCCGTGATGACCCCAGTTTGGAAGCAAGTGTATGACGAGGGAATCGCGCCCTACACAGAACACGAAAAAACGCTCGAGGAAGCCTGGACCGACGGCGTCCAACCGATACGCCGCTTCATGAGCCTGCAGATTGAGGCCACCGGCAACCAGGAAGACATCTGGTTATTCCTAAAGTACATGCCGCAATCCCAGGCTCCTGAGAATTATGAGGATGTTCCACTCTCCGCCCTGCTACCAGCCTTCATGCTCAGTGAATTAAAAACGGCATTCCTTATCGGGTTTCAGATTTTCATTCCTTTCCTCATCCTCGATATGGTTGTGGCGAGCGTCACACTCTCGATGGGGATGGTCATGGTACCACCGACATTACTCTCGCTCCCATTCAAACTTCTTCTCTTTGTTCTCCTCGATGGCTGGCAATTAATCGTCGGCATGTTGATGGAGAGTTTCCAGCCGTTTTTGTAGTTACGTCTTTCAAGGTTCCACCATCCTGTCCATCGGATCGATCCATCTAAAAAGCCGTTCTTTCCATGTCTCCTGAAAATGCCATCGATATCGGTCGCGAAGCAATCATGATGATGCTCATCGCCAGCGCGCCTATTCTGGTAACGGGGCTGGCCGTTGGTCTTCTGACTGGGATTTTTCAAGCGATCACCCAGATTCACGAGCAGGCGATCTCTTTTGTTCCAAAGATTGTTGCCGTGGTACTCGTTGTAAGTTTGCTATTGCCTTGGATCATCAACAAGCTCGTACAGTATTCGACCGATTTAATTTCCGGGATTCCAACCAACCTCTAATCAGGTCCTCTTTGATGAACCGACTCGGGCCACATTGATCCGACTCCGGCAAACGCCAATATCGTAGACCATCGAGTCCCCATGGAATTGCTTTTACATTTATATTCCGGAAAGATTGTTGTCTTTGCGATGGTATTTTCCCGCATCGGCGCGATGGCATTGTTGGCCCCCATTTTTGGATCGCGAGCCATCCCACTGCATATCCGTGTTCTGATCGCTGTTGTCCTGTCCGTTCTGGTAGCACCACTACAGTGGCAGGTCGGTATCGCCATTCCATCGAGCCATTCAGAAATTTTTGTGGGACTGCTGGTAAACATCCTGATTGGGGCCAGTCTCGGAATTGCCGTTATGACCCTCTTTTCAGGATTTACGTTAGCCGGTGGCCTGATTGCTCAGACAGGAACAGCAATGGTTCCCGCACAAAGTATGGACCCCCTCTCTCCAAATTGCCCCGTACCAGTACGTCTCTTGCAGATTTTGGCCCTGGCAATCTTTGTTGCCATCGGCGGACATCGATTGATGATGATGTCGATCCTGGACTCCTTCCGAGCACTCCCCGCAGCCGACACCACACTCCCCGGAGGCATGCTTGAGACCATGACACGTTTGGTCAGTGAAAGTTTTCGTATGGCGGTTCGGGTTGCCGCGCCTGCGGTCACAGCCGTTTTGGCTGCAACGTTGCTCATCGGTCTCGCTAGTCGCGCCATGCCACAACTGAACAGTTTCACGATGGGATTTACTGTCAACCTTTGGGTTACCTTCCTGGCACTGCTCTTTTCTTTGGCCGTCATTGGCCATCTATTCAGCGATGAGGTCACTTCCTTCATGTCGATTTGGCAACAGACTTTTTAAAGCGGTACGTAGTCTTTCACTAAAATAGGTATTGCAGGTTCGCGTTCTTTTGCGGACGGAGACAATGGAAAATCGCATCCACCCAGCAACCGTTCGTAAACGGCAACAAGCCCGCGCACGGGGGCATATCGCCAAAAGCTCCGATCTGACAGGAGCCGCCCTGCTCGGTGGAATGATGCTGGCGTTCCTCGTCGCCGGTCACAACTTCGCCGATTACCTCGAGGAAACAACCCGGCAGCATCTGAGCACTCCGTCTTTAACGAATTTGACTCCAAACGGATGGTTTGAATTGTTGCAAGATCATTTGGTACCACTTGCAACCCTGCTGCTACCCGTACTGATGTTTCTTCTGCTGGTGCCTCTCGGCATCCATCTCATGCAGACCCGCTTTCACATCCATCCTGCAAGAACCGTCCCCGACTGGTCTCGCATCGGGCCGGGCAATGGTTTTAAACGGATTTTTTCGGCAGACAACACGGTCCGGACTGGATTCGGATTGGTAAAACTGCTTGCGATTGGCACGGTTGTCCTCTGGGGGCTCTATGCCCGCAGAACAGATATTGTCGCCCTCTCTACGATGTCGATTGGTGATCTAACAGGTGCACTGATCGACATTCTCTTTGGCATTATGCTGGAGGCCACCGCCGCACTGTTGATTCTTGCCGTCTTTGACTTTTTCTACCAGCGAAGAAAATACGAGCGCGAATTGATGATGAGTACCGAAGAGTTGCGTGAGGAAATGCGCAACCAACGACCCAATGCCCGGGCCACTTTTCCGGTCCGGAAAAACAGCAACCGATAGAGAACCGACCGCTGGCTAATTGCGATCGTATCCGTATCGTTCCATAAAGTCGCACCACTTCTCCCGAATTTGTTCTCGGGTGGTTTCATCCAATGCGTACTGATTCGTACGATAATCTTTAAAGTCGGCAACGTGCGACGTTAGGCGCGGCATCATCTCTTCAAAACTATCGATCCCCAATTTTTGGTAGATCGAGCGAACTGTTTCGACAGGATTTTCTACTAGCTGTTCGTAACGGATTTCACAGTACTGACCGGGTGGAATCAGAGAGCGACTCTCTTCAAACGCAGTATAAAGTCGAGAAAATGCGGTAAACACAAAGTCGGGAAGCCATTCGCATCTCGGAACTTGAACGCTTTGCGTTTGGATAAGTGATTTCCAAAGACGTAATGTCGAAGGATAGACCGCATACGGATCTCGAACGATATGTACAAAACGGGCATCGGGAAACATTTCAAGAAGGACCTTGACTCTGCCAAGATGGGGCGGTGACTTGAGCACCAGTTCGCGTTGTTCCCGAAAGAAGAGTCGCTGCAAAAACCATTGCAGTGTATTTTTCCATGTTTCAATCTGTCGCTCACTAAACCGAGAAAAATCAAGCGAATCGAGCCCTGCAGGACCATGGTTGGGAAAGGCAACTGTCTCATAGATGGACGGCGCCCCCAAATTCAGAAGAGCGAATTCGTCTTCCTGGGGGCGGTTCCAGCCCGCATCCATATTGTCCATGGGACGTCGTTCAGGCAGCAGAAAACCGAACCAACGCGTCATGAACTGTTGCGTTGAGAGGAAATGGCTTGGCGCGAAGCAGTCGTAGGTAGTGGGATAGCCATAGCGTGAATCGAGAACCAACAGTTCGTGCAAGAGCGTTGTCCCCGCTCGCCAATGCCCCAAAATAAAAAGGGGTGGCTTGTCGATTATCATCTTCTCAACCTGACGTCGCCAGCGCATTTCCTGCCATCGATAACAGACCGAATTGATCGGATTTGCAACGAAGGTCAGAGACGAGGTGGGAAACCGACCCGGCGACATGGCAAAGTGGTTTCGGGCCAGGAGTCGCCACCAGGTCCCCATTCGCATGCCATCCCAGAAACGGGCTGCAAACCAGGGATACCGATTCACCTCCTCTTTCTGCACGCGACTCGAAAGGTTTTGACCGAACATTCTGGTTCGCACCGTCGTAAAATCATCGATTCTGACAACTACAATACGTGTCTTTAAGCAGTACCATCTTAATCCATCGGTGCCTAAAAAAGTGAGTCGCTTGACAACGCTCTTTAGCCAGACCTACCATGAACAGCCAGGACGGCAACCAAGGCCGATTTGAGGCCTACAAGATCTTCGGATCTGTCGTATTTCCAGCATAATTTTGTTTCCTTCTATTGCCACAGAACGGCCCGGTTATGGCCAAACAGAGACGCCAGCTTGCCTTGGAGGGATTTGAGGACCAACAAGCGGACTCCTCAGATGACAACCGTGGCACCCAGGTGAGTCAACCTGCACCGCCCCAACCAACGGCCGCAACAGCAGAATGTTCGCTCGAAGGCCGCACGATCTACGTCATCGATTCCCATTCCTTGATTTTTCAGGTCTTTCATGCAATTGGCGAAATGACCAGTCCCCAGGGCGAGCCGGTGAATGCGATCTTTGGTTTTGCGCGGGATCTTCTCTATCTGCTTACGAAAAAAAAACCCGATTTTCTTATTTGTGCTTTCGATCGGCCCGGTCCAACCTTCCGGCATGAACTCTATGAGCAGTACAAAGCGGATCGGGGCGAAATGCCGGACGAACTTGCCGTGCAATTTCCCGGCATACGTCGCGTCATTGAATCGCTCGATATTCCACTACTGGAAAATGCCTCGTATGAGGCCGATGACATTCTGGCAACGATCGCTACCAAAGCCGACCGTGCCGGAGCGAATTGCGTGCTGGTAACTGGCGATAAAGACTGCCGTCAACTCATTACCGATCGTGTCCAGATTTACAACATACGTAAACACCAGATATACGATCGAACAAATCTTGAAAAAGACTGGGGAATTGAGCCGGAGCAGGTTGTTGACTTCCAGTCCTTAGTGGGGGACTCCACCGACAATATTCCCGGGGTAGCTCGCATTGGCCCTAAAACGGCGACTGGCCTGTTGCAAAAGTATGGCTCACTCGAAGAAGTCTTTGCCCATGTCGATGACATTACGGGGGCCAAACAGAATTACCTCCGCGATGGCCGGGACGCTGCCATCCTGAGTCGGCAGCTGGTCCGACTGGTCGACGATGTCCCGGTTGAAATCGACTGGATGGCTGCAGAAGTTCATCCACTCGATCGAGAAAAGATCCTCCCCCTCTTTCATGAATTTGGTTTTCGCCGACTTTCTGAGCAGATCTCAGATCTGGAAGGGGGCAAAACGACTCCTGAGAATTGGCAAGCGGACTATCAATCGATTACCAGCATCGATGCGTTAAAAAAACTTGTCAAAATCTTGGAAAGCCAACCATTCGTTTCCCTCGATGTCGAAACCACCAGTGTTCGGCCCCGGCAAGCAGAAATCGTAGGCTATTCGTTTTGCTTCCAACCGGGACTCGCCTACTACATTCCGGTCCGGGCACCAGAAAACGAAACCTCGCTCGATCCAAAAGAGGTCCTCGAACTCTTGCGGCCGATTCTTGAAAATCCGGATATCGAGAAGGTGGGGCAAAACCTCAAGTACGATTTGATCGTTTTGCGCTCTGCGGGCGTCACGGTCCGGGGTGTGGCATTTGACACCATGATTGCCAGTTACCTGCTGGAGGCTGGTCGCCGCAGCCACAGCCTCGATGCACTAGCACAACACCATCTCGGACACGACACGATTAAGATCGAAACCCTTATCGGTAAAGGGAAAAACCAATTGCGTATGGACCAAGTGCCGCTCGCCGAAATTAGTCCCTATGCCGCAGAAGATGCCGATGTGCCATTACGCTTGAGACCACTGCTGGAAAACCAGTTGGTGAAAAACCAGCTTGGCGACCTGTTCAACGAGTTGGAAATGCCCTTGATTGATGTCCTGGTGGAAATGGAATACACCGGCATCAAGGTTGACACCGATCTGCTTGCGAAATTGAGCCACCAGTTTGGCGAGGAACTCAAATCGTTAGAAACGGAAATCTATCAACTTGCTGGCCGCGAATTCAATATCGCCTCGCCCAAGCAACTGGCAGCAATTCTCTTCGATGAAATTGGACTTCCGGTTATCAAAAAAACAAAGAGTGGGGCCAGCACGGATGTCGATGTCCTGGAACAACTTTCCGAGCAGCATCCACTGCCAGAAAAAATCATCGAATACCGGCAGTTTGCCAAGCTGAAAAATACATATGTGGATGCCCTGCCCTCACTTGTTTACCCGGACACCGGTCGCGTTCACGCATCGTTTAATCAAGTGGTTGCAGCCACGGGCCGGCTCAGCTCGAGCGACCCAAACCTTCAAAACATTCCAATCCGCACGCCGATAGGTCGTAAAATTCGCGCTGCATTTTTGCCAGGAGTGGAGGGATGGCAACTGTTGGCCGCCGACTATTCACAAATCGAACTCCGCGTGTTGGCCCACTGTACGGCCGATGAAGCGCTCATCAGCGCTTTTGATCGCGACGAGGATATTCATACACTTGTCGCCAGCCAGGTATACAATGTCCCACTCAGCGACGTGAGTCCCGAGATGCGTCGGGGCGCCAAAGCGGTCAATTTTGGTGTGATTTATGGACAAAGTCCTTTTGGCCTCGCCAAATCACTGAACATCGAGCGTGATGCAGCAGCAGAGTTCATCGATGCCTACTTTGATCGCTATCCACGTATCGACGAGTTTCTCGACGAGTTGCTCACAAACTGTCAAAAACAGGGGTACGTGAGTACCCTTTTTGGCCGCCGCCGGGATATCAAAGGGGTTCGCAGCGAAACAACCGGACGTCAACGCAACCTGGCCGAGCGAATGGCGATCAACACGGTGATCCAAGGCTCCGCAGCCGACCTGATGAAACGGGCAATGATTCGTATCCATGATCGTCTCAGGCAAGAATCGTTTCAGGCAAATATGCTGCTACAAATCCATGACGAATTGATCTTTGAAGTACCGCCGGAGGAGTGCAGCAATCTTGAACGATGCGTCCGGGAAGAAATGGAATCTGCAGCACAACTCGCAGTCCCTCTTAAGGTAGACATCAAGTTTGGCGCGAATTGGGCAGAGGTCTGAAAAACATTTGTCCGTTGACGCACCCGTTGCAAACCAAAAGCAAGGGTTCCATCCCCTGAGCCCTGTTGTCAGCCAGAGGAACATCATAGACTGCAAGTCGCCGCACCATAAAACAGCATTTAATTTCCGGTCACACGACAAGAGATATCCAATGCCAGAAATCAATTCTGATCCCACGCCCCCACCAGACAAGGAAGCGTTTGCCGAGAAAAAAATTGTTGCTGGCATCTTCGGCATCGTTTTGGGTGCACTTGGAATTCACAAATTTGTTCTTGGGCTGACAACTCCTGGAATCATCATGCTATTGGTGACCGTCTGTAGTTGTTTCCTTGCGTCACCTATCATGAACATCATCGGATTGATTGAGGGAATCATCTATCTGACAAAGTCGGATGATGATTTTTATCAAACCTATGCCATTGAGAAGAAGGAATGGTTCTGAAGGAATGATTCTGACTGGCTGTCAGATATTTCAGAACGCCTATCTGCAAAACCACAACCTCGAACAGCGTGAGCAATCGGTCCATGCAAGTTCTCGGCATCGTAGGGGGCATCGCCAGTGGCAAGTCGCTGGCGGCGGGCATCTTTGAGGAACTTGGGGCCGTCGTCCTGAGCGGAGATCACTTCGCCCACCAGGTGCTGCGCGAAGCGGACATTCTCTCCGCCATTCGAGACCGCTGGGGGGATGCCATTCTCGACGATGCTGGAGAGGTGGACCGCACTCGCGTAGCGGCTATCGTGTTCGGCGAGACGGCAGAGGCACCAAAAGAACTAAAGTTTCTTGAACATTTGACGCATCCTCGAATTGCCCAGAGACTCCGTGAGGAACTCTCTCGCCTCCGCGCCGAAGCGGTTAAAATTGTCGTTCTCGATGCCGCACTGCTCCTAAAAACTGACTGGCATCAAATCTGCGAAAAAATCCTTTTTCTCGAGACTCCACTGCCTCAGAGACAAAAATATGCCGCGTTGCGAGGCTGGGATGCAGAACAACTGGCCCGCCGGGAGGCGTGCCAGTTACCGCTGGAAAGCAAGCGAGAAAAGGCCGATTTCGTGGTCTCCAACACCGAGGATTTGGCACATCTTCGCGAGAAAATTCGCTCCGTGTGGGATTCCCTAAACGATTCAAAAATGTAAAATTAAGGGGCTTCTACAAGTTTCCTTTCTGTTTGTCTTTTCCGATTCATTCCTTTCTATTGCTGCTCGTTTTTTCTGCGCGCCGTTTTCCCGCAACAATTTTTCCGATGCGGAAATGGTGCGTTGCCCATCCATCGTCCAAAAACTCGTCTCCGAATGGCACTTTCGCCTGCCATCGCGTGTTTTTTAGTGTAGGAGTTGTCTGTAATGACAGACAATCAAAAAATCCATAAAGACAAAAACGACTCCGATCATTCCCAGACGCCGCCCAACAAAGACAAACCGGCGACGCCTCAGAGAGATCGTGACCAGACCACGAGCGACCTGGAGGAACAGCCGATTTCTCTTGCCGAAGAGATTGTCTGCGAAACAGATCACCAGCGTCATTCGCCGATGGAGGTCAAAGACAAAAAAAGCCATGGTGATGTTCACATTGCCGAGTTACAACGAATGAGTATGGGAGATTTACTGGCACATGCCGAGAAGCAAAATCTCTCCGATATCGGCAGCCTGAAGAAGCAGGATCTGATTTTCAGGATCTTGAAAGAACAGGTCAAAATGAACGGGCTGATGTACGGTGAAGGAACACTCGAAATTCTGCCCGATGGCTTCGGTTTTCTTCGTAGCCCCGATTACCACTACCTCTCCTGTCCGGATGACATCTACGTATCTCCCAGCCAGATTCGTCGCTTCGGCCTCCGTACCGGCACGACTGTTTCCGGTCAGATACGCCCTCCGAAAGAAAACGAACGCTACTTCGCCCTTTTGCGCGTCGAAGCGATCAACTATCAAGATCCCGACTTAATGGCGGAAAAAGTTGACTTTGACGACCTCACACCGCTACACCCCGACCAGCGTATTGTTTTTGAAACCGCTGCGGACGAGATGTCCACACGAGTTTGCGACCTGATAACTCCTGTCGGCTTTGGCCAACGTGGGCTTATTGTCAGTCCGCCGAGAGCCGGTAAGACCATCTTGTTACAGAAGATGGCCAAGGCAGTCTTGGCCAATTTCCCCGATTGCTACGTCATCATGCTGCTCATTGACGAACGCCCTGAAGAAGTCACAGATATGGAACGACAGGTTCATGGCGGGAACTGCGAAGTCATCAGTTCTACGTTTGACGAAGCCTCGGCACGCCATATTCAGGTGTCAGAAATGGTCCTGGAAAAAGCAAAACGCATGGTCGAGTTTGGACATGATGTTGTCATTTTCCTTGATTCAATCACCCGACTCGCACGGGCATGGAATTCCGAATGTCCAAATTCTGGAAAGATCCTCTCCGGAGGCATCGATGCCAACGCAATGCAACGGCCCAAACGATTCTTTGGCTCGGCGCGTAAGGTCGAAGAAGGTGGATCGCTAACAATCCTCGCGACGGCACTGGTCGATACGGGCAGCAGAATGGACGAAGTTATTTTTGAAGAATTTAAAGGTACGGGCAACCTAGAAATCGTTCTGGATCGCGCATTGGTAGACAAGCGCATTTGGCCTGCCATCGACATCAATTGCAGCGGGACTCGGCGGGAGGAGATGTTGATGGATCCGGAAGAACATCGCCGCGTCTGCATTTTGCGACGTGTACTGCATGAAATGAACGGCCCCGATTCGATGGAACTTTTAGTCTCACGGCTTGAAAAAACAAAAACAAATGCCGAATTCCTAATGAACATGAAATCTTAATTTTTTTTCTGCCCAACCAAACGCTCCAGAACTTCCAAAACAAGAACACTCTCTACAGGTACATCAGCAGTGGCTAAAGAATTTAAAGGAGAACAGGTTGCCTCAGGGGGACCCATTGCAATCGTGGTCTCACGATACAACCTGTCGATCACCTCAAAGTTGCTCTCCGGAGCCATAGAGACGCTTCTCGGTGCAGGCGTTGCTCAAGAGGACATCCACGTTGCCTGGGTACCGGGCGCTTTTGAAATTCCTCTCACAGCACAGAAAATGGTGGAGCAAGATCGCTACGAGGCGGTTCTCACTCTGGGCGCTGTCATTCGTGGAGAAACCAGCCACGATCATCATATCAATCGGGCCGTCAGTTTAGGAATCACTGAAGTCGCCCTCTCAAGTGGTGTTCCCGTCTTGTTCGGCATACTCACGTGCGATACGCTCGAACAAGCTATCCAACGGGCCGGTGGCAATGTAGGTAACAAAGGGTCCGAGTGTGCCGAGGCGGCCCTGGAAACGCTCAGCCTGTTTGGCCGCCTGGACGATTGATCTTCAAATACACTTCATCCACCAATCGTCAAACCCCAAACACCTCCAGCAGCATGTCACGTCGTAGTCGAGCCAGAGAAGTTGCTTTGCAGGTACTTTTTCAGGATGATTTAAACCCCGCTGATCCACTGCCGGATGCAACGCCCTTTCTGCAACAACGCCTCAGTTCGGCCAACTTGATCGATTTGGCCACCAAGCTGGTCGTTGGCGTGCGTTGTAAACGCAGCGAACTTGACGAGATGCTACAGAGCGCTGCTGATAACTGGACCGTTTCGCGTATGGCAGTGACAGATCGCAATGTCCTTCGTCTGGGGGCATTTGAACTGCTCCACACGGACACTCCCGACAGGGTGGCTGTAGACGAAGCGGTTGAACTTGCCAAGCGATTCGGATCCGCACAGTCCGCACCGTTTGTAAATGGTATCCTGGACCAGTTGTTCAAGGAACAGAATTCCTAAACAAAGTCGATAAGATTCCCTCAGAAAAACGAACTCTCCCGTTGAGAATACCCGCGAACGACTGTACCCTTACTGATCCCGAAACATCAAATGAGATGAGTCTATCTCCATGAGCGTGTTCGATCAGCTTAAACAAGGCTTACAAAAAACCTCACGCCTGCTCAAAACGGATGTCCGTGATCTGTTCAAGTCGGAAGGGCGTCTGGTAGATGATGCCTTATTGGATGAGTTGTTGGAGATACTGATCACCACCGATATGGGGGTTAAACCGGCTCAGGCGATTGCCGAGCAGATCGGCAACGATTTTCGTGGCCGTGTTGTACACTTTGAGGATGTGTTGAGTACGGTCAAAGCTCAACTCAAAGCACTGCTGGCAGAAGATCAGCGTGGTTTGCAGTTTGCGGAAAAAGGACCTACGGTGATCCTCATCGCCGGGGTGAACGGCGCTGGCAAAACAACTTCTATCGCAAAACTGGCCAAACGCCTTCTCGATGACGGCAAGTCGGTTGTCCTCGGTGCTGGCGACACTTTTCGTGCAGCCGCCGTCGAGCAACTCTCCATCTGGGCACAACGGCTCGGGGCCCGGTTTGTCCGCGGTGAGCCCGGTCAGGACCCAGCGAGCGTAGCCTACCAGGCTGTTGAGACAGCGATTGCCGAAAACATCGATGTCTGTATTGTCGATACAGCCGGACGCCTGCAAACCCAAAAGAATCTGATGCAGGAACTCGAAAAAATTCGTCGCAGCATCTCAAAACAGATTCCTGAGGCTCCTCACGAATCGCTGCTGGTTCTGGACGCAACGACCGGTCAAAATGCGATCAGTCAGACCACGCAGTTTTCTGAAGCGGTTGATTGCACCGGCATCGTGCTGGCAAAGCTTGACGGTACCGCTAAGGGAGGCGTGGTCGTTGCCATCCGGCAACGTGTGGAGGTACCTGTCAAATTTATCGGCGTCGGCGAGCAATTCGGAGATTTGGCAGAATTTTCGCCCGACCAATACGTCGATGCGCTCTTCGCTGACGTAGCCGCTGCTGGCGCCAGCAGCGAAGGCTAAAGCGAGTTGCTTTCGCAACGAGCACGCTTCAAAATCGACCACTCGTCTTGCCTGGCATTCAAAATAGGCAACTTGGGAAGTGTTTTACAATTTTAACGATTTTAACGGAAGTTTTGCGAACCTTTGGTCCGATACTTAAGCCTGTTCGTTTTCAAGAAAAATGAATGGATTTCGTGGTGCTGTCTTGGTTCGGGGGGGCCAGCGTCCAACATTACAACGCGATTGTCCTTTTAAGGCCAACCCACAAGGCACGAGCAATGAATGGTTATCGAATTGCCGTTATCGGCCCCGTTTCATTACTTACCACGGCAATCATGCTTTCCCTGGTTGTTTCAGGAAAAGTTTCAGCGCGTGAACTGGCTTGGAAGTCTCCTCGCATCGCAAGAGAATCGCAAAAACCACGCCAGTTCGATGCGGTAGCCCCCAAGCCCCTTGCCAATGAGGCTGTAAAAAAAGCAGACAATCCATCGAAATCAGCGGCCAACCCGCCTGTTGTCGTGGAACTCAAAACAGAGAACAACCAGAAAAGCCGACTCGAACAAATCCCTACAGCTGCCAACTATCCCCAAGTCGCCACGTATCGCGAGGCGACCACTAGGCCGCGACCGCAAATAGCCCAGGTGCACCGGACGGTCCCCCAAACACGACAAGGCGGGAGGTCAACACGCCCGCAACAGCGAAGCAATGTGGTCCAGCCCTGGCATCCCGATTTGTTGTATGCCGACTCTGGTGCTGGCCTAAGAGTCGCACAACGTGACGATTCTTCCGTCTTGAACCCGGAACAGATCGGCCCGGTAGAGATCATGCCTGAAGAAATCGGTCCTGGCGAAATCATCGATCCAGAAGCGATCGGCTCAATGGAACCAGGCTCTTTTGCAGGCGACTGTTGTGGCGAATGCGACTCGTATCCCTGTGAGTGCATACCGTGCGATCCTATGTGCAACCCGGACTGGGGATACCCACAGCCATGCCAGGGAGGTCTTTTATTAGGCTGGTTACACCCGACACTCGAGTTTGCGACCTTTTCACTCGGTGTAGACGGATTTAAATCGTCTCCTGATCGCGGCATCAATGGGAACTTTGGTGTCGACGAATCGATCAATTTGGCCGGTAGTTGGCTCAACGGCATCATCGGCTGGCAGGTCGGTGCCCGTTTCATACAAAGTGACTTCAACGGTTTTCGAACATTTCCAAATGGCGCCGGACCGGCCGGCCAGATTACAGAATACCGACCAGATCGTCGCGAGCAGGATTTTCTCACGGTTGGCTTTTTTAGACGAGCAGATGAATTCCAACCATGGCAAGCGGGTATTGCGATCGACTTCTTGCAAGACCACTACTATTACAAGACCGACCTGAGTCAAGTACGACTTGAATTGAGTCATCGATTCTGGTGCCGACTGGATTTTGGTACCTGGGTTGCCCTTTCAACGGACACAGAACCAGCCGTAAAAGAACATCGCCCAAATCCTCCCTTCGGCCCTGGAGGGCTGATCGATACCGTCCGTTATCAGGCAGCCGATCAATACACCCTCTTTCTACGCTGGGCCTTTCCCAACGGTGGTGAAGCCCGCTTGTATGGTGGTGGTAGCGATTATCGAGAAGGGATCGTCGGCGGTGACTTCTGGACACCCATGTCGCATAGTTTCGCATTTACAGGAAACTTCGGGTATCTCCTTAAAGACAAGAAGGGACCTCTCCCACATCAGGGAGCAGTCGCTCAAGCAGAAGACGCCTATGGTGTTGCTCTAAACTTCGTATGGTATCCGAGGAAGCGGGCACGTACGGCAAGCGAATCACTCTATCGACCGCTCTTCGAAGTGGCCAACAACGGCAACTTCTTCATCCGAAGAAACTAGCACCCGTCAGTGATAAAACATTGAGATGATCCAACAGCAATATTTAACAACAACTCAACCCAGGATTCAGGATATTCCAGTATGGTTTTTTCGCTAGTCACCAGATGGATAATCTGTGCTCTGCTTTGTGTCGGCATGACGATCAATGGTCACATCGGCTATGGCAGTGAACCATTAATATCACAGGCGGAGAAACCCTTGATCACACAACCGCTGATCGCACGACAGGTAGAACTTGCCGAGAGTGGTATGCTCGCCGGACAACTGGTCGACTCCTCGGGAAAACCAATATCTGGCGAAGCCATTTATCTAGCAAACAGTCAGCAGATCCTCGCCACGACAAAGACCCTTGAAGATGGCCGTTTTGAATTCCAGGGACTCCGCGGTGGATATTATGGACTTGGATCCCGACAAGTATGCGTGCCGATTCAGTTGTGGTCGACTGGGACAGCACCGCCAGAAGTCGCTAAGAAGATATTACTGGCAGCTTCGGCCGGGACCATCCGTAGTCAAAGTGGTATTAGCTCCGGCCTCCTTCGTATCCGTGAGGCTCTCGGCATGGTCGCAATACCACTCTTAGTCCTTGCCACAGCAATCATCTTCCAACAATATAGCGGTGATAAGGTAGGTATCCATAACACAGGCATGATTCCGTCGTCGCATCCATAATCAAGGTAGAGGCTAAAGTGATACCCAGG
>MPMF02309670.1_pt1 | contig 14959 bp, 6 predicted proteins | sample 1617271 | NCBI WGS metagenome assembly MPMF02 (sample SAMN05944812, study PRJNA350692) | marine metagenome | biome: marine; feature: ODZ; material: water; isolation source: 120 m water sample prefiltered with 30 um filter, filtered on to 0.2 um... | place: Pacific Ocean | collected 2012-04-09... | reverse complement strand
GTGGGAGCTTCAAGAACGGTCAGGAGTCCTGACCGACGACGCGCTCGGCTACTTCCTCAACTTCTACCTGATGACGCACGGGTCGCGCATCATCGCCGGTCACCGGGTCCGCGTTCTGGCGGCGCAGAGGGCCACCCGGGACGGCGACCGGCTGGCTGTCGAGCGACACCTTTCCGAGGCCCGGACGGCCTTGGATGACGCCGAGACGGAGTGGGCGGCGATTCAGAATCGCATCCCGCGCGGGCAGCTCCTGCACTCCCACTTCCGCAAGACAGTGGGCTACGGATACCTCGCCTCGGTTGACGTGTCCGAGCTGCGCGAGGAGGTAGATGATCTGTGGCAGCGCAGGGAGGCGCTCATCGCGGCCCACACCATCCCCGCCTGGTTTGAGCGTGGATGCCGCAGCCGGGAGATCGGGGCCGAGCCGACCGAGAGGCCCATCGCCGTGGACGGCCGCCTCGATGAGCCCGCGTGGGACGCCGCGCCCCTCGTCGAGCATTTCGTCGACCACCGCGTCCTGCGGTTGGAGTCGCTGGAGACGCGCGCCCGCCTCGCCTACGACGATGACGCCCTGTACGTGGCCTTCGAGTGCTTCGATCCCGACCCCGCCGACATCCCAACGGTGTTCCGCGGGCGCGATGAGCACGTGCTGTGCGACAGCGTGGAGGTCCTCATCGCCGCCGACGCCGAGTCCAATGAGTTCACCCACTGGATCATCGATTCGCAAGGGACCGTGTTTGACGCCCGTTCCGCCCGCGTCGCCGACGGCATGGTGAGGTATGCTATCGACTGGAACGGATCGGCCCGGGTGAAGGCGGTCCGTGGCGACGATCGCTGGACGGTCGAGATGGCCATGCCCGCCGGCGATCTTGGGCTCGCCCTGAAGGCGGGCGGGGCGTGTCGCGTCCAGCTTTGCCGGAACATCGTCCACACTCGGCCCCAGGGCGAGGAGGAGCAGAACGCCATCGTCTTCCTCGAGGGCAGCGGCTTCCGAACGGTCGAGAAATTCGCGCAGCTACGCTTCTTGTCGCCGGACGAGCGGTCACCCGCTCAACAGATTGGCCTCGTCCTTCGGCCGCTCGAGTTCGCGCACGAGACCACCGGCGAGGGCGCCGGAACACGCATCGGCGGCGATCTCCGCATCGAGACCGACCGCAACCTCCACGACGTCCGCGTGACCGCGCGGTGCACTGACGGCGTCGAGCCGCTCGGCGAGACCGAATTGGGACAAGCGCCGCTGGTTGAGCTAATGTGGCGTCCGAAAGAGCCCTTCTCGGTCCTGCTCCCCACCGAAGTTCCCGGCGTTGTCTGCACCTTCACCGTAAGCAGCGCCGAGGGCACGTGGACCTTCGTTCGCCGTTTTGGGAGCCCCCGACGGGCGAGCGTTCCGGAGGGCCTGCACGGGCAGGGGATTGACGGGCCGGGGCTGAGCGGGCCAGCCTTCTTCAGCTCGACCGATCCGAAGACGATCCAGCTTCCAGAGGGCACGATCGAGTTCTGGGTCAGGCCCCGTTGGGATGTCATCCCGCGCCCATCCGGGCCGGGCGGTTCTCTCGAGCATGTATTCCTCAACATGGGGCCGATCCGTCCCGACTACCCCTACCTGTCCAATCGCGATTCCCTGACGATTTCCCACTCGGCTGATGGGTTTCTCTCGTGCATCATCTCGAACTCGGAGTACGAGCCCCGCACCGTGCAGGCCAGCATCCGCGACTGGCGCGAGGGCCAATGGCATCACGTGGCCCTCCAGTGGAGGCTGGACGACGGGGGGAGGACCTCGATGGCCCTGTTCATCGACGGGAAGCTCGCCTCCGACCGATGCATGGGGAGCGCGAGGAGCCCAATCACGCAGCCGTTCCAGGCCAAGCAGCTTCCGCTGCCGATCCAGATCGGCTCCATGAACACCGGCTTCCGACCGGCCGACGCCGACATTGATGAGCTTCGGATCAGCTCGGTGCGACGCTACTCAGACCCCTTTACCCCGCCGAAGCGCGCCGGTCCGGATGCGGAGACTCTGGCCCTGTTCCACTTCGACAATAACCTCGACGCGACGGCCGCTGAGGGCCTTTCCGCGACGCCGGGACCCGCGCAGTGAGGGTTGTCGCTGACCGCCATTGCGCCAACGGAGGGATTGCGCCGCCATGCAGGTACGACCTCTGCCGCCGAACGAGAAGACCGGTGCCCGTGTGAGGGTCGCGATCGGCTTGATCCTCGCAGCCTGGATCGTCTGTCCATCGTGTGTCGCGCAGGGCCCAGTCCTGTATACACGCGGCATCATGCACGACATCACGCCGGAGGATGCGCCGCAGCCCGGCGAGGACATCGCTGCGATCGAGATGATCGCCTGCCGGGGAGAGTCCGAGCCCTTCTCGCTGGGAGTCTACGCCACGGCGGACGGAGCCTGGACGATCGAGGTGTCCGACCTCGAACTGAGGGCAGACCCGGCGGAGACGATCGCCGCATCGGCTGTCGAGGTCTCCCTCCTGTCCTTTGGCGAGACGCCGGGGCACCTCGGCAAGGGCGCCCGCACCACCGATTGGGTTCTGGACGTCGGCGCTCGGAGCTTGCACGTCGCGGGCGGGCAAACACGGCGACTCTGGCTCACCGTGCACGTGCCGAACGACGCCGCGCCGGGCTTGTACGAGGGGAGCTTCGCCCTGAAAGAAGGGGAGGGGAACGGCACGGTGACGGTCCCGTTGCGGGTCGATGTCCTCCCCGTCAACCTCGAGCCCGTGCCGGACGTTCAGTTCGCTCTGCTGTGGACGGTCGCGTTCGGCCAGTACCACGATGAGATGACACGCGCGCAGCGCCGGCCGGCCGCACTCGACCTCTATCGGGAACTCAGACAACACGGCATGACGTGCATAGCGCCGAAGTGCTCCGACTGGCCGTACAAGTCCGGGCAGTTCGAGGGTCTGCAGGCCTGCATCGAGGCCGCGATGCAAGCGGGACTCGAAGGACCGGTCGTCTGGCACATGGCGTCGCTGATCAACGGAGTGAAGGGATGCCGCCAATTCGCCCACTACGATGGCAAGTGCGACAACTGGAGCGAAGCGCGCGACCTTGCCCATCTCACCGACATCGTCACCGACGTGCGCCGGCAAGGCGAGGCAAACGGGTGGCCGGAGGTGGTCTTCTGCCCCGCCGACGAGCCGGGCACACAGACCGACGACCTCGCCATTCGGGCACTCAGGTTGGGCACCATCCTGCCCAAGGGTCTGCGCATGATCCACGACCTCGGCGCCCGCGGCGCCACCACGATGACCGAGCCGGTGGACGACAAGCACAACCGGCAATGGGTGCAAGAACCCGATGAACTCCGCCGGCAGTGGGATATGTCGCGGCCTGACTGCCAGGTCCGCATCTACGGGTACGGATATCCGCAGGGCACGACCGGCCTGGCCTTCGAGAAGGCCGACTGCGCGAGGCGCGGTCACGAGATGTGGTTCTACCACAATCCATCGGTGATGGAAGGTGACCGTCACCAGGCACGCATGTTTTTCGGCATGTGGGGCTGGCTGGTTGGCGCTGACGGTCTCACCGCATGGACGTACCCCGGCGGGAGGACGATTCAGTGGGAGCTGGTGCGCGACGGGATTGATGATGCCAAGTACCTTGCGATCCTGGCCCGGCTGATCGAGGAGAAGAAGGGCTCGGCGACCGACCTCAGGGAAGCGCAGGCGTTCCTAGACGAGTTGCGCACATCCATCGAACTCGACGAGGATGGTTACCTCGTTGACTGGCAGTCGGTGGACTTCGCCGCGTTCAAGCGGCGAACGGCGGAGCTGATTCGGAAGCTGGCCCAGTAATCGTGAACCGTTTGATCCAACGCTCGCGTCGCCGGGCGACTAGCGCTCCGAGGCGCGGCACGGGAGCCCATCAGGACGCACCAAGGAGGGCGGCTATGCTGAGGTGGACGTTGGCTCTGTCCGCAATGTGGCTGGCGACCCCACTGCTTGCCGTGGAGTATTTCGTCGACTCGCGGGCGGGCTCGGACGAGAACACGGGTACGACCGAATTGCAGGCGTGGGCCTCCCTCGGCAGGCTCGGCGACCACGAACTCGAAGCCGGCGATGTCGTCCGCCTGAAACGCGCCAGCACGTTCCGGGGACGGCTCGCTTTCCGGGGGAACGGCGCGCCCGCCGCTCCCGTCAAGATCGGCGCCTACGGTGAGGGGCCGAAGCCGGAGATCCTGGGCTCAATCGTGCTGAATGGCTGGGAGCACCATGGGGGCGAGGTGTACAGGGCGCGCGTACCGAGCGATGCGTTCCTGGGCAAGAAGGCCATCTACAGCGTGTTCGAGTACGATGGCCCCCTCCCTCAGCGTCTGTTCCGCTCGGATGCGGTCCCAGAGGAGCGTGGCCGGTTCTCGTTCGATGAGGAGAGTTCAACCATTTACGTGAGCCGCGCCGACGGCGCTGATCCCGGCGAGCACCGGACCGAGGTGTCCGTGATCGAACAGCTCGTCGATCTGACCGGTCGTTCGTGGATCGAGATCGAGGACCTGAGCTTCCTGTTCGGCAACTGCCGGCACATCGTCATCTCGGAATCGCAGGACGTCACGATCCGCAACTGCGCCTCGCTTTTTGTCGGCTTCTACGGCAACCCCAACATCCTTATTGTCCGCGACTCGACACGAGTCGGCCTGCTGGACTGCTTCCTATACGAGAGCACGAACTGCGGCGTGTTGATCAGCAGCGGGGCCACGCAAAACATCGTGAGGGGCTGCACGATCGTCAGATGCCAGAGCAATGACGGCGTCACCTGCCATTCAGGGGGACGGGACGAGAACGATGTCCGCCAGGGAATCACCGGGGACCGGAACGTCATCGAAGACAACGTCATCGGGCTGTGTCCCGAGGAATCGATCGACATCACCTCCGGCGACCATCATGTCATCCGCGGGAACATCTGCTATGGCAACGGCAACCCAGGCATCATCGTGGGGCACGACTCCGATCACATCCTCATCGAGAACAACATCTGCTTCGGCAACGCTCGCTCGGGGATCCACATCGCGGGGAGGGAAGAAGAGGGGGCCCGCGGCCACAACCGGGTTGTCCGCAACCTCGTCTACAATAACGGGTACCCGGGCCTTGAGATCCAGGCGCCACATTCGGAGATCCTGAACAACACCGTGATCGACAGCCGCGAGCGCGTGGCCGTGCGGATCAACGAGATGGCAACCGGGCTGGTCCTGCGCAACAACCTCATCGCCACCCTCGACCCCACGATCCCTCACCCAAGCCTGCACTTCATCGGCTGCACCCCCACATCCCTGTCGGCGACGCTCGACCACAACCTCCTCTTCCACGCAGCGAATCAAGCCAAGCCCGATGTGTTCTTCCCCTCGGGGCAGCTCATCCGCACCGACGACGGGAGCTTCAGCCTCGAGAGCTTCGCGGACGAATACGCCACAGGCCACGCGAGCATCGTCGCCGACCCAAGCCTGCGCGAAATTGAGGCGGGCCTCTACTTCCTCCGGCCCGACAGTCCCGTCGTCGACGCGGGCGCCGACGTTGGACTGCCCTTCGCGGGCGAGGCACCGGATCTGGGGTGGAAGGAACGCGGGGCGGAGAAGGACGCGCCGAACTACCCGCCGTTCCTCATCGATGGCACGGACGACGCGACGAAGATCCTCGAGCTTTGGGGTAAGGGGCGATCTGAGTCAGCCGACTGAGGCCGCTTGGGCCCCACCACGCAAGCACGTCAACGGTCGCGTGAGCGATTCGACCTCATCTCTTCCATTGCTGGCAACCCGGAGGGGGGAACCAACGACGTGTGTCGGGTTCGCCTGAGCAACTCAGCTGAGGCCGCCACAGCCCGCAGCCCCACCACCACCGACCCGTGTCAGCTCCCACCCCTGAGCACAAGGGCCAGTTTGCCCCGCGAACGGAAGGAGGCGCACAGGAAGGCCAGACCGTGAGAGGCAGACTCCCAGACCAGACGAGCGAGGTGAAGAGCGGCTCCCCAGCCAATAGCGAATGTGCGCATACTGGGCATGTCTGCGTGCCGCCGCCAGCACCCGGGTCCGCCTCATGCCCGAGATTCAGGCGCGCATGGACGCTTTCCGAGGTACACCCGTCGGCGTTTGAGGGCAGCTCGCCGGCGAGTTCCCTTACGCCGACATTCAAGTGCCCCACACGCTGTGCCTCTCCAACCGGACGAAGGGCGCTGCCACAGTCTGTTTCGACGACGCATGACTTCAGCCAGTCAGCTACCACAGATGCAGTTGCTGGCCGGCCGCGGAGAGGACACGCCCCCATGCGACTCATCACCATCCTTCTGATCTCGACGGTCATCTCACCCGCTGCCCTCGCCGCCGATGACGGGCCCGACTACGTCTCCCTGGACGGCGACTGGGGCTTCACCTGGACGCCCGCGTCCGTAGAGGAGACACCCACGGTGCCTCCGGGCTCCGCCTTCGACGTCATAGCGAAGGTGCCCGGCCAGTGGGACGAGCAGTTGGATCGCTTCGAGACGGCCAAATGGTGGCCCGACGCCATCTTCACCCGGACCCTCGGCCCTATGGGCTACCTCACTGGCATCGGCTGGTACCGGAAGACCATCGACGCCCCCGAGCGCTGGCAAGGCCGGGCCGCGCGCCTCACGGTCGGCTGGGCCGTCGGCATCTCCCACGTCTGGCTGAACGGTCAGCACATCGCAGCCTACGACTACGGCGTCTACACGCCATACACTGTAGACCTTTCGCCTCACCTCAAGCCCGGCCAGGCCAACGAGCTCATCATCTCCGTGGACAACACGAGAGGCTTCGCCGGCGGCTGGGCGTTCTACGGCAACCCGGGGAAGAGCAGCGGCATCACGCGGTCAGTGGATCTCCGCATTTCTGGCGGGCCCGGCCTGATCGAAGACATCTACATCAGACCAGGCGAGGACCTCAAAGAGATCGTCTGCCAGGCCGAGCTGTCGCTTCCAGGCGAAGTGGGAAGCGCGCCGCGGACGAAGCTATCTTGGGGTATCAGGGAGGCCAGCGGACCTTCCGGACCCGCCGACCCGGCAATTGCCGAGGGAGAGGTGGACGTCCCGGCCTTCGGCGGCTCCTACACGCTCACCTGGCGGACCCGCATCGACGACCTCAAGCCCTGGAGCCCCGATCACCCCAACCTCTACTCAGTTGGCGTGGCCTGGCGGACCGAGGACGGCGATCTCTGGGACGTTGGGCGCGAGCGCATCGGCCTCCGCCGATGGAGCAGCGATGGTAGGAAGCTCAAGCTCAACGGCAAGCCCTTCTACCTCCGTGGCGAGTTCAGCTCCCTCTACTTCCCCATTCACTCCATGACCCCGACCACCAGGGAGTATTGGGTCGAGCACGTCCAAGCCGCCAAGCGCATCGGCCTCAACTACATCAACTTCGCCGCCAGAGTGCCCCCCACCGAGATGCTTGAGGTCGCGGATGAACTCGGGATCATCGTCCAGTGTGGCGACCACATGACCGTGCTGGAGCCAAACCGGGAGCACTACGATGACGTTTGGCGCCCGATCGTCCGCTGGACCCGTAACCATCCCAGCATGTCTTTCTACGGCTTCGGCGGCGAGCGCAACTATTACGAGGGCATCATCGAGCAGTACCAGAAGCAGCACGACCTCATCAAGTCGCTCAATCCCGAATGCATGGTCATGCCACAGCAGGCGATCCGCGGGATCGACTACGCCTTCGACGAACAGGGGACCAAGGAGCTAACCCCCGAGCCCTTCCCCCACCACGCCGAACGCCTGGCCCTCTACACGAAGGCCTGCGACCTGTTAGGCCACTACTCGGGCGGGGCCTTCGGCTACAGCTACTTCACCACGCCGTGGCAGGAGATGGAGGAGCGCTTCCGCATCTACGACAAGCCCCTCTCCATCCACGAGGTCTTCATGGGCATGTCATACCTCGACCCCGACAATGCCCACAAGTACACGGGCCTCGTCCCGCCGTACATATACACCAAGCTCCGGGCAGACCTCGTCGATGCCGGTCTGCTCCACAAGTGGCGCGCCTACCACCTCAACAGCAGCCGCCTCCAGGCCATCTGCCAGAAGTACTGCCTCGAGAAGGTCCGCAAGTGCAACGAGCCGGCCGGCTTCGAGTACCTTGGCATGATCGACCAGCACTTCACCCCGCACTACACCAGCGGCCTGCTCGACGAGTTCTTCCAGGTCAAGCCCGCCGAGACGGCCGAGGGCATCCTCCGGTACAACGACGACAGCGTCCTGCTCCTGGATTTCTCGCGCATTTCCAAAGGTAGCATCAACCGCTCTTACTGGGCCGGCAACTCCTTCGAGGCTGACGTTATGCTCTCGCTCTATGATGACACGCCTCTCACGAGCGGCACGCTAACATGGGCCCTCAAGCGCGGCGACAAGACCCTCCTCACCTCCGAGCAGGCCGTGTCGAACGTCCCGACAGGTCAGGTCTCTACGCTCCGCACCCGCGACTTCGACTGGCCGGCCGTCGCCCGCACCACCCGCCTCAACCTGTCCGTGACACTGACCGCGCCCGGGTACGACCTCGCCAATGACTGGGACTTCTGGGTATTCCCCAGGCTGGCTCCGCCGGCCGTCGTCGCCGAGGCCGACGAGGCCGCCAGCGCCCTGTTGTCCTCGCGCTACACGGGCCTCCACGCAGTCCCGGACGGACCGGGCGAGGGCCTTCGCATCGTCTGCGAGGTCACTGAACCCGACGTGGCACACCTGGAAGCCGGGGGCGACATCCTCCTGCTCGGCGCCAAGCCTTTCCTCGAATACACCGCTGCCAGGACCTTCCGCTCAGGCCTGGCCTCCCGACTTCATCAGAACGTGGGCACGGTCATCGCCCAGCATCCCATCTTCCGCCTCCTCCCCCACGAGGGCTGGGGCGACTGGCAATTCTGCCCCCTGCTCGAGGGCGCCTCGTGCGTCCTCTTCGACGACCTCCTCGCCACCCGCTTCGATCCCATTCTCGAGAACATCAGTTGCGCAGGCGACGTGCGTAAGCAGGCTTCCATCTTCGAGAAGCGAGTGGGCGCCGGCCGTCTTCTTGTATCCACCTGCGTCTTCGATCCAGAGAACCCATCTTGCGTCGCCCTCATGGACGGCATCCTTGCCTACGTGACCGGCGGGCATTTCGATCCCAAGAGCGAAATCCCCACCCAGGCGTTCGCCCGCCTAACCGCGCCCCTGCCCCCGCGCGAGCCTGGCAACCTCGCGGACGCCGCGCCGAGCTTTGAATATCGCAGCAACGTCAAGCAAGCCTGGGCAGTCTACGGCCAACCCTACGAGATCGATTCCACCACCGCCCACAGCGGCCAGCAGTCCCTCAATATCGCCCTCACACCCCAGCAGCTCAAAGACGACCCGGGCGTCCACACCGGGGCGAGGCTCGGGACCATCAGCTTCCGCTCGACGCCGCCAGTCCTCAGGCTGTCGGCTTGGCACAAGACGCAGGACGTCACCGGAGACACGCCGAGCCGCAACTTCCTGATCTTCATCTACATCACTTACCGGAACGGCACGCGCCACACTCTTCGGCTCTACTTCGACCCCGGCACCCATGACTGGCAGCACGCCGAGAAGCTCTGGCAGCCCGAGGGAGAGATCGCCAGCGCCCTCCTCTACATCGGCATCGCTCACTCCAGCGGCACGGCCTGGATCGACGACATCTACTTCGGCCCGGCCCCCGAGCCCGTGCACGTGACCACCCAGCCTGAAGCCTCTACATGGCAGCGCCAGCCCGTCACCATCGACTTCGATGGCGACCGCTGGTTCAGTATCAACGGGGGCGACTGGACTTCAGCCGCCAGCGTCCGCATCGCGCAGGAGGGTCTGACGAAGATCGCCGTGAGGAAGCGGAAGGCGGACGAGGGGTCCGAGATCCGCGAGGTCCGTATCGACGCCACGCCGCCAGTCATCAACCTTGATACACAGCCGCTCATCGACCAGCAGGGGGGAATCTACTCGGCCACAGAGGGCACTGCATTCATGCTCGAAGCCAGCGACGCACTATCGGGGGTGAAGACCATCGAGGTGTCGATTGATGGCAAGGCCTACGCGCCCTACCGCGAGCCCCTCAAGCTCCCGCCCGGAAACCATGAACTCCGTTGTCGGGCGACGGACGTGGCCGGCAATCGCAGCGAGACCGTGACGGGCGAATGCCTGACGGGTGGCGGCACCGCGGTGCTGCAGGTCAGCGTAGAGTAGGATGGCGCCGCCAACCACCACGCTACCTGTGCCTCCGGGAACTCCATCCAGCCCTGAATCTGCGGCTTTCGCAGCTACGCAGATCATTATTGGGACCTGACGGGCTGACTGGGCTTTGGATGCCGTCCCGGTCCATGGTGATGTGGCGGACGGCGGGAGGTTGAACATCGCCAGAGTCGACGGTCGGCTCTTGTGCCTGGGCAAGATTGGCGGCCGGCCATGAACGGGATCGGGCCGGCCTTTGGAGGAGTTCTTGGCGGCCGGGGTCTACGACGAGGACGGACATCGGCCTTGCTGAACTGGGCGTCCCGCGTGCTGTTGTAGGAGGCACTGCGGGCCATCGCAATCCCCATACTTCCAGGGAGGGCTTACCATGAATGACTCAACGTCACGTCGTTCATTCATGCAATCCGTTGGCTTCGGCGCCGCCGCTGTGGGGCTGACCGGGTCAGCTCTGACTCAACAGGAGCAGGAGCCCATCCAAGGCTTCGAGGAAACGGCCACCGACCCGAACGCCGCAGGAGCGTGGAAGCCCGTTTCCGACCGCAAGATCCGCGTGGGCATCGTCGGCTACGGCGTGTGTCGGTTCGGCGCGGCGTTCAGCTTCCAAGACCACCCGAATGTCGAGGTGGCGGCCGTCAGCGATCTGTTCCCCGATCGGTGTGCCGCCTTGGCAGAGGCATGCCGTTGCGAGAAGACGTATCCCTCGCTCGAGGAGTTGGTGAAGGACGACTCGATCGAGGCGGTGTTCGTGGCCACCGACGCGCCGAGCCATGCCCGGCACTGCATCGAAGTCCTGAAGCACGGCAAACACGTAGCCAGCGCAGTGCCTGCCGTGTGGGGATCGCTTGAGGACGCCGACAGGCTGTTCGAGGCGGTCAAGACCAGCGGGCTGAAGTACATGATGTTTGAGACCTCCTACTTCCATGCCGACCTCTACGCGATGCGACAGATCCACAACGCAGGCGGGTTCGGCAAGCTGGTCTACAGCGAGGGCGAGTACTACCACTATGCTTGCGCGGTGATCGACTCCTACAAGGACTGGCGGATCGGCCTGCCGCCCCAATACTACCCAACCCACTCCAACGCCTACCAGATCGGCGTGGACGCCGGCAGCTTCACCGAAGTCTCGTGCATGGGGATACCGAGTATCCGCGAGGAGTTGCAGCCGGCCAACAACCGCTACAAGAACCCGTTCGGGACCGAGATTGCGCTGTTCCGCACCAGTGATGGAGGCATGTCGCGGATGGGCGTCAGCTGGGACACGCCCGGTGTCGGAGGCGAGATGGGTCGGGTCCGCGGGCAGAGAGGGTCGTTCTACGGCGAGTATGCGGGGCAGGAGCAGAACCTCCCGCCCACCGACCGACCTGCGCTCCCGTCCGGTGTCAGTGCCGGCGGACACGGCGGGTCACACGGCCACCTCATGAACGAGTTCGTCACGGCGATCCTCGAGGACCGCAAGCCGCTAGTGGACATCGCCCAAGCCCTGAACATGACCGTCGCCGGCGTCGTGGCCCACCAATCCGCTTTGAAGGACGGCGAGCTGATGGAGATTCCGCAGTATCAGGTCTGAGTTGGCGGGCGTCCCGCGGGTCCCGCGGCCCAAGCCCTGCCGCGCGTGGACGCGCCCCGCCAGCACCGCCAACGGCCTCCTCGCGACGTCAACTCACCACCCCATGACCACCGGCGGAGCCAGCTGAAGTGTCACCCATCCGAATGGCTCGCGGGGCTGCTGCCGGACCGGGGACGCAGTGGGTAACATCGCCAGCGGAGACAGCGGACACCCGATGGCGACCCGGCCTCGCGATCGCAGCAGGCTCTCCCGTCCATCGAGGCGAATGCCTCCGGTGTCGCCCCGATCGATGCCGACTTCCGCCTGAGCAGATGCCGCTTGACTGACGCGGGCCGAAATCAGCGCGGATTGAGTTCTCCGGGATGGACGGCATGATGGCGATGGGAGATCGCTGCCATGATGACGAATGAGTTACCTCAAAACCCCCGGAAGATTCGCGAGCGGCTGCGACGGTACGAAAGGAAACTCCGGGAAGAGAAGCGCACATACGGTTTCCATCGCGACGGTGCAGGCAAACGCTACCTCGTCGGCCCACTCTATCTGCTACTGGGGGACGTCGACGGCGCCTTCAAGGCCTTTCGCCTGTTCGAGACGGAGTTTCCTGATGACAGTGGCGAGCCAGGCCATTGTCTGTGTTGGGCATTGGCCCTGTACCGTTCCGGAGACCTGGAGCCGGCGACCAGGAAGCTGCGGGAAACGATGCTGCAGAATCCCTACGTCGTCCCTCACCTGCTTGGGCTGGAAGTGAGAGAGCTGGACATCTGGCATGGTTCGAGCCACGAGTGGCCATCCTACCTCGAGTGCATCCCGGCAGACTACTTCCTGCTCTGGGACGAGAGAGAGCTCGACTGGGCCTCTCGCCTGTACCACGGTCCTGACTTCCAGAGCGTCCTTGCACGCTATGTCCAGATCCACAAGGAGCTGAAGCATCTGCCGCCGGGCCCGAGGCGGAGTCGATTGGTCCATGAGGCCTACGCTCTGAAACGGTAGCTGACCGAGGGACGATCTCGGCCCGTAGCGCGACGGCACAGACGGGCTGTGTCTGCCGGCCCCGCAATGCCTCAAACTCATCCGCGCACGAACAATAGGCCAGACCGACGAGCCCCAACCCGCCGAGCCACGTCGTCGACGTAGTCGGGTGTGGCGAGACCGACCACCGCTCAAGTACCCCCCCGTCTCCTCGTGAGCGACTCGATCCGATCTTCTCGCCGATCGACAACATCGGAACCTACGACGTATGTCGGGTCCCCCGAGCAGATCGGCTGAAGCCGCCGCCACATCCAACAGAGCCCCACCACCACCGACCCGTGTCAGCTCCCCTCCCTGAGCACAGCGCCCAGTGAGCGCCCCACCACGCGACTAAGCCGTCGTCGTGTGACGATTCAGTCCCATCTTCCTCGCTATCAGTTCGCGAGACAGACGACCGAGGTACTCGCGTCCGTCGAGGCAGTGCGGCCAACGACCAAGCCTCCGCGTCAATGCCCACGAGGAGGCTGATAGCACTCACGCGGCCCCAGGGTCTGGGGATACGTCGAGGCCAGAGACGAACGAATCTCCCAGCAGAGCTCGCATTTCTGCGCGTACGTTGCTTTCGGCGTGAACCCGGGGGCTATTCCCAGCAGTCCCACGGGACCGTCGTCTGCCAGAACACGCAGGATGTCGTTCTGTCGCCAGGCGTCCCCGCCGTGCAGGTCCGCCAGAGTCGCGTCCCGCGCGTCCCCAATGATGACGCCGCTGCAGTTCGATGCCATCACAGTCCCATCCGGATTGACGTGGACATACTCCATTTCTCTCGGGTCAATGCGGTCCCCGCACCCCTGCCGGGGAATCTCGGCAAGAGGTTGGCGCGGCAAGTACTGCCTTAGACATTGGTAAGCGCGCCCCATCAGCATCGGGGGAGCCGAATTGACGTAGGCATCAAGGTCGTTGGATCTGGCCGGGTCTGCGAGGTAGTTATTGTCGCTGACGGTCGTGCGCGCCAGACCGAAGATCTCGAGGCTGTGCGTATGCGCGCGGATCACGTTCTCGATCGGCACGAACTCCTGATGATGAGGGTCCGAACTGATCCAGATCCTATACACGCCGGCGTCCTTCAACGCGCTCAGCCGCTCGCGCGCCACGCGATCGGACACGCACCAGAAACAGTTCGTTTCAACCCAGTCAATGGGAAGCATGTCCAGTCTGGCCGCGATCTCGAGGACCTCGAGAAGTCTGTCAAAATGCAGGAACGCTTCGCCGCCGCCGATGTGCACGTTCATGCCGGTCAGACCAATCTCTTTGATCTGACGCAGAAGACGCTCGGCCAGGTCCAGGTCGATGACTGTCTTCCGGTGCGGTCCGCAGGAGATGTAACAGTGGCGACAGGCAATAGGACACTGGTACGTCAACAGGATACCGACGCTGTCCAATTCCATTCTGGCTCCGGTTCGCGGATCAAGGGCGGAGTATTAGGAGCGAAGAGCGAGGTCCTGTACCGGCCTCAGTTTCTTGGACACTGAGATTGCCTACGCAACAGCACCGTACCTTCCGTTGTCGTAGTCATCGCACGCTCGGCTGGGCGAGCGGCGTCTGAATCGTTCGATGATCCCGACGATGGCTTGGTGGCGTGCGGTTTTGGAACCCATTGGCGACGTGTGACTCCCAGATCCTGCTTCCTGAGTCGTTTGGCGACGGCAGACAAGGCCCTCCAAGCGACGTGTTGGGTGGGTATCAGAACTGGGGTCGCGATGAGCAGCGGCGTCCGCGTGGCTCACGAGATAGGGCGGCGTTCATCTGTCGGCTTCGGCCCTCCCCTAAGCCGCCTTGCGGGAGTGCGACTTCAGCAACCCTCTCAGAAGCTCATCGACTTGCGCTTCGATGGGTCCGTCCTGAGCACGGCCCCAGTGACTGCCCCACCACCCGACCAGCCGTTGTCGCGTGAGTGATGCGATCCTCTCTCTTCTGTTGCTATCAGTTCCGAAGGGAGACCTACGACGCATGTCGGGTTCCCCTGAGCAGTGCGGCAGACGAATCGCCTTCCCGCCGTCTGCCGGGGCCGAAATACCCGAACTGGGCACGGTCGACACGATGGCCGCGTCACGAGCGCACCCGTCTGCGTGGTCGCAACGCCCGGGGCGCCGGTCGTCAGCAGCGACTGGGTCATTCGGCCATCTGGGCCACGCACACCGGGATTCGGAAGGCGTTCTGGCCCTCTATGGTGCGCCGCGG
>MPMF02336346.1_pt1 | contig 15008 bp, 5 predicted proteins | sample 1617271 | NCBI WGS metagenome assembly MPMF02 (sample SAMN05944812, study PRJNA350692) | marine metagenome | biome: marine; feature: ODZ; material: water; isolation source: 120 m water sample prefiltered with 30 um filter, filtered on to 0.2 um... | place: Pacific Ocean | collected 2012-04-09... | reverse complement strand
GCCTTCCGGGATGCCGACGGCTTCGGGGACACCGCGACTGTCCGCTTCCGCCGGGTCGGTGACGATGTCCAACTGGGGGCTGACCATACCCTGGACATGACCGCCTTCGATACCGCCTACACCGGCATCAGTGTCCCGGTCCCGATCGAGGTCATTGGCGAGAATGTTCGTATCGAGTTCAACTTCGTGAGCGATGGAACCGCGGACGCCTTCAGCGGTCTCTCCATCGACAACGTGAAGGTGGAAGCAGCCGCGCCCTAGGCCGGATCATTCGATTCTCAAGGCGGTGAGGCCCCTGTGGCTTCACCGCCTTTCCTTTGACCCCGGGTCTCAGTGAGCCCGCTCGATGTGACTTCGTGGATGAGATCGGTCAAAACGGTTGGGTGCGGGAGATTTCACCCCAGTGCACATCTCCCGAAATGCAGACCACCCCGCTCGCACACGTAGTGGCGAGGACATCGACAACACATCAGGACAACGGAATTCTGCGTTGAATAACTCCACGCCCTGCAAAAAATCGGTGATGCCTGGCTGCGGATCAGGGAAAATCCACTAAAACATGGCAAAACCCGGGACCACATGACCTGATCTCACCTCTTTGTTTCCGTGACCCCTCGCAACCCTCGCCCTATTTTTCCCCATTACTCACACAGAATGACCATGCGGAACATAATCATCCCTGTTGCCGTTGTCTGCGCCTCGCCGGTTGCTCAGGCCCGCGAAATCTCCTTCAACCAGGATATCCGGCCCCTCCTTTCCGATCGTTGCTTCGCCTGTCACGGTCCTGATGAACGTGAGCGCAAGGCCAAGCTGCGCCTCGACCAGTCCGACGGACCGGAAGGTGCCTATCGGACCCACGATGACATCACCTCCATCAAGCCCGGCTCGCTTGAAGACAGTGAACTCTGGTATCGTATTACCACCACTGATGAGGACGACCGCATGCCACCCGAGAAGACACACAAGAAGCCGTTCAACGGGGAGGAGCAGGAAATTATCAGACAGTGGATCCTTGCGGGAGCACCCTACGAACAGTTCTGGGCCTTCGTGCCGCCAAGCCCCCCCTCCACCCCGGAAGTCACGGACAAGAACTGGAGCCAACAGGAAATCGACCTCCATATCATGCGGCGTCTCGAAAGCGAGCAGCTTGCTCCTTCACCCGATGCTGACAGGCGCACTCTCATCCGGCGTCTCAGCTTCGATCTCACGGGCCTGCCCCCAACCCGCATGGAGCTACGCGCATTCCTCGCCGACGAGAGCCCCGGAGCTTACGAGAAACTTGTGGATCTTCTTCTTTCCCGGAAACAGTACGGCGAACACATGGCCCGCTACTGGCTCGACCTTGTGCGCTTCGCCGACACCAACGGAATGCACAAGGACTTCTACCGGAACAATATCGCTTATCGCGACTGGGTCATCAGGGCCTTCAACGGGAACCTTGGTTACGACGATTTTGTGCGCTACCAGCTGGCCGGCGACCTCTATGACCAGCCCGACAGCGATCAACTCGCTGCCACCGGATTCCATCGCCTCCATCTCATCATCGATCGTGGCACCGCCCTGCCTGAGGAAAGTTTCTTCAAGAACGTAACTGATCGCGTGACTTCCGTGGGCACCGCCTTCATGGGAATGACCGTGCAATGTGCCAGCTGCCACGAGCACAAATACGATCCCCTCACTCAAAAGGACTTTTATTCCCTCTTCGCCTTCTTCAACAATATCGATGCCCAGTCGGAGACCAACGGCGGCGAAAAAGGCGGACTGCAGCCACCCTTCACGCAACTGGGCACTCCCGGGGAACAAGCCGAACTGAAGGACATCGATGCCAGGCTGGCCATCCTCAATCCCAAGGTAGAGCAGGCCAAGAAAATCGCACTCGCGGAGAAAGACCCGGAGAAAAAGAAGCCGCTCATGCAGGCTGCCCGTGAACTTGTCGCTCAGAAAAACCCCCTTACCCGCAGGCGGACCCAGCTCGACAAGACCATGATCAAGGCCATGGTCATGAAGGAGCGGGGGGAGGTGCGCAAAACGCATGTCATGAAGCGTGGCCGCTACGACGATCCGGGTGAGGAGGTCACCCGGGACACTCCCGCTTTCCTTCCTCCGCTCAAAAAGAAAGGGGAAGTAGCCTCCCGCATGGACCTGGCGGAGTGGTTCGTGTCCCGGGAAAACCCACTCACCGCCCGTGTCGCCGTCAACCGCTTCTGGCAACAGATTTTCGGAGTGGGACTGGTCAAGACTTCGGAAGACCTGGGCGCTCAGGGCGAAGTTCCCAGCCACCCGGAACTCCTTGAGCATCTCACCGTTTCCTTCCTCGAATCGGGTTGGGATATCAAGGCCCTCATGAAGCAGATCGTCATGTCGCGCACCTACCGCCAATCCTCGGTGGCCGATTCCGGGCAATTCAGGAAGGACTCGGAAAACCGACTCCTGTCCCGCGGATCACGCTTCCGCCTGGATGCCGAAATGATTCGTGACCAGATCCTCGCCACCAGCGGATTACTTTCGGGGGAGATGTACGGGAAAAGCGTCAAGCCCCCTCAACCCGACGGACTCTGGAAGGCCGTCACCATGATAGGAGAACGTTTCAAGGCCGACAGCGGCGAGGACATCTACCGCCGCAGCATCTACACCTACTGGAAACGCGGGATGCCACCCCCTCAATTGACGATCCTGAATGCTCCCATCCGTGATACCTGCATCGCCCGCCGCGAACGCACCAACACCCCCTCGCAGGCGCTTCTCCTCCTGAACGAGAACGAGTATCTCAAGGCCGCGCGCCACCTGGCCCGGAAACTGATCACACAGGAGACCCCCCGGACCGGCGATCCTCTCGCCGTGGCTTACGAGACAATCACCTCGCGCCTGCCCGATCCAAAGGAACGCGCCCTCCTCGAACTCCTCGTGAAGGACCTCGAAAAGAGTTATCTGGAGAATCCCAAGCTGACCGAGGAGCTTTGCGCCGGAGTGACTCTCAACACCGCCGGTGAGCGCGCAACCCTCGCAGCATGGACCGTCCTTTTGAACACGCTCTACAACATGGACATCACCAAGACCCGTCAGTAGAGAATTCCCCAGATGCGATCAGCACGCGGGAACATCACACCACTTCACAATCATGTCTGACCTTCTCTCCGCCACCACCGACCTGCAGTCCCGTCGTTCCTTCCTTCTCAACTCCGGGATGGGACTGGGAACAACCGCCCTGGCCTCGCTCCTTCCGCAGATCGGGGGCGCTGCCCCCAGGGGACTCCATCACACTGCCAGGGCCAAGCGCATCATCTTCCTCTTCATGGCCGGTGCTCCCAGCCAGGTCGATCTCTTCGACCACAAGCCGGACCTGCACAAACTCTTCCGGACGGAACTGCCCATGTCAGTGACCAAGGGCCAGCGGGTCACCACCATGACCCGGGGACGACAGCAATTGGTGGCCCCCACCATGTTCAAGTTTGCGCAGCAGGGAAAGAGCGGAGTCTGGATGAGCGAACTTCTGCCTCACCTCTCCAAGGCGGCTGATGACCTCTGCTTCATCCACTCCTTCAACACCAACGCCATCAATCACGACCCCGGAAAGACCTCCTTCTGCACCGGTTCTGAGATTCCGGGCAAACCGAGCATGGGCGCCTGGCTCAGCTACGGACTGGGCTCGCTCAACAAGGACCTTCCGGACTTCGTGGTGGTCCCCTCCGCATTCTGGAGTGGCCGCGTGAACGTGCAGGCTCTCTACTCCCGCCTGTGGGGAAGCGCATTCCTTCCGTCCAAACATCAGGGAACTTCCCTGCAGACCGCCGGGGATCCTGTCCTTTTCCTCTCCAATCCCAGGGGAATCGATACCGAAGTAAGACGGCGCATGCTCGACACCCTTGGCAAGATAAACGGCAAGCATCATGAGGAAATCGGTGATCCTGAGATCCAGACCACCATTGCCCAGCAGGAGATGGCCTTCCGCATGCAGAAGTCCGTCCCGGAGCTGGCCGACATCTCCGGGGAACCGAAGGATGTTCTCGAAAAGTATGGGCCGGAAGTGAGCAAGCCCGGCTCCTACGCGCGCAACTGTCTCCTCGCCCGGCGCATGGCGGAACGAAATGTCCGTTTCGTTCAACTTTTCCACCGGGGCTGGGATCATCACTCCAGCCTTCCCGCCAACATGCGCGGCCAGTGCCAGGACGTCGATCAACCCACCGCCGCCCTGCTCTCCGATCTGAAAACGCGTGGACTCCTGGATGATACCCTCGTCGTCTTCGCCGGGGAGTTCGGCCGCACCGTCTACGGGCAGGGTAACATCACCCGCGACAATTACGGACGCGATCACCATCCACGCTGTTTCTCGGGCTGGATTGCCGGCGGCGGCATCAAGGGTGGCATGCACTACGGCAGGACCGACGATTTCAGCTACAACGTGGTGGAAGATCCGGTCAATGTCCGCGATCTGCACGCCACCATGCTGCACCTCCTTGGAGTCGATCACCGACGCCTGAACTTCTCATTCCAGGGGCTGGACCAACGCCTCACCGGTGTGTTGGAGTCCCGCGTGATCAAGGAGATCATCACCTGATCCGCCCATCCGGAACAGCAGCACCCCTGCCTCCCCAACTGTGGTAGATCGGGATGAACCGACCCAGTGGCAGAGGGCATGAACCTCGTTCTGGAGCGGCATATTTTGGATGCCTCCTCCTTTGTAATTGGTATAGTTCCTGACTCCCACTACAACGCACGAACAAAACCCATGACGCTCTTCAGTCGTTCCGCACCGACTCTCTGCCTCCTCGCCATCGGACTCCTGATGGCTTCGCCAGCCTCTGCTCGACTCTACATCACGGAGTTCATGGCAAACAACAGGGTAACCATCGAGGATGAGGATGGTGATGCCACTGACTGGATAGAGATCTTTAACTCCGGAACTGAACCCGTAAACCTTGAGGGTTACTTCCTCACTGACGCGGCGGATACACTCACCATGTGGAGTTTCCCGGCAGTCGAGATTGCCGAGAACGGCTTCCTGCTGGTATTTGCCTCGGGAAAGGATCGTCGTAACCCCGGCTCAGAACTCCATACTAACTTCAGGCTTTCCAGCGATGGGGAGTACCTGGCCCTTGTCAACCCGGACGGCACTTCAGTGGTTGCGGAATTCGGCACCGAGGAAAACCCTATTCCTGAACAGTTTGAGGATTCCTCCTACGGTCTCATGCAGGGAGGCGGTCTGACGCCCACCGTGTTCATCGGTTCGACGCAACAGGCCAGGGTCATCATTCCCGCGGATGACTCACTCGGAGGAGACTGGACCGTGCAGGAATTTGATGACTCCGGGTGGCAAGCCGCCCAAATGGGGATCGGCTACGACGAGAACAACACCTATGCTCAGGAGTTCGGGACAAATGGCAATCTCGGCAATGATTTCAATGACGTGAACACATCGGTCTATATCCGTGTTCCCTTCGAGGTCAGCGACCCGTCAACGATCACCAACCTCACCCTGAAGATGAAATACGATGACGGGTTTGTTGCCTACCTCAACGACAACCTGGTTGCCGACGCCAATGCACCCGGAGGATTAGCCTGGGACTCTGAGGCAACGGGCAACCATTCAGATGGCGAAGCCGTGGTTTTCCAGGACTGGAATATCACCTCTTTTGTGAACAGACTAACCACCGGCACGAATGTCCTCGCCATTCACGGGCTTAATGACGGCCTCACCAGTTCAGACATGCTGATCACTGCAGAACTCCGCGGCACAAGGATCACCGACCCGTCGCTTGGAGGTCCCGGTTACCTGGCCATACCCTCACCTCGCACCTTCAACGGCGACACTTTCGACGGATTTGTCCGTGATACTTCATTTAATATTGACCGCGGCTTCTTCGAGGAACCCTTTGACCTTGAAATCACCTCCTCCACCGAGAGGGCTGAGATCCGTTACACGCTGGACGGGAGCCCTCCAAGCCCCACAAGCGGACTGGTATACACCGGGCCCATCCCGATAACCGGAACAACAGTGGTGCGTGCCATGGCTCACCTTGCCGGATTAAGACCGACCAATGTCGACACCCAGACCTACCTCTTTCCCGAGGACGTTGTCAACCAGCCAGCCATGCGCACCTCCGTTACCAGGTCGGCAACCCTGGGACCCCAAATGGTCAACTCCCTGAAGGCAGTACCTGCCGTCTCAATCGTCACGGACAATCCTGGTCCGTTCCAGAATGAGGGAGGCAGCAATATCCGCAGTGAGTCGCCGACGTCCGTGGAGATGATCTTTCCCGACGGCAGACCCGGCTTCCAGGAAAACGCCGGGTTAAAGCACTTCGGGGGTTACTACACCAATTTCCGGAAGAAGAGCTTCCGTATCGGCTTCCGCTCGCAATACGGCGCCACCAAGGTCAACTATCCCCTCTTCGACGACTTCGAATACAAGCACTACCCGCCGACCGACCGCTTTGACATCATGGACCTGCGCAGCGGTTCCCACGACATGCGCTCACGCGGCGCCTACATGTCCAACCGATTCACGGACGACTCCATGCTGGATATGGGCAACCTTGCCCCGCACGGACGCTTTGTGCATGTCTACCTCAACGGCAGTTACTGGGGACAATACCACCTGCGTGAGCGCTGGAATGCCGACATGGCTTCAAGCTATTTTGGAGGTCCCAAGGCGGACTATGACGCGGTCAACCTTAATGACGGGTTCCGCAACGATGAGAAAGTCTACGACGGTGACGGCGTCTTCTGGAACGAGGCAAAGACACTGGCATCAGGGTCCAATCCATGGGTAAACAACAATAACAACATCGATGTCGCCAACCTCATCGACTTCATGCTGCTGTGGGTAAGCGGCGATTCGGAAAGCGAAGTCAGACTGCTCGGGTCCAAGGCCCAGGGGCAACCCTTCCGCTTCCAGATGAAGGACGCCGATGGCTACCTGCGCAGCCCCAGCAGCGGCAAAGCAAGCAATGCCGGTCCCCTGGATTTGATGTCACGACTGCGCAACGGCAACACGGACTTTGCCATGCTGGTCGCCGACCGTATCCACATGCACTTCTTCAATGACGGGGCATTGACACCGTCACAAAACATCGAGCGCCTGCAAAAGCGTGTCGATGAAGCCCGGCCGGGCTTTATTGCCGAGTCCGCGCGCTGGGGAAATCGCTTTCGCGAATATCAGGACTGGCTCAATTACCAGCAGAACCTGATGAACAGCCACTTTCCGGGACTGGCCAACACCATGATCGGGCGCTTCAGATCTCAGGGAATGTATCCCGACATCATTGCACCGGTGTTCAGCCAGCATGGTGGATCCATCCTCCCCTCTACCCCTGTCACCATGTCAACGGATGCCGACACGATCTACTACACCCTGGACGGAAGTGATCCACGCCTCCCCGGCGGAGTTCCCAACCCCATCGCCTCCCTTGCCTCCTTCGGTGGCGGAAATCCAGCTGATCCCCCCCAGACCTTCATCACCACCGGGCACGTATGGAAATTCCTCGATGACGGCAGCAACCAGGGCACAGCCTGGCGCCAGAACGGGTTCGATGACTCCTCCTGGTCCCAAGGTCCCTCTGAACTCGGCTACGGCTCCGATGGAGAGGGATCGGGCACGACCCTCTCCTACGGACCAAGCAGCAGCAACAAATACGCCACCACCTACTTCCGGACCGACGTGGACATCCCCGACCCCTCCAAGTTTCTCCGTTTCACGCTCCGGTTGAAGTACGACGACGCGGCTGCGGTCTACCTCAACGGGGCCGAGATCATCCGCACTCCCAATCTCTCGGCCAATGCCACCTCCAACCAGTACGCCACCAGCACCACCAACAGCGAGGACTCGTGGTTCGACTACACCATCCCGATCAGTTCGTTCCACCCCGGAACAAACAACCTTGCTGTTGAGATCCACCAGGGCAGTGGCACCAGTTCGGACATGCGCATGGACATGGTTCTCCGTGGAGAAACCACCGCCGGAGGAGGAGGCGGCGACAACGTCTCTGATCCCATATACTTCAATGATCCCGCCAAACTGCGAGCCCGGGCCTATAACAACGGCACGGGGGAGTGGAGTGCCCTCAACGAAGCCCTCTTCACCATCAACACGGAACCGGCAGCTTCTGGCAATCTCGTCATTGCCGAAATGCACTATCATCCCACCAACCCGGGCACAGCCACTGAGTCTGCAGTGAGCACCGACCGTGACGACTACGAGTTTCTCGAGTTCCTGAACATCGGATCAAGGAACATCGACCTCACCGGCGCCCGCTTCAACGAAGGTATCAACTTCACCTTCCCCGAGAATACCGTCCTTGCTCCCGGCGGCCGACTGCTTCTCCTCCGCAATCACCTCGCCTACGAGGCGCGCTACGGTTCTCTTCCCGGCATCCAGTGGTTCGAATACACCGGTCGCCTCAGCAACGACGGCGAAGCCATCGTCCTCTTGGACGCCGATCTCGAACCCATCCTCGATTTTTTCTACAACGACCAGCCCCCCTGGTCCACTGCCGCCGACGGGACCGGGCCCAGCCTGGTTCTGATCAATCCTTTTGACGATCCGGACCACGGCCAGGCTGCCAGCTGGGCTGCCAGCCGTAATCCGGGCGGTTCTCCCGGAACAACGGAACCCACCGGGGTGGACTATGCCTCCTGGGCCACCACCAGCAATGTTCAGGGCGGACCCGACGATGATGATGACCACGACACCATCAGCAACTTCATGGAGTTTCTCCATGGATCGCGCCCGGATGCAGCCGGTGATGCCCCTGAACTGCAGATCAACGTGCAGAGCCTTGAAATCAATGGTGAAACCGACGACTACCTCGTTATCACCTACCAGAGGAACCTCAACGCCCTGGGCACTCTCACCATCGAACTCTCCAGCGATCTCGTCACCTGGACCTCCGGTCCAGACCTGACCGAACTTCTGACGCAGGTCGACAATGGAAACGCCACCACCACTGTAACGGTGCGCCTGAAGAACCCGGTGAGCACTCAGGGCAATATCTTCTTTGCCCGGTTGCGGGGAGAGTGATCCTGCAGATCCGGAAGATCTTCGGGGGAAGAGCTCTGCCATTCCATCAAGCTGCCCTGATCCGGAGCGATTTCCCCTCCCGGCAGGCTGCTCCGGCAACTGCGGCAGTCCCGGGGACAGTCCCACGATTCGACTGCCCATGCCGCCGTTATCAGGTAGCGTCATGAAACAGGCCCCCGCTTTGCCATGAAGGGACTGAGTGATTGAAAGAGACCCGGATTTCTGCGGTAACTTTGCGAAGCACATGAAGATTCACCCTGCTGGCGCTCTCCTTGCCCTCCTCATCGGCACCCTCGCGATCACCCACGCCGACATCTACAAGATTCGCATCGACCCGCACTGGGCTCCCGATGGCTCCTGGATGTGGTATCGCAACAATCTGGCAAAGGGAGAACGCGAATTCATCCTGGTCGATCTGAAAAAAGGACTGCGCCAGCAGGCCTTCGATCACGACAAGTTGGCCACCGCCCTCAAGGAAGCGGGTGCGGGTGAACCCGGGGCCACTCAACTGCCCCTTGAGGATCTGAGCTTCGATCTGCAGAAGGGAACCACCTCGTTCCGCATGCAGGGGAAATGGTACCGGTGCGATCTCGGAAACTACCGGATTGAATCCATCGAGAAACCGCAGGTTCCAGCCCCTGCGCCCAGGGAGGAGGAGAAAGGGCCCTCCCCTCAAGGCAGACCCTACCGTGCAAGCCGCGAGGTCTCTCCGGACGGCCGGTGGCGGGCCTACGTCAAGGACCACAACCTCTGGGTCCGCGCCAGGGAAGAGGAATCCGAAGAGATCCAACTCTCCACCGACGGAGCAGCCGGGAACAGCTACCAGGCTCCTTTCTGGGCTCCCAACTCAAACAATCTGGCAGCCTTTCGCATCCAACCGGGTAAAGTGAGCGAAGTTCACATGGTCGAATCCTCTCCCCGGAAAGGGGGCCGGGCCAAATTGCATACCCGCCGCTACCCGCTGCCTGGCGACAAATTCACCATTCACGAACTCAACTGGTTTGACCTTGCCGGCCGCGAGCACAGGAAACCGGAAGTCGGCCTCATCGACTTTCGCGGTCCTCATCTTCGCTGGACCGGGGACGGCCGACATTTCCGCTATGAGAAAATCGATCGTGGACACCAGCGGTTCCGCATCATCGAAGTGGATATCTTCACCGGCAAACATCGGAACATCATCGATGAGAGGACCAAGACCTTTATCTGGACAGAACACGCATTGAGACTGGGAATGCCACGGGTCAACTGGCTCCAGCGCACAAAGGAGATACTCTATCTTTCCGAGAAGGACGGCCACCGGCACATCTACCTTGTCGATATCGCCTCCGGCACCATGAAACCGGTCACCAAGGGTGAATTCGTGGTGCGTCACGTGGACAGGGTGGACGAGAAAAAGCGACAGATATGGTTCCGCGCAAGCGGAAGACACAGGGATCAGGATCCCTACCTCATACACTTCTACCGCGTCAATTTCGACGGGACCGGTTTCACGGCCCTCACCGAGAGCGATGGCGATCATGAAATCCATTATTCGCCGGACCGGAAGTTCATCATCGACACCTATTCCCGGATCGACCGTGCCCCCATCCACGAGTTGCGCCGCGTTTCCGACGGCAAGCTCGTCTGCAAACTGGAGGAAACCGATATCAGCGAACTGGTGGCCACCGGATGGGAACCACCTGAGGTCTTCTCCGCCAAGGGCCGCGATGGAACGACCGACATCTGGGGAATCGTGTGCAAGCCCGCCGATTTCGATCCCTCCAGGAAATATCCGGTCCTTGAGGACATGTATGCCGGTCCTCACGACTCCTACGTTCCCAAGCGCTGGAACCCCGGTCGGCGCTACTCGGGATGGACCGACATGGGATTCGTCGTGATCAAGGTGGACGGGATGGGAACTGCCAATCGCTCCAAGGCCTTTCACGACGTGTGCTGGAAGAATCTGAAGGACGCCGGATTCCCCGATCGCATCCTGTGGCACAAGGCCTACGCAAAGGAGAATCCCTGGTATGACATCACACGGGTGGGCATCCATGGCGGTTCGGCTGGTGGACAGAGTTCCACCGGCGCTCTTCTCTTCCATCCCGACTTCTACAAGGTGGCGGTCTCGTCCTGCGGCTGTCACGACAACCGCATGGACAAGGCTTCCTGGAACGAGCAGTGGATGGGCTACCCCGTTGGTCCACACTACGCGGAATCCTCCAATATCGACAATGCCCACCGCCTGAAGGGGCGACTCCTCCTCATTGTGGGAGAACTCGATCGCAATGTCCCGCCTGAATCGACCCTGCGACTGGCCGACGCCCTCATTCGCGCCAACAAGGATTTCGATCTGATTGTCGTCCCCAACGGGGGCCACGGAGGCGGAGGTCGTCATGGCGACCGCCGCCGGAAGGATTTCTTCCGCAAGCACCTCCTTGGAATCGAGCCCCCCAATTACAATATCTCGAAGTAAGCTCCCCTTCTCCCGATCATGAATGCTCATCCATCCTGCCTGCTCTCCGTGACCCTGACGCTTTTGGGAACCGCTCTTCTCCAGGCTCAGGTTTCCACCGACGGTCCACGCTACACCCCCCCGAAAGGCCACGAAATCGTCACCGCCCACACCAACGACTTTCGCGATCTGCTGGACCGCTACCCCCGGGACCGGGAGACCTTTCAGCGCGAGTTTCCATCCCGGTTGGAGGAGAAACGGATCGCAGGACTGGGGAAGTTCTTTGAGGCCTGGCACCGCGTCCTCCTTGAAATGGACTTCGATAAGATGACCCGGTCGGGCCAGGTCGATTACATCCTCTTTCGCCATCGCCTGGAGCGGGACCAGGAGCAGTTTGCCAGGGAAGCGGCCCATTTACGGACCATTGCTGCCCTCCTTCCCCCCGTGGAAGAGATCACGGCCCTGGAATACCAGAGGCGATCCCAGGATAAGTACGACCCGCAGAAGCTCGCACCGAAACTCGAAAAACTGGCCCGCTCCATCGATGAAAAACGCCAGGAGGTGGAAGAGATTGTGACCGGGAGCCGGAAGCGGCAGCAGGAAGAAGGCCAGGACGAGATGGCCGAGAAGAACTTCAAGGCTGCCGAGGACGCGTCTCGCGAACTGCAGCGGGTGGTTGAGAACTGGTTCAACTACTACCGTGGCTACGATCCCCTCCTCACCTGGTGGATCGCCGCTCCAAGCAAGAAGCTGTCCACTTCGCTCGGCACTTACGCCGACGCCTTCAAGCCCGACCCCAAACACAAACCCAAGCCGGTCCGGAAACCGAAGAAGGAAGGATTCAACGGTGAAAATCATGCCTCCCCGGTCGGCGAGGAACAGCTTGCCACGTTGCTGCGGCAGGAAATGATCCCCTACCCCGCCGCCGAGTTGATTCGTCTCGGAAAACGGGAACTGGCCTGGTGCGTCGAGGAACAGAAGAAAGTGGCAACGGAACTCGGGTTCGGAAACGATGTTTCGGCTGCCCTGGAACACGTGAAGAAAAAGCATGTTCCGCCGGGAGAACAATCAGCCGTCATCCGCGGCCTGGCCCTGGAAGCCATTGCCTACCTCGAGAAACACTCCCTGGTCACCATCCCGCAACTGGCCAAGGACAGCTGGCGGGTGAACATGATGTCGCCGGGCCGTCAGCGCTTCAATCCCTTCTTCACAGGAGGGTCCACCATCAGCGTCTCCTATCCTCACCAGGACATGGAGCATGCCGACAAGCTCATGAGCATGCGAGGCAACAATCCGCACTTCTCGGCAGCGACCGTTCATCACGAACTCATCCCCGGACACCACCTGCAGGACTTCATGACTTCGCGCTACAACACTCACCGGAGAATGTACAACACCGTCTTCTGGACCGAGGGCTGGGCTCTCTACTGGGAAATGCTGCTCTGGGATCGCGGCTTCCCCAGGACTCCCGAGGACAGGATGGGTTTTCTCTTCTGGCGCATGCACCGCTGCGTCCGCATCATCTTCTCCCTCGGTTACCACCTCGGCGAGTTCACTCCCCAGGAGTGCGTGGATCTCCTCGTCGAAACCGTCGGTCATGAACGATCCCATGCCGAAGGAGAGGTGCGCCGCTCTCTGGCCCCGGGCACACCCGTGCTTTACCAGTGCGCCTACATGCTGGGGGGAATGCAGTTCCATGTTCTCCACCAGGAACTGGTTGCCTCCGGCAAGATGACTGCCCGCGAATTCCACGACCGCATCCTGCGGGGCAATCGCATTCCGGTGGAAATGGTCCGCGCTGAAATTTCCGATGTTCCGCTCACCCGTGACTACACCACCCACTGGCGTTTCGCCGAGCAGTTCAGGCACGACTGATCCTTACCACCGGAACCACCGCGAACTATTCGATCAGGAATTCCAGGGCCTGTCCCTGTTCCTTGCAGAGTGTCACCCTGCCTGTTCCAGCTCGCCGGAACCCAACCCGGAAACCGTCTCACCTGTCCGGCATGCGCCACCCCGGAATACCAACCCGGTCATAAGTGACCGTGGTGGTCACGTCTTCCAGCTGGGAGCAGGCCGGCAGGCCGGCGTAGACGACCTGACCCAGGTCGATTTCAACAGACCCTAGCTTTTTCCAGTTGAGCCCATCATGCGACATGTAACCGGTGAAGATATCCTGCACACGGACCAACCTCACCCAGCAGGGAGCACTGAGCCTGTTCTTCTTGATGACGTGGGCCTCGCCAAGCGGCTGCGGTTTGCCGGTGGCGGTCTCGCCGCCCCTTTCGCTCCGCGAGACCAGGACTCCGCTCCAATGTGGCTGCAGTAAGACCGAGACGTGCGGGGAATCCGCATCGAGGGTTTTCCGCATCATCACACCGGGCTTTGTCCACTGCGAACTCATCGGACGCCTGATGCGCGCCGTGATGGATCCCTCACCGGAAATGCGCGCATGGAGATAGTGAAACTCGTCGGTCTTGCCACCGATGTCGTGTCCCTCACCCTCCAGAGTGAACACCTTTCCGTCATACCCGCTATAGCCGGGAATGGAGACCTTGCCGATATCCGCAGTCCGCCAGGGACCCGGCAACCCCGCATTGGCGGAGATCTCGGCGGACGGTGCACTCGAGCCGATTTCATTCCCGGCCGTAACGGTGTAATAATAGAGCTCTCCCGTTTTCGTGTTCGTATCGAGAAAATCGGAAGCCTCGAGGCCGGAGGCGATCTTTTCATATGGCCCCCCGGTCTTGATCGCCCGACTCACCTCATAACTGGTCGCATCACTGCAACCGATCGGATCAACGGAGCCCGCCCAGGAAAGCCGGGTGGCTCCCTTCTGACTTCTGGCAACGAAACCGGACGGCACACCCGGGGGGCCAACCGCCACCGGACTTCCCCCCACTTCACGCCGATGGGTGAGGGTTCCGAGCCCGATATGGTCATTATTGAAGCCCTCCGGTTCCTTCATGGCCGCCACCCGGGCCGAATACGGTGCCGGGACCCCACGACGGTTGGAATAATGATTGAGAATCCGCTCGAAAATGGGCCCGAAGCTGCCGCGGCTGATGGGGGAGATTTCGATATAGTCATGATATCTCCCGCCACGGCCATACTTGCCGGTTCGATCGAGGTAGTGCCGGAAGGGAACCTCCTCGCCCAGTCCATACCTCGCGGTGTACTCGTAGCCTCTCAGGATTCGGTTGTCTCCCCAGCCGTACAGGTCGACACCCTGGTTCCAGGCAACCTCCGCGGCACAACCCAGCAGACCAATCCCCAGCTGCACGTAGTGCTGGGCCCGGGTCGTCTCCTGACACTGGCCACTCGGATAAACAATCATATGCGGGATACTGCCGTTTCCGGCCCCGGCAACAGCATACCGAACCGTCTCCTCGAACATCTGCCTCTCATTACAGTACACCGCAATAGCCATGCGGGTCTGCAGGGCAGCGGTTTCCCAGTTTCCATTGGCGAAATATGCATAGTGCTCAATGGTCGGATCCCAGACATCGAGAAACCACTGACCACAGCGTTTCGCTTCCGACTCGGGCCAGCCCGAGT
>MPMF02115048.1_pt1 | contig 15040 bp, 10 predicted proteins | sample 1617271 | NCBI WGS metagenome assembly MPMF02 (sample SAMN05944812, study PRJNA350692) | marine metagenome | biome: marine; feature: ODZ; material: water; isolation source: 120 m water sample prefiltered with 30 um filter, filtered on to 0.2 um... | place: Pacific Ocean | collected 2012-04-09... | reverse complement strand
TAATATTTGTTATTCCTTCTTTAATAAACAAATCTAGAAAGATATCGTCTGAGATTCCCTTTGGACCTTACATTATTATTGGATGTATTCTTTATGTATTTTTCTCTAATGAAATCACAAACTTCTTATTCTGAAAGTTAAGTTTTTTAATAATTTTCTCTCCAAGAACCTCTGTAGGTATCCACTTCTCCCACTGAAGCCAAAATACTGACTAGAGTATCTACATCTTCAGAAGGACCAGCTACATTGCCATATAGGGTGTCACCAAAAATAACCAATTCGGATAATATTCCTCTTCTTATAAACATACATGCGTCTTCCTCATCTTCTGATGCTGCATACTCAGGTATTTTGTCTGAATTGTTAATTCCACACTCATCGTCTGCGGAACAAATGTACGCGGAACCTAAATTACATTTATCTAGACCTGGGAACGGTTTATAAACTGGAAAATAAACATTGCCACGATATATTGTCGGAGCCGCACTAGCTTTTCTATTCATATGAAGTGTATTAGTATTGTCTAAGTGATAAATCCAAGCAGAATCAGAAGGTGTAACAGGACAATCAGCAGCAGCACCTATTGTTGAAGTGTTAACACATGATCCTGATTCATCATCATCATCAGCGTTACCTGGAGATGAAACGGGAGCATAATTTGGATAGTCGAAATCTCTAACTCCAAACAAAATATTGTCCATACCTGCAGAGGCTGAATTTATATCTGCAAAATTTCCAGTTCCTCCAAAAAGCCAAAGTTGCCTTGTGTCATGACCAATTCCAGCATCCATCATATGATATAAGTATCTTCCATTTTCTACTGATGAATTCAAACTAAATAGTGTTGTTTGATCATAGATGTCAAAAGTAGAATCCTTTATGTTAGTTAAATTAATTTTTGTAATTTTTCCTTCAAGATCGCCTATATAAGCTAATGCGCCTGTCCAAGTAATTCCATGACCGATATCAGGTGTAATTACAACAGGTGATGAAGGTATTGCATTTGCAATATCACCATCTCCAAGTGATGTATCTTCAATTTTAATTTTTTTTATTATTTTTCCTGTATGGCCCGATGTCGATTCAGATCCAGGAATCGTGTCTATATCTTCTAAATCAATTAGATATACAGTTGATCCAATACCAGAAACTCCCATGCCTCCTGGTAGTATTAAGGTGTAAATATCATCATTGATGTCAAAATCTCCCGCACCATCATTCGGTAACCTAAATACTCTTGGTGTGGACCAGGTTTCTCCCAATTTACTATAATCATATTTAGACATAATTACCCCAGCTTTATCATCGTTGATTATCTTTATATTAATTCTTGAACTTTCTGCTGTGCTCGATTCACTTCTACTGGCTGTAAAAAATTTATCTTTAGTAAAATTGATGCACAAGCTAGTACTACAACTAGTATCTACTGTAAAATCAGTATTAGGGTTCAATTCCACGTCTCCAGTACCGAGTGATTGCGTTATTTTTAAATCTGCCGTTTCAAATATTCTACTAGTTCCTGGATTAAACGACCAAATTCTTCCTTTATAACAAGAGTTAGTTCCACTGGATATAAAACTACCACCCGAGTCCGTATTTGTTTGACATGTATAAATATCATCTATCGTACTTGGATCGTTATTTGCGGCAACTCTTTCATTCTCCCTAGCTGTTTCTGCTTCTAATGAATGACTTAACTGAAAACTTGTACCTAAATAATCAAAAGCAGATCTAACACCTTCATGATCAACAAACCAAACTCTATGATTTACTGTATCATTATAGACAGAGATTAAGTGTACTGGCCCCTTACCTGATTTAATTATGGGATGGGTGACATCTAATACAGAAAATCCTGCACCACCTCTTCCATAAGGAATTATCATAATTGTGTGCCATTTTTTACTAGCATCTAGAGTACCATCTGGGCCTCTACCTCTATAATACATGTCATGTATAACAGGAGAGCCATCAACTCCAAAAATAGCATTGCTTCCACCACCATCATGAGTGCCTACTTTTCCATTCAAATCTACATTCATAATTGTTGGTATTTTTGCAGCTATTAATGGAGGTACAAATGCCCACTCTTCTTTACCAGTATCCGAATTAATTGCATGCAGCATTCCATCATTAGCACCAGCATAAATAATTTTTTGACGTGTTTCGTGTTCCTTTGAAAAAGATTGATAATTGTTTATTGATCTCCAATAGGATTCTTGATTATTGTTTGTAAAATTAGTATTAGCCTTAGGCCGCCCTACTTCTACTAATTGTGAGTGATAAACGTCTCCTAACATATTCAATCTTTTTTCAGTTAACTCGCAATCTCCTTTGTAATCAAAGAAATCATATCCACGCATAAAGCTAATTAATCCTTTTATGTCATCTTCATTACCATCAGCTACAGCTGTACCACTCGTCGTGACATCTGCTGTGCTACACCTTGCATTAACAAGCGATCCATCACTGTTAGCTGAAACTTTGTGATAATCGAGAATAGAGTTTCCAGTTAGTTCAAAAAGATTTTGTATCCCCTCAGAATTAGCTACTGTAAAATTATTCCAATTTCCCAAGTAATTATATTCGGAATCAATTACACCTTCGGGCATAACGGTCCAGATTCTTCTTTTGTTGGAGCCTTTTGACTGATTATAAATTTTTTCAGACGCGCTCCAATTTTCAGTGCTATGATAATCTATTGTACCGTCAGCTTTTATTTGTCTTTTTCTAATAGTTCCTTCCCACTCTCCATATTGTACATAATCAAACTGCGCTTGGTATAAACCTCCCCCTTCTTGAATAGTGGCTGTAATTGATGGAGCTGTAAAAGCTAACCTTTCAGCGATAATTTGTTGTATTTTACTTGTTAAAGCAGTTTTTAGGTCTTGCGGTGTCGCTGCCAAGATTGTTTTTTGACAATCTTTAGCCTCTCCAGTTGGATCATCGCACGAACCTGCTATAGCCATGTCATGAAAATTACTTAATCCCGATTCACTTATTCCATTTCCATAAGCAACAACCAAAGTTTTTACACCTTTTTCTATTCTCAGTTTTTCAATCAGCTCTTTTGTTACGTCATGATTTGTCCATGCGCCATCTCCTATTACAACTACATAATTTAATTGACAGCTAGAATGAGGATCGATGGGGCTGGCATTCGGATCAGTGAAATACTTGTAGGCTAATTGTGAAAAAGCTCTGCCATCAGTTCCCCATTCAGTAATAATTCCATCAAGGTCTTCAGCTATTTTACTATAACCTTCTCTAGAAACTCCTGTCATTAAACAAGAGTCTTTTGTACAAAGTACAGATCGGCCATCCGGATGCTCTCCATCCCATCCTTGATAATACGTGCAAACAACCCTCCCATTTCTGTGACATTGTTCTTCCCATTCACCCTCCATTAGAGTTGCGCTATTAGCACCACCTGGTGGATCAGTTATGGCAGTTCCTGAATTCCAATGTCCGAATCCAAAATGAGCCCCTGATGTTAAAGTGCTATCACCTACAATAGATTTGATGGCTTTTATTGCACCATCAAGACGTGTAACTTTGGGTCCACCCAATTCTTTTTCCCAAGTCAAATTAGCTAAGGATCTGTCAAATACTTCAATAGTAGGTATTTTATCACCTACATAAACTACGTTATTACCACCTGCAGATTTGTTTTTAACACCTGCATAAATTGAGATGGGATCTCTTAAGTATATTTTAGAATCAGAAGTTGTGTTTTCTTTGTCTGTCGAATCACCTTTTGCTTTTACTAATGTAAAATCATGGTCTCCTCCTACTACATCACTGCCGATTGTAAATTTTTTAACACCATCATCAGCAATATCAGCCACATAAATTTTTGTGTCATCATCTGGATCTAATGCAATAGACGAAGCCGACTCAAAACCTGATTTACCTAAACCTCTTTTATATACATTAGTATATACCTTATTATTGGTACCCTTTACCGCATCCGCGTCACCTGATCCGTCAGTTGTTGGGCAGTAAGTGTTTTCACTGCCACTTTTAGTCATTGCATATCTAAATATCCAACCCTTCCAAGCCATATAAAGGTAACTTCCATCACTGGTGACATCTATATCGGCAATCTTGTTTGCTATTGTAGAAAAATATTTTGATTCAAGCCCGGGACACATAGTGACATCTCCTGTAGTTATATTTTTTGAATACATTTTTCCTTGAGTGTAGTCTGCAGCTAGATTATCACGACCAATAACGAACATGTGTTCTTCGCTATCAATTTGTCTTATTGCTATGACATAAGGGGTAAACGTTAAATCGTCCCATTCGATTACATCAACGCATACACCATCAGATGTTAAAGAAACAATTTTAGGTGCCTTCCCACCCTTGTCAACGGGATCAAAAGCTTCATAATCAGGATGGTTGGTAGCGTGTCCACCTCTAGTGATTACATAAACGATATCATTTGTTGAGTCATAAGCCATCCTGTCGGCCCCGTCAGCACGGGAATCTTTACCAACACAAGTTCCCAAATTGGCAGTACTTAAGTTCTGAGAATTAACTGGATCAGCTCCCATAAAAACACCTACGTCTGCAAACCCCATATCTCTTGTGGCATCAGAGTAGTTCAGTTTTATTAATCCTCTGTTCCATTGAGAAACGATAAGATTACCATCATTGTCTTCTATTATATCTTCAGGTGTATGCATTGCAGCGCCGGTCAAAATATTAACACCCATACTATCAGAGCTATCCAAAAGAATTAGTATATTTGCAGGCACATCACCCTCACCTGATCCAGGCGGTATCGGTTTCGAAAAAACGTTTTGGCTGAAGATAATTGTTAATAATAAAATTTTTACGATGATTTTTTTAAAAAAATTAATATTTGTTATATCATTAAATTTCATAAGATTTGCTATTATTCGACGCGAAATTCAATTAATTTCTCTCGATATTCTTTGTTTGTTATAAATAATTTCTCTTCCATAAATGTATTTGAAGCGTCATACATTTTTTTATAGACTATCGTTTTCTCGCCGTCCTTCCAGACTTTAAAACCAGTCCAATTTGGATCGTTGTTTGGATCAACTTTTCCATATTCTTTTTCGACATAGTTATAGAGTAATTTTTTTTTAATTTCACCGTTGTTAATGTCTAACCTTGTGGAGATTCTAAAAGATGCAAGTTTATCTTCTATAAAAGTTATGTTAATTATAGAGTCACCTAAGTTTTCATCAGGACATGCGATTTCTGGTTCCACGAAGACCGAAACTACTGAAGTTTTCATTTCCACAATATTATCGCTTATTTCGTCAACCTTTGAAATATCATCGCCTAACTTAAGTCCTTTAAAATTGCATTTAGCATTTGCACTATTAGCTGTGTATAGAAAAATAATCGCCACTAGAATAAAAGTTAATTTAATAAATTTCATTTTATTGATTGATATATTTTTAAACATAATATTTAATTGCCCATAACCACGACCGTTTCAAGAGGAATTATCATATTTTCAGAAAATAGACCGCTATTGTATATGCCGCAGGAATAAATTTGATAGCCCCTTGCCATTGTAGCGATATCAGTTGCATCTTTTTTAACACTGGAACCAAGAATAGACGCTCCAGTAACGGGAGCACTTCCTGCCATGTGAACAAAGTATTCAAAACTAAATTTTTTTAGATATTCTACTTCTTTATCAATATTTGTGTTTACATGTCCATCAGTTTCACCAGTTATAAATCGCTTAAAAATATTATCCGTTTTTAGTTCTGTGGATCTAACTACATTTTCGATTAAGTCTCCAAAATTTTGATCTTTTTTATGTACAGCAACTTTATACTTATATTCTGTGTCGTTTGTTGTTCTAATTATATCAGGAAAAGAGTTAAAACATGGAGATTGCTCAGGTGTTACAGTATTTTCTGGCGCTCCTCTTTCTTCTGTACTTCTGGTTGTTCCGGAATCATTCCAATCACCTAAATATTTATTAATTATAAATTTTTCGCCCTCCATTAATCCTGTTTCTGCTACATAAAATGTTTGTTGATATATATCACTCTTGTTGTTGCTACTATGATCTTGGGCACTAATAATAATTAGAGAACCTCCCATCAATGACATTACTAACAAGAGTACTAGAGCCAAAACTAGAGTAAATCCTTTTTCACTTTTCTTTTTTTTCATAAACTAGATGTTTCCTCCAATATTTCTTGTATGAACTGTGACTACAATTGAATCTCTAAAAAATTTGTCAAAAAATTCCATAGCTCTATTTGTAATTGCATTTCCAAGTCCCTGTACTAATCTTGGCTTAGAACCTTCTGGAATTTTGTTAAATAATTCATTTTTAGATTTAAATGTTAGTTTAATATCAACACTATTAATGAAATATAATTTACCGCTCGTTGAATTTATTGGCGTTGGTGGAGGATCGATTATTTTACCATCACGATCAGTTGCGACAAATTCCATATCCACAAGAAAGTCTCTTAGAAATTCATCTTCGTATTCAATCGTCCAACTCTGACTTTCTTGGTTCCATTTTTTTTTGGTTTTATAAAGAGCCATATGGGCACCTGGCTCTCTGCTAGGGCCTGCTTGATAAATAATTTTATATCGTAGAAATTTATCTCTGTCATTATCTTCTGTCGCAGTAATATCGTAGTAGTAGCCACCATAGACAATATCAATTCTATCACAACACATATTAGATGCTGATGACTTCAAAAATGTTAATTTACTTTCATTATTTGTTTTATCGGCTATCAACGCATCTCTTTCTGCTATCTCTTCATCACTTTCACCTCCTGTACTGAGCGCGCTAATATCGTCATCTAAGTCTGAAATTGTACTTTCCAAATCAGTAATAGTATCAAGAGCGATAATGCCCGAACCTCTTAGCTCTCGCATGGGTTCACTTTCGGTTATTATTAATGGAGCATGGCTGTCTTCTAGGGTAGCTTCAGTATCGCCAGCATAATGAGGAAGATCATCCCCAAAATATTTATATCCAGCTAGCCGAATTTCTCTCATCATCATCCCAACAACGTCTCGTCCTGATCTACTTATAGCTGCGCGATCGACTACTTTTGAATAAGAATTATTTACGATAGAATAGGTAGTATACATTGCAGCCATCATTAGAGTAGAAATAATCACTCCAATTAAAATTTCTATTAAAGTCAAACCAGAAATATTATTTATTTTATTTTTTTTCATATATTTTTTTTAACCTTAGCTGCCAGCTGTATCATCTTCTTCAGTTTCAGTCGTAGAATCTTCGTTTTTATTTATTTCGTAATTACTTTGAAAATAGAGATATTTTCTTTTTTTCCCATTGTTTATATTTATTTGTATTCGTCCTATATACATAACTTTGTCATCAATATTTTCATTATCAACTGTGCAACCACTTTTACACATATCAAAAATTCTAACTGTTTTAATACTATTAGTATCAGTTGAGGCAGCTCCACATTTTATAAGTTTTTGAGATTTAAAAACTTCAGCCCATTTTTTAATTTTGTTATCTGGAGCATTATCTGTCTGATCTTTATAAAATGTACTCAATTCTGATTTATTTTTTGGACGTTCAATGCATCCAGTATTCATTATTTTGTTTTCTGCTAGATGTTTGTTAAACTTAGAACCAGAGCTATGCAGCGTATTTTTATTTCCAATTATATCTTCAGCTATCATGCTCACAAGATAGTTTGCTTTAGTTCTTTCACTAGAAACATCGATGGATAGAACTGAATAATTTACCATTTGGAAAATTGCAACGAATCCAATACCTACGAGCGCTGTTGATACTAAAGCCTCTATAAGGGTTAGCCCTAATTCCTTTATGTTTTTCTTCTTATTATGAAAATTATTCATCTGACACACTATATTTTATTGTAAATTACTTTTACAATAGGTATGTTGGGCACCTTATTGGTGAATTTAATAGGCAATAACATATATAAATAAAGGGTTTTAGGGGGGTAAAAATATAATGCTTGAAAAGCTCGAAGAATTGGCAAAAAGTAATAAGAAAATTTCAGATTTTCACATAAGAGCTGGATCTCCTTTAGCTTACAGGCAAACTGGAGAAATTCACGCTATTAAAGAGGCTACAGTTAAGGAACAAGATCTAAAGGATTTGCTAACTACAAATTGCAATGAAAGAGAGATAAAAAAATTTCAACAAACTCATGAACTAGATTCAGCGGTAACGATAGGCGGGTTAAGATTTAGAGCAAATTTTTATAAAACTTTAAATGGATCTGCAGCAGTTCTTAGAAGAGTAGAAAGTAAAATTCCAGAAATGTCTCAATTCAGTTTACCACAAGTTCTTTATGATATTGTTAATATGCATAAAGGATTAGTATTGGTAACGGGTCCAACAGGTTCTGGAAAATCAACTACACTTGCTGCAATCATTAATGAAATTAATAAAACAAGAACGTCAAATATTATTACCGTTGAAGACCCGGTAGAATTTATTCATAAAGATGTTAAAAGCATTGTTTCACATCGCGAAGTAGGTAAACAAACAGAAACTTTTGCAAGCGCTTTAAAAGCTGCTCTTCGTGAAGATCCCGATGTTATTTTAGTTGGTGAGATGCGTGATCTTGAAACTGTTAGCTTAGCTTTAACAGCAGCTGAAACAGGGCATTTAGTTTTCGGCACACTGCATACTAGTGGTGCACCCAATACAATAAATAGAATTATTGATGTCTTTCCTGCTGAACAGCAAGATCAAATTCGTGCGCAAGTTTCAAGTTCATTAAAAATGGTTGTTACTCAAAGACTGTTAAAAACAAAAGATGGTTTAAGTCGTGTTGGGGCATTTGAAGTTATGAAATGTACTCCGCCAATTCAAAATTTAATACGAGAAGCAAAAATTCATCAGATTCCAAGTGTAATGCAAACTTCTGTGCGTGATGGCATGATCACAATGCAAAAATCTTTGGAAGCATTAGTTAAATCCGGAAAGATAGATGCTGGGGCCGGAAAAGAACATTAGAGGGTTTAATCTCCTTGAACTTTTAGTTGTTGTGGTACTAATTGGAATTTTATCTGCAGCAGCTTATCCCAACTTTCAATCTTGGCAAAAGGATCGCCAAGTAAGACAGGCAGTAATAAAAGTTACAAGCTTAATTTCTGATATAAATACTCAAGTTCAGAGAGGTGCATATACCTATGTTCAATTTGAAGTTGAACCAGAAGATGATTCTGTAACATTTAATACAAGGGGCTTAGGAGCTGCACAAGTTGGACGAAAGAAAATCGAAGATCCACTATGGGGAGTAGGTGCAAGCAATAGTGGAAAATGTGTGATCGATGAAAGTTATTGGATACCTACTGATGAACCCGCAGACATTCCTACTGATGAATCCGAAGACACTCCTACCGATGAAACTGTAGATGAGGAAACAGAAACAGAAACAGGAATAATTGCTTCTTATCAAAGCGATGATATCACAGTGGATATTACAACAATAGCAGCAGTCTGTTTTTCTAAAAATGATACTTATTACGGAGCTAACGGTTTAGAAAGTGGAAGATTTCATATTTGTCCTAGATCGGAATCAGGTAGCATATGCAATATATCAATTACAACTGGTCTCCCAGGCGATGAAGCTTCGGATGATGTTGGAAAAAATTTATTTCGTATTAGTTGGTCCAGATTTGGTGCAGTGACAATCGAAAAATATAATACAAACGATGAGAGCTGGTATACACAATAGGATACTAAAGGTTCAAACCCTCAACAAAGGAGTAAAAATTAACTAATTTCAACGAATTAGCTATTTTACTACTATTTTTCATGAAAACTCTTAAAAAACTGTAACCTTCTGTTATTTAGCGTATTTTTGTTGTAAATTAGTTTAAAACTTAATGAAATTTCTGAAAATTCCCGTGTTTTGTGCTCTTTTAGCCATTTATTGTATTTTTCTAATGTTTTTAAGATTTTTTAGGAGAGTAGTGACAAAAGTCCAATAAAATAAGGAAATTTATAAAAAATACTTATTTATGTAGTTATAATTTAAATAATATTTTTTAAAATTAAATCTCTAACACAATTTTGGATAACTCTAACACAAAAATATTGAAAATATGACATGTAATTCAAAATTAGTCAAAAAACGTTGATTTATATAACTTTTTTTATATTTTTGATATGAAGCTTAGTATTTTTATGACTCTAACACAACTTTAGGTAGCTCTAACACAAAAATATTGAAAATATGGATATATAATTCAAAATTAGTTAAAAACATTGATTTATGTTGATTTTTTAGCATAAATAGAAAATATCACATATTTTTTACAGTCTAACACAAATAGAAATTTTATTAATATCAATTTTGTGTTAGAGATACACCTATGATTCGAATTTTGTGTTAGAGATATTATTAATATATAGAAATGAACGAAGAAGATAAAGATAAAAAAACTAAAGAGGAAGAAATCAAGATTGATGAAACACAATCTGAAGGTGAAAAACAACCTTTAGATGAATCTAAAGCAATTAATGAAACAAAACCAACAATTTCGGAGCAAGAAAATCTAGAAACCAAGAAAAGTGAAGAAGAGAAGGGAGAACGTCAAGTAATTCATAAAAAAGGTGGCAGACTACATATATACGTAAGGCTAGATAAGTACAAAGGTGAGTTAAAATCAAAAAATTGGGTTGGTAGACTTTATATCGATGGAAAACAAAAAATTTCTTCATCAGGAACACCAAACCTTGAAGAAGCAATACCAATATTAGAAAAATGGTTTGATGATATTCATGCACAAAAAGAAAAAGAAAAACAAAATTTAGAACAACCTGTTACACCAGAACAACCAACGCCATCACCAGAACAACCAACGCCATCACCAGAACAACCAACGCCATCACCAGAACAAACAAGCTCTGTAAAGGAAGAAACTACAAAATCTACTGTAGTAAACCAAAATGTTGATTCAAAGCCAGAAAAAACAAAAACAACTTCAAGCATTGTTGAAAAATTAAAAAATATTAAATTTTCAAAACCAAATTTTAGCAAAATGGGACAGCCATCCGGTGTTGTAAAAGATATAAGAAAAAATAAATTTTTACAAAATGCAAAAAGATTTTTAACGGCAAGAGTTAGTAAAGCAAGTGTTTCTGGAGAAGAAATTGTGGGTGTAGAAATAACTCCAAAAGAAATAAGAATAGCGCAAGTTTCATCTAATAAATCAAACCAGTGGATTCTTGAAAAATTTTATATTCATCCTGTCGAATTACCACAAGATGCGCAAATATTAGATCACGCAGATAAGTTGGGAGGAGAATTATCAATTGCCCTTCAAAAAACCAAGATTACAACCTTTAATGCCGCTATTGCTATACCGGTAACAAGCGCAATAGTTCGTGTAGTAACAGCTCCATTGATGTCTGATGAAGAATTAGGAAAAGCCATTGATACTAATTCACTTTGGGAAAATTTGATTCAATTAACTGATAATTTGGATGATTATTCAGTATTTCATCAAGTAATTAACAGGAATCAAAAAGAGAATACAATGGAAATTTTGTTTGTTGCATCAAAGTTATCAGAAATAAATAATTATACTTCTATCATAAAAAAAAGCGGACTTAATCCCGTGATCATTGATGTTAAATGTTTTGCAGTAAAGTCAGCGGTTGATCAAATTAATCAAATTTCAAGAAGTTTAGATGATGCAAATTTAACAGCGGTATTAGAATTCGGTTTAGATGAAAATTATTTAATGATTTTATATAAAAATAATCCAATTATCACAGATATTTTTTTAAGAAGTCAGGATAGAAAAATTTTATTAGAATCAAAAGTTATAGATGAGAGAAAAGATGTAATTAGAAGATATACAACCCAAGTAAAACAAGCCGTTGCAGATTTTGAGACAAAGTACGAAAAAAGAATTAGGAACATAAAGATAATTTCTAATTTACCTAATATAAATGAACATTTGATTAATTTTAGAAAACTTTTACTTAACATCGGGGTTAATTTATTTGACCCGGTAAAGGGTTTAAAAATTCCTAAGCAAATAGAGCCATTGGTGAATTTACCAAACAGATCTTATCTTTCAACAACAATTGGACTTGCATTTAGAAAACTAGATGTTTTTGGTTATTATAAATTTGTAACGGCCGTAAAAAATATCAACCTATTACCTAACAGACAAAGCATGATTAAACAGAAAAAGTTTAAAGCTTTTTCAAATTTTGCATTCAAAGGTATGGTCACAGCAGTTGCTGTTATCTATGTATTACTTTTTGGTTTATCTTTTTGGAATATTCATTCTTATAATAATAAATTAGTTAACTACGATAAAATTGTTGCTAATCATGCACTCAAGTCAAAACAAAAAGTTGCGGTAGCGAAAGAATTGGGAGCAATGACAAAAGCTTTAAAATTAAGTAAAACGATTAAGTCTAACAAAGATTTTAGCTATAGGATTCTTGCACAAGTTGCTTCAAGCGTTCCTAAACGAGTAAGATTTACAAGAGTAGATTTTAATGGATCTAATCAGATACAACTTATGGGGTTTGCAGCAAGTGATCAAGATATATTAAAATTAATAGCCAACTTAAGCAAACAAAAATTGATTCGACAAGCTTCATTATCTTCAATGAAATTGCCAAAGGGAAAAGCCGGTCAACAATCACAAAAAGGTTTTAGAATTATTTGTAAACTAGGAAGTAAAGTTTAATGGATTTGGATTTAAAAAATTTAAAAATTGACGATATTAAAGCAAAGATTTTGTCAATGGCTGACAAAAAGACTCTTATAAAATTTGGAATTGGAATTGGATCAATTGTCTTTTTCTTAATCATTTACTACTCAATCTTAAATCCAATTGTTCAGGCTAAAAAAGTTCAATTAAAGGAAATGCTGAACAAAAAAGATGAAATCGTCAAGTTTGAAAAAGAAATAAAAACAAATAAAGCTAAGATAAAAAAAATTAAACCTGATTATTTAAAGCATTCAACATTATTCCACTCCAAAGAGGAAGTAGAGGGGCTTTATCAGAGTCTTAGTCAACATGCTGGAATTAATGGGCTAGTTATTTCAAAAATAGAAAAAAAAGATCCGATAGCTGTAACGGGATCATCAGGCAAGAAAAAGAAGAAAAAGAAGAAAAGTAAAAAAAATATTGTTTATTACAAAATACCTGTGAATTTTGAAATCAAGGGTAGTTTTTTGGGTTATATTAAATTTAAAAGGGCTGTTTCTTTATCAAGAAAAATGCTGAACTTTGACAGAGAGACTGTTCAACTGGTAAAAGGAGATATAACCGGTGCGATAGTTGCGAAAGGAGTATTAACCATTGTGGGCTTAACCAATGAATTTCATTAGAATTATAATTTTAAGTCTAATATTAATTTTTGGCCATCTACAAATTGTCTTTGCGGATGATGATGACGCAAAAAATATAGTTGATAAGGCAAAGGAAATTAATCAAGAACTTGAAAATAAGCAAAGCGCAACTGAGGCAAATATTAGTTCTGAAATTGGTCAGGAAGAGGAATTACCATTAAACGATCCCTTTGCAGGAGGAGCTTCTACTTCATCTGATAGTGGTGGGCTTATTTTATCAAGCAGTGATGATGATGATGAAAAGTTGAGTTTACAACATTTTAAACTTGTTGGAATTATTTCTGGAAGCTATCAAAGTTATATTACTTTGGTTAATTCGTCAGGAGATTCTTTAACACTCGAATTAAATGAATCATTAAATGAAGATCTCCGATTAGTTGATATGAAGCTTAATGAGGCAATTTTTAGAAAAGCCGATGATACGTACGTGTCAATTAATTTTAAAAATCAAATAAAGGAGATAGATGAATATTAAATATATAAAAAACTTTATCTTGTTTTTAATTCTGATTTTTGTTTTGAGCGGATGTGCAGGTAATAAAAAAGATAAATCATTTAAACACGACACGCCTTTAATCAAAGAAGACATTCAAAAAATGGGAAGAGAAGAAGTTGAAAAAACAGTTGAAATGGGACCACAACCATCTCTTGGTGAAGCTGAAAAATTAACTAAAAGGAAAAAAATATCATCACAGAAAGTAAGAAACTATTTACTTATACCTGACGAATATGAAACTTTGAAACAACCGGTAACCTTTAAATTACAAAATTTAGATTATAAAGAAGCAATGCAACTAATGGGTAAAATCGGAGAAATTAATATTTTAGTTGGTGAAGAGGTTGCAGGTGCTATTTCAGCAGAATTAATAGACGTTCCTTGGGATAAAGCATTTCAAGCTCTGTTGGATATGAAGAATTATGCCGCAGATATAGATGTGGCTAGCAATCTTATCCGAATTCATGCACCAACAACTTTAACAGCTCAAGAAAATTACAAATCAACAAGAGCTGCCGCGGTTAGAAAGAAAGTAGAACTTGAAGATTCAGTGGAGCCAATATATTCAGAAATTTTTAGACTTTATTATATAAGCCCTACTCAGGCAAAAGCCACTATAACAGAATTATTTACTTCAACTGGACAGAATTCTTATTCCCCAATCCAAGTTACTGAAGAACATACAACAAGATCTATTATTGTTAGAGGAAAAGAAAAAGATTTAGATGTGGTTGATAAAGTAATCAAAGAGATTGACGTAAGAACTCAACAGGTTTTAATAGAAGCATTTATCGTTGAAGCAAATTCAGATTTTGAAAGGGCTTTAGGAACTAGATTGGGAGGATATTATAATAGAAAAAGATTACAGGTGGGAGGCATTCAAGGATCAAGTTCAGGTGGAGCGGCAATAGGCACGAGTACTGCTGCATTAGGATCGGCAACAGATACAATTTCTGACTTTACTACTGTTGGAAAAACAAGTGGTATAGGTATTTTGCGAAGAACTGGATCTGCAGTATTAAAAAGTGAAATCACAGCTCTTGAGAAATTGGGTATGGGGAAAACTATATCAAATCCAAAAATTTTTACTATAAATAATCAAGCCGCAACAATTACCCAAGGAGAAGAAATACCTTATGCATCCACTTCATCTTCTGGAACAGATACTTCTTTT
>MPMF02082624.1_pt1 | contig 15043 bp, 13 predicted proteins | sample 1617271 | NCBI WGS metagenome assembly MPMF02 (sample SAMN05944812, study PRJNA350692) | marine metagenome | biome: marine; feature: ODZ; material: water; isolation source: 120 m water sample prefiltered with 30 um filter, filtered on to 0.2 um... | place: Pacific Ocean | collected 2012-04-09... | reverse complement strand
CTCTACACCACGCCACCAAATAATAGGTGGAGCCAGCCACCGCTGCATCCACTTAGGAGCACCGTCGAGTGGGTCAATTGGATCACCTACATTTCGTCCCATAATTCCAGGGTTGAGCGAAGACCATATAGTTCTAGCATTCCTTGGGCGAATTAGAATTATCTGATTGCAAAGTTGAAGTTACTCTTCATTGCTTGTGACGCCCCATCTGCAGGTCTACATTGATCAGATTAATCTTGATAGCAGGTTGGTGTGGGGCTTTTTATAAGCAATGCCTTGGCATGTGCTTTTCTAGATGATTTGGATTATTTTTCCATCGCAGCACTGTGAGCGCATTTTTTTTCGATGGGCCCTTTTAACCCAGAATGTGCTGGCCAGGATGGCTTCATTTTGTGCTGTTTTTAGATTGAGTAGAAGGCTTCTTGTCTTGCTATTTACAACCAAGCCATCATGCTCAGCTCGCCTAATGCTCTAAGCGATCGTTTAAGGCTTAGGAACCAACCAGATTTCAAAATATGGTAGCAATGGTGCTTATGGGTGGAGTTTATAGTGTATAATTAACCGGCTTTGCATTCTAATTCAAATGATTCCTTCAGCTGCGATCCTTGGAGTCCTTGGCATTCTTGGTTTTGCTTTCTTCTTCTGGTTGGCCGTTAACGATCCAGCAGACGCCTGAAAATAAATTGCTTATTGGGTAGAGTCATTTCTCTGCCCAATTTCTTTTTCAGTCTCCTACGGTTTCTTGGAACACATCCATAGATAACCAATCTAAATGCATTCTGAAAAACTTGAGAAAATTTGATTCTCTGGCTATGTGGACAAAGCTCTTAGCTTCACTTCGCCATAGGCAAACTGAACTGTTCTAAAAGGTAGAGATACTACAATCTCAAGCAGTTACACGAATCAACACTTTCTCAGTATATTTCAATACATGCCTTTAAGTAATTGGTCTGCAAAATTCACGCCATTTACTTACTTGCATAACCGGAAATCAACACCATTTCTGAAAACTTTTTTGATCAAACTCAAATCTCTTTGTATATAGAACTCTGGCGGTCATCAATGGTTGAATTATGATTTGAACACAGAGTCAAGAGACATCAGCGCTTGCGGATATGTTTCAGTAGGATATGAAGAGTACAGCAATGAATTTTTTTTTGATCGACATACGAGAATCCCTTTTGCCTTTTTTTGAGTCTCAATTACACCATTTATGTTTGAGTCTTAGATCAGAAGTACTTGCTTAATTATTAGGAGAGATTCACTTAAACAGAGCATTATTCTAGATATCAGGCATGATCGCAAAAGCCCAAGAGACGTCTAACATACGTGTGATACTAGCCGGTCTCGTTGGCAACGTGATCGAGTGGTATGACTTTGCTTTGTATGGATACTTTGCCAACATTATTGGCCAACAGTTCTTCCCATCTAGTAATCCTTCTCTTTCTCTAATTGCTGCTTTCGGAGCGTTTGCCGTCGGCTTTCTAGTTCGCCCTTTCGGAGGGCTTTTGTTCGGACGTATCGCTGATTTGTTGGGAAGAAAACAGGCTCTTATCCTTACCTTGATGGCGATGGCTATTCCAACAGTGCTGATGGCCTGTATGCCCAACTACAGCAGGATTGGCATAGCCGCTCCAATCATAATTGTTTTGTTGCGCATTATTCAAGGATTATCAGTCGGTGGCGAATACACAACATCAATTGTTTATCTCGTTGAGAATGCCCCTGATCAAAGACGAGGCTTCTTTGCTATTTGGGGTCTATGGGGAGCAGTATTGGGAATCCTCTTGGCTTCAGCAATCGCCAGTTTGCTTGCCAATATTCTTGACCCTCAACAGCTAGATATATGGGGTTGGAGAGTGCCTTTTGCACTCGGTTCACTTGTCGCATTAATAGGACTTTTAATACGACGTGGTCTTGTCACTGATGTATGTACTGAAGAAGCCAGGGATCCAGTAAAGCAGGTTTTTGGTAAATACCGTATGCAGGTATTACGATTGTTCTTGCTTAATATTGGTGGCGGTGTTGGCTTCTATGCTGCTTTTGTATATGTTGTGAGTTACGTAAAGGAAATAGATATGGTGCCTGAACGAATAGCTTTGAATATAAATACAGTTTCTATGGCAATACTTTTAATACTTTACCCTTTAACTGCTTGGCTTTCAGATCGCATTGGACGTAAGCCCTTTTTGGTCGCTGGTGCTTGCATGCTGATGCTAGGCTCCATTCCGCTTTTTGAACTGATTCACACCACTGATCCTTCACGAATCTTCTGTGGCCAGCTTGGATTTGTGATTGCGCTCGCAACTCTTTCCGGAGGATTGAATGTGGCGAATGTTGAGCTAATGCCTAAGGCGGTTCGCTGTACCGGTCTAGCCTTTGCCTACAATACCTCTATGGGAATTTTTGGTGGCACAACACCCTTAATAGCGACCTGGTTAATTCAGGGAAGTGGAAATCCAATTAGCCCTGCTTACTGGGTAGCAGGGAGTGCTTCGATCACTTTATTAACAAGCATCTTTTGGGTTAGAGAGACGAGACTTTCATGCCTGTCTTGAACATAGGAGAATGTAATCTAAGCATCTCTATTCTCTCATTCTGCATCTATACTGGTGAATCATTTCTCTGAAAAGCTATCCTCAAATTGCTTTGCTTGTGTTCAATTGCTGACAGCAATGAGGAAGGAGCATTTACTATAAGATCAATGTGTTGCGTTACAATCATTAAACAGCACAGACCGGATTCAGTTAAAATCCCTTGATAAGGGAACAACCATTCGTTAACGCCATGGACTTGTCAACAGTGCTTCTATGGGTTTCTTTCCCATTTGTATTGATAACGCTTTATTTTGGAACCAGAAATGGATATTACGACAGTGATTTGTATGAGGGAGATGGATGCGCACATGATGTCCAGAGATAATACTCTTTCCATTGTTTGCTTTTGTTAATAGTGAGATTCTCATAGTCTTCCTCATTTAGCCTGCCTCTAATCTATTGCAATCTTTGAATCTCAGAAATAAATGCTGAGATTTAAATGAAGCAATCTACAGTTTTCATTGTTTATAGATCTCTCGAAAGCTGCTCTATTCGATATGATAATTAACCTTTTGGTCTAAATCGATTCAAAAGGAGACCTTGAGTTCAAGATGATGCATTAAACAATGGCGAATATAGCTTTTGTCTGGTCTGAGTATGCATTTGGGCGAAGTTGTCTTGTTTTGATCAATAGCCCTGCTAATAGTTTAATTTACCTTGAAGTATTCCATTGAGTAATGCTGATCTAAGCAGGCTCCTTGATGCTAAGGCTACTCGTGGCCTCCATTGCAACTCATCACTTTTATCGGAAGATCAGCTTTATTCATTCCATCAATGTTGGAGGTACTTTCAATACATTCATTCTGTGACTTAGCCCAACGAGCAATTGGCTCAAGTCTTTCGGCAATCGGCTGAAGCCTTGAGACACCTACGACTAGAGCGATCGTGCTTATTGCTGCCATCACTGTGTATACGAGATCTTTGGCAATTTCTCGGGTGTTAGCTTTTTGGCCTTCCGGTTCGATGATTTTTTGGGAAACCTCAATTGCCTTCCAGGCAACTCGTGGTTGCGAGTTAGAGATTAGATCTGAGTTGAGTTTTGTTTGCGAGTTGGTTATTGGATGCGACTCATGACTCGATCGAGAGGTAAGGATTGGATATGAAGAGGCAAGATTTGCTTGCATTTCAGGGATCTGATAATCGTTGCTAGTCGTTGATTTAGACGCTTCTGAACGGGGCCTCCAACCTGCAATGGTGATCACAAGCGAGACAGCCGCCACAAATAAAGAGCGTAGGCTCTCCAAGGCATCGCGGAGCTCCATCGCCAGGCGTCGTCTGTCTTCGAAAAAGTCTGGGGTTGTTTCTTTGGTCATGCTTCCTTTTAGCTTATTTCCACCTTTGTGAGAAGCCGCTTTGAACGCCGGTTTGTCTCTTCAGGAGAAAAGCCTGCATTTCTTTAATTGTAAGACACAAGTAGCTGAGTCATTTCATTGCCACTCTGTTTTTTTGCCAAGACATAAATCCCTTACGATTTCGCTTCACCGATGCACCTGATAATGTAAGCTTTAGATCAATGATGCTTGCTGATTGTTGCGTATCAAGTCAGAAGTCATCCTGAACGAATAGACCCGTTATTGGAATGATATCCAAGGTATCCTTGTCATCCTTTTGAGGGTGACCGTCATTATTTCTTCGATCCCAGAATGCATCTTGTAGAAATTGTTTGGCATCTCCATCTTGATCTTTCGCCAATGCTGGTCTAGAGTTGTCATCCTTGTAGCAAGAAACGCGCCGTAGTACCTCACGTTTAGTTCGATATCCGCCGTTTTCGCTATTTTATAGAACTGGATCTTTTTCATCCTAGCTAGGGGGGCACTAGTCTGATTTGGAATATATAATCGCCCAGTATTCCCAATGGCGCTGGTGATAATGGATCGTTGATCATTCCGTTAATGGATTCGCATTTCAATTATAAATCGATGGATTTAGGGGCCTGATGACCAGAATCTTCAATTCGTCTTGCTCGAATGGTTTGTGCACGCACGCTGTTACCGAAGATGTCTTTAGCTCCAATGAGTGCCGAGTCATCTGTGATCTTCCTTGCTGATTTCTTGAGAAATTGCGATCACATAACTATAAAAAAATGAATTTTACCGAGATTTCGAATTGCAGTTGCTTCTAGTCTGTTTGATGGGTGCAGAGCTGGTCAGGTTTAGAAGGTTAATCTCCCCGACCATCGATAACCTGATTGTTTCAGATTAGACTTGCATGCTCATACTAGTAGTAATTTCTGCTTCGTTTAGGATAATGAGAATGATTTAAATATTTCATAGTTATCTGATATCCGAAGGATCAACAACCATATAATTTTAAAGTGTCAGCAGCTAATATTTTAATGATTGTAGTATTGTATTCACAATACTTCCAACCTCCTTAAAGGTTGGATGGCTAACCTTTTGGGACAACGAATGACAATGATTAAACTCCTGACATCTGCCTTGACAACAACATTTGTATTCGTTGGAGTGCCGATGGCAGCAGTCGGGAAACATCATCATCACCATGATCATTATGTTTGTGCTATTGGTTACCACTATGTTGGCGATGGTGTTTGTCGTCGCAACGGTGGTTGGTATCAGGGAAGACGGCATGAGCATGGTTTGGAATACCGGCCTGAACCCAGAGGATCTGTTGAGTTGTTTGATGGAGCTATCAAGGTAGAATTTTAATAGATAGCTCTTACGAATGAATACTTTCTTCCACTTATAGTGCTTATTTACTATTGCAATTGTTTAATTCATTGCAAGTACTAGTTCACCATGCCTAAGGTTCTTTTGAAGAACCTCAATGAGGTTTAATCTATAATAAGAATCTTTTTAGTAAATTTTGACTAGGTCAAACTATAAAGCTCTTGTTAATAGCGGAAGCGTTTAATTACTTGTGCTGGTTGATGGTTAGAACTCTCTCGATAGAGGATCCATTGGTTCGTTTCGAGGTCATGATCACAGCCAAATTCAAGGCTTTCCTTGTAGGATTCCCATTTTATGAAGTGGCAGGCTTGGTCTGCTTCAAAGGCTGAACGGTAACTAGTGAAAAACAAAAAAAGTATCACCGCAGTGGCGAGAACAATAAAGGTAACGAAGCCGACTTTCATTTTTATTCTGATGTGATTCTCAAGTACAAAGTCGATATTGGCACAGATGATGGTGTATTGGCTGAGCTGAAGTCAGTTATTGACGTTAATCCAATGAATAGCACCTTTGTAAATCAAAGGATAAATTTGCAATTCGATACTTGCTATGAACAGTTGCTTTATTCCTGCTTCTGTTCACGTGATTATTGTAACTAATGCCAATTACATTGGGCTATTGGTTGTAAGTCGACTCAGCTTTGTGAAGATAGTATGAGCAATCTGTCTCCTCCAATAAACTCTAGGTTAAGTTTACCTTCTCTAGAGGTTTCAGTCTTGTCAGCCCAGTTCGTCCCTTCAACTATCTCGATTAGAAATAGTATTTTTGTCTTCGCGGAGTTAGCAACCATAACGATTCGCCATTGTTTTTGGGATGATGATTGGCTTGTGTCTACTACAGAACTACTGAACTTCTTTTTTCGATGACAGAAGGCCATATCAACTACTGTAATAGGAACTTAGAGGTTTCTGACCCAGTCGATGAAACAGGCTTCCAGCTCTGTTCATCTACTTTCTAGCAAATCTTCAATCCTTCGCATCTGCTTTCGCTAGGGGGCTTTTGTTGGTTATTTATGTAGATCATACCCCCGTATCAAATATAAGCCAATGAATCCAACTAAGTTCAGGCCAATGACAAATGCCCAAACACGCCAAGGTTGATCCTTCGTGATTTTCACAATTCGATTCTCTTTATTCACTATCTTAACATTCTAGTTTTCTTTATTGTTGGATCAACTAACGATGCAGAAGCTCGCTTCGACTTCTACGCTATGTGCATAGTCTCTTGATATTCAATCATTGATCCCACCTTTGTCAGCTTTACATTACATAGGAAATGATCTCTATAAACCAAAGTTAACATTTCCCGATTGTTCTCGTTGCTGCTTGAGTGGACAATGCTTATTAACTTAATTACAACAAAGATGTATAGTCACCTTTTGTATTTGTCTCGACAATCTTTAGAGTATCTCTTTAAATACAACAGATCTTTTTATGACTGAACGTCTACCTGTATCCACGCTAGAATGAATACTTACGATAGCCGCACTCACTTTTAAAGTAACTATACCAGGTATTCCGCCAGCCCTTTGAGCATTGTCGGCATTACTCTTAATGTATCTATCCCTGGATTAGAACATGATCAGTCAGGAGGAAAAACTCTACGAAGGCCTTAGCCCGTTTGAGCTCAAGAACAAGTTAATCGATATGGCCTCTTCTAGAAACGAAAAGAGGATGCTTAATGCAGGACGAGGTAATCCAAATTGGCTGGCCTTAGAACCTAGACACGCTTTTTTTCAGTTAGGTCATTTTGCGGTAGCGGAGTCAGAACGACATCTGATTCGACCCGGGATCGGATCCGTCCCGAATAGTGACGGGATTATTTCTCGATTTGACGATTTTCTTGTTAAGCACTCCAGAGAACCAGGGATTTCTCTGCTTAAGAAAAGTCTTTCGCTTGTGCAAGATGTAATGGATATTGATCCGGGTGTTTTTTTACTTGAGATGGTAGATGGAATTCTGGGTGATCATTATCCCGTTCCTGATCGGATGCTTCGTTGTAGTGAACAGATCGTGCGTGACTACCTCGTAATGGAGATGGGGAGTGGGAAGCGCTCTATTGAGACATTTGACCTCTTCGCTACCGAAGGAGGCACGGCTGCGATGAGTTATGTCTTTAATAGTTTGATTGAGAATAAGCTTTTGACCAAAGGAGACAAGATCGCATTGGGAACACCGATCTTCTCTCCGTATATGGAGATTCCGCTTCTGAACGACTTCGAGCTTGTAGAAATAGAGCTTAAGCAGGAGCAAGATCGTGGCTGGCAGTACTCACCCCAGCAGATTGAAAAACTTGCTGACCCTGATATAAAAGCTTTTTTTGTGGTAAATCCTTCTAATCCAACTTCAGTTGCTATACACCCGGAATCATTAAAAGCTATCCATAAGATGATCACCACTCGACGTGCTGATCTTATCCTTTTGACTGATGATGTTTACGGTACCTTTGTCAATGGCTTTCAATCCTTAGCAACTGTTGCCCCTAATAATACGATTCTCGTCTATTCCTATTCCAAATATTTCGGCGCTACTGGTTGGCGGTTAGGAGTTATAGGACTTGCTCAAAACAATATCTTCGATACGGCAATTTCAGCACTCCCTAGGCCTGATCAGCAAGCTCTCTGGGAGCGTTATCACAAAGTATTTCTAGACCCCAAAGAGGCAAAGTTTATTGATCGTATGGTTTCCGATAGTCGTACCGTAGCACTTCACCATACTGCCGGACTATCAACGCCACAGCAGGTCTTTATGACATTGCTATCTCTTTCTTGCCTAGTAGATACTGAGGGTAATTACAAGCAGAGTACTCAGGATATTGTAATTAAACGATTTCACAATTTGTATTCAGCTTTGGGTGTTTCGAGCCCTGACATACCTCTTAATGCACATTATTACACCACGATTGATGTTCCTCGCCTTGCTTCTGAACGATATGGCAGTGATTTCTCAAAATGGATCGTAGAGAATCACGAACCGATTGATTTTGTATGGCGCTTAGCTGAGGAGAAGGGTATCGTTTTGATGGATGGAGGTGGATTCGATGCGCCAACAATGACTATTAGAATATCGTTGGCAAATCTACCAGATCAAGACTATGTGAATATTGGAAGGAGTATTGGAGATCTTTTAAGCAACTACCACAAACGATGGAAGTCATCACTCTGAAAGGTGACGAAGCTTTTACCCAAACCTATTTCTATCTTTTGCCATTTAATTATCTTTAATTCCCACCTTGCTGATATTTTATTATCTACTGCAGATATTTTGTTCCTAGCCTGTCACGAACTCACTTAAATGAATGCTCACCTAATAGGCTAATGGAATCATGCTTGTAGAATATTTATAATTAGTACTATTGCCTTCGCATTGGGCCTTCATTGCATAGCTCTTTGAGTTTGGCTGACCTATCAGAGGAGTCCTGGGCTTGTTAATACACTCTAACTATCGATTAATCTTGAGCTAAGAAGTTTTAAATCAGCTTTTTGCTCTTTTAGAGTTAGCTTTTGGAATATTGTTACTGTGGTTTGGTGCTAATCAGATCCCTCCCCGCGCTCACCTCATTGTAAACGCTTGGATGCAAGCAAACATCGGTTCGCGATCTATAGGGAGCAAGCTTTCGGAGGGTTCTCTAATATCTGAGCATAGGACGACTTGTCAGTTGCAGCTCCTACTAAGAAGCAGCTATCAAATCTTGATGATCTTAATCAGCGAGGCCCCAATCTGCTCAGAGCTTATATCGGTCTATTTGTTTATTCTTTATAGCTTTATCACCGCTTCCTTTGGAATAAGAACAATACCAACAACAGTGTTCCCCAAAGTGGTAACAGATAAAGAGCGGTGAAAACCCCCATTATGAAAACAGTACAGGCAACAATCAGTGCTGCTCCGATTCCAGCCCAAAGTAACCAGCGACGCAGTCTTTTCGGCCATACTTGCCCGGTGAGTCGATCCAGCTGATCCTGTATCTCCCTACGCTCCTGCGTCATTTCCAGTAGACGGCTCTGATGCCAGGAGACTGAGTTGCGAGCTGATGATTCAACGATCTTTTTCTGTACACCCCCCAAGAAATCTGAGGAGCCAGAGAACATTGAGCGAACACTGACCGCTTGAGCTTGAATGAGTGCTCGGCTGGTTTCGCCGATTTGTCTCTCGAGGCTCTCTAGTCGAGCTTGCAAAGACTGCACAGGGTCAGCATTGCGTGAGAGGTCGATCCTTTGCAGGGCGACGACTTTGTTAGGTCTGCTAAAAATCCCTTGAATGAGGCGCAAATGGTTAGTTCCAGACCTTTCCATTATGGGTGTGCTCGGCAACACGTTCCTATCGCTAGGCCCCTATCGTCCTCAACTGGTGAGGAGCTTTAGCCATGGATGTGTTGAATCTGCCTGAGTCGGCTGTGAGCGCATGCTTTTTTAGAACCCTTCCAGCCCGCTAAAACACCATCGGTAGTGCCTGGGGGGTGTGTAAACACTCCAGCGCATCCACTCATGACGTTCGTTTTGCTACTGACTAAAATTGAATTAGAGCCAAGGGCAGGGTGATGGATGGAGAGGTCGGTCCTGAATGGCTTTAGGGGCCTACTTTGTGGGCCCCCGCTTACAACGGTTGGAGTCAAGCAATGGCAAGCCAAAGCTCAGATAGCAAACAAAAACCAAGAAAATCAGGTTGTTATTCAACAAACTATGCCCTTAAAGCTGACTACCGTGAGATTCGCCGCCTGGATTTGAAAAAACGGCTTGGGGTATTGCTCTACAGACGTGAACGTATGGAGCGTGAATTAGAAGCAATTAAGGCAGCCTTGAGCACATTGGAAGATCAGATGCAGAGAAATGTTGCCTATGAGCAGCTTTCTCTCTGCGATAAATCCCCTTCTTAAATGCCATTGCTCTGTTGTTATTCTTATGAATTTAGACATAAGAAGGAGTTCTTGAGCTTGTCGGCTGAGATTGGTATTTATTCTGCATCCCTTTGGAAGGCTCTTGGTAAGATGGCACGCAAGAATTTATTCTGAGCTAAGTAAATAAACCTTTCCTCATTGGCCTGCCTATAAAGGTTCATCCTTTTGAGGTCAGGCCTAATGACGACACCTTTTAGAAGGTATCATTCAGTTGATAGTTGATCTTCCTCAGACGGTTTCATATGTCCTCTTTGAGATCAACTCTCTAAAAAAGCATTCTCTACTTTATTGTAGTAATGCAATGATGCCTAGGGCAAGTTGTTGCTTTTTAATGTTTTTGTTTAGATAAATAGCCAAAGTCATTTTCTCTGCGTCTTAGTTTCTCCATCACTCCTTTAACAACTTGGTTAGGACCATTCGTCGAAGTAGTCCTGCTCTGCTAGTGAGTCCTGCTGATCGGCTTGAATTTTCCCCTCTGCTCGATCAAGTGAGCTCAAGGATTTCTCCACATAGCTCCTTACGTAAGCAGCTCGCTTCTGTTGGTAATGCATGTGACGCAGGGTACGAGCTAACTCATGCCGTCGAACACGTCGCCACTGATGCATGAATCGATCGAGAAATGTTGGACGGCGACGGCTCATCGATCTAGTCGCTTCCTAAAGCACATTGTATTCAGTTTTCTTGGTGCAGTGAAGAATGCTGCAAGATCATTCGCTGCTAGTTGCAGATGGGTAATGACAGAGCGCCCATTGCTGGTCCTAGATGATGCACCCTCTGGTGCTCTCGCGACCACAATGGTGATGAGCAGAGTGAGCTTGCGCCGCCCTCCTATGACCAGGTTGTGATCTGTTTGGTGGTGATGTAGGCAGTACTGCTCAATACTGCTCAAATTCACGCTCATCAGGAGGTGAAGCGGTTCAACCTCGAGGCTTCACAAGATCAGTAAGGTTTGAGGCCTGCACATATGCGTCGAAGAACGTCACCTGTGGAGTTTCACGGAAGACATGTATGGGAGTGAAGTGAAGTCGCATCAGTGGATCCAATGCTTGGAACTGCTTTAGACACGCTTGTAGTACTAGGGACGTCAATCAACTCCAGCTGAACTCCATAGCTATCCCTCCTTCGAGGCTCCGTTTTACTGGGCAGGTATCAACCACCCTTTGAAGCAGCTGGACCTGTTCATCGCTCAGCTCAGGCGGCATGGTAATTCGAAGTTTCAGGGCTTCGATACTGCGCGGGCCTTCACTGGTCATGATCTTCTCGACCTCAACTGCTGCACCCTCGATTCTCCAGCCCTTGCGTCGGGCAGTGATGCCCATCACGGTGAGCACGCAGGTGCCAAGAGCTGTTGCGACTAGGTCTGTAGGTGAGAAGGCCTCGCCCTTACCTTCGTGATCGATAGGGGCATCGGTGGTAAGACGATCCCCAGAGGGGGTATGTAGGGCTTCACAGCGCAGATTGCCCTTGTAGCAACAGGAGATTGTGGTCATCGCAATTCACCTCTGAACTGATTGGCTATGCAAAGATTCTGCTATTGGATGTCTTTGAGAACCTCATCGAATAAAAAATCAAAGGCCCCAGTTAGCCTCCAACGATTGATTAAACTCTTGATCACACCAAGGTTGATCTGATTTGATCATCTTGCACTCGACCTCAAGCAAGCCCCATCTCTAAGGCGCTAACTGTTTAATGCCTACTAATTAGAGATAGATCAATACAAATCAGGCTTTTGTATAGGCCCATCCAAATAACCTGTTGGTATGGAAAAGAAAAAACAAGAGGACACTTCACCTCCAGATCAAAATCACCCCCTTTATGCGAGTGATCGTGATCGAGTTGATGCTCTTTTAGGGCACAAGGCTCATCCCAACGAAGACCAGCTCACCACGGCAGCGATGCTTCTTAACCGTTACGACGGTTTCCCAGGTGCGATGGACTTGCAGGAAGATCTGACAAAGGTGGTTAAGAGTTGGGGGCTTGATCGTGAAGCCCTTAATGCCAAGAGCAGAGCGATCTGGTCCAGTGGTTGGCGACCAGGTAGTGCCACTTCTGGCGATGACGTTGGCTCAGGAGCCGACGTCGTTGACAAGGAGACCTGATTGTTACCGCTCAAGGTTGATACTGCTATTAATGTTCCCCTTGCATCGATGAGCGCCCCCTACCAGGAAGGCAGGAGACTGACCCCACGCGAAATGGTTAGATCCCATGCTTTTCCCGTCTTGGCTGCTTTAAGTACTATCAGCATCATCTTGATCGCCTGGTCGCTTATCCCAATCTCTAGACAGGCAGCCCGTTGGAACGGATGTTTTGAGGAATCCTTACGCTGGCAACGTAGGGACTTCCCAAAGGAGTCCATACCGATTTCGAAGTTGTGGGCGACTCGCTACTGCAATGGTGGCTCTCTACCAATGCCAAGGAAGTAAACGAAGCCTCACTGTTTATGGCGCAAGTTGCAAGAATTGAGTGTTGCTTTTCATTTGAGGAGCTTACTTTGGAGGCAATTGTCACAAATAGTGAGGGAGAAGTGCTCCCTTTTGCCGTTGGAATAAATGGCAAGAAGAGCATCAGACTGGATCTTTGCTTGTTGCTTTGATCTATTGTTATGAAATAATTTCAAGACTATTCCTGATCCTAACTCTTTGAAGGATACATGCAGAGGGTGTGTGGATTTTGGTGAGTCTGTTTTGTGAAGAAGGAACTATCATTGCAGAATAAATGAAGTTGGTTATTTGGCTGATTTAAACTCGAAGTTGTTTTGGTCACAGACCTTTTTGAGATTAGGTTTGTTTTAATGGGTTAATGTCGGTCTCTAGTCTTTATTTTATAATCAAAACTTATGGATCCATAAGCATCATATAACTTGACGGACAGGTCTATTGCTAGGGTTGCTTAACCTTGCTTAATCTGTAGTAAAGGTCAGATCATGCATCGTGTTATACGCCTTTTGATTAGATGTTACCTTTGGCAGGTATCAGTAGTTAGCACAGCATGTACATCAGCTTTATGATGCGAAAAGCATCAAGCTTAGAGTTAGATCAGGCCCTCAATAATTGAGAGAGTGCTCCCTGAGGAATGGGACAAGCGAAGCTTCATGACCTCTTGGTATTCAGGGGCCTCATAAGCCTTTTGAGCATCCTGTTTAGAAGGGAACTCGATGATTACTCCCAAGTGTCCACCGATGCCTTCACGGATATCAGATTTTAAGTCTTTAGCAATGATGCGGCCGCCTACTGAATGAATCCAAGGCACAACTGCTTTCGCATATTCAGCAAAGCCTCATGGTTCGTGACGGTGCTATTGATAAGCCAGTAACCCTTAGCCATCAAGCATCTTGCAAATCAGATCGAGTATTGTATAGCATCGCTCTGCACCTATTTGCGATCAGGGGAATTGCTTTAATTGACTTTTTCGAGAGGAGATGGAGAAGGATCTCTTATCGTGGTGTGCAGTAATCAGCTTCTTTATAGGTATGAGTTTTGCATAGATGTTAAGAGGAAAGTCTTAGCCATAAAAAGAATCTTTAGATGTCTAGTTAGGTCTAAATTGAGTGAGTTTCTTTGACTAGTTATTCTAATCCAAGTAACGCTACTTTCTCTGGAGATGGTGCGATAGATGCGATCAATGATCAAGCAGAATTTTGAGTTTATTTGATCCGAGTATCTATGCCCCTCATGCAATACTGGATGAAGTCAATAGAGTATGATTTAGTTAAGGTGAGCTTTTAAGTGTATACTTGCTTGCGATTATTGTGATATTAGTTGGATTTATCTTACCCTCTAGCCAGCCGCCATCATTGAAGATAAAAATTCCGGGATTGGCAGCCTAGCCATGAGCGAAGAAAGAAGATCCATATTGAACTTGTGGACTGCTGGAATGGTGCGATCCAGAATAAAAATTGCCAGGTATGGAATGTTCATCGCGATTTGCCAACGCCATTTGAAGGTCAGGACCCCCCACGCCTTTTTGGCGTAAGCCTTTTGGGGATCAGTAAGGCGTTCCCATTTCTGATTGCCAAAAGCGGTGATACGTTCCTTGAGAGAGGCTTCAGACAGCGAACCTGTTGACTGCATTTCATGTCTTTAGATGGAGGCCTTTATAGCACATAGGAGTTTTTACCCATTCCTGATGGGTCTTGGCTGCCGATTCACAGCGATGTTGTTCAAGCAGATTCACAGCTAGAATGAGTGACTGATTCAATCAAGCTTGCTTGTGCCTGATCTTTCAAATGGCTTGGATCCCTTCTCTCCTTGGGGAATCGCACTTTTGACTTTTGGGGTGGTCTTTACCTTTTGTATTCCGTTCTTTTTGATTAAAAGTGATGATTTTAACCCAGACAAAGGTAGCAAAGCCTATCAGGATGAGATGAGAGCAAAAAAATAGCCAGTCTCTATCCGAAAAAACCTTAGCCTAAAAAATACCCTAATACCTATCAAACCAATTCTACCTTGTACTTGTATTGATAGGGCTGACTTGGGTATCTTTTACCACAAGAGTCTAGTCTTTAGCTATGGATTTTTTATTCTCTAGTTTTTCTGTTAGGGAGATTTGGTGATTAATTGAAAATCCTACTTGCTTTGAAAAATCATATTTTTAGTACGAGGTATTTTAATCTGATAAATGCGTAGATATCAATAGGCCGGCATTCTTTGTTCTTCCAGTTAGTGATAGGTGTCGCGACTAGACTTTTCAGATGATAGAAATTAGCTCAGTATTGATGGCATAGCTATCTATAGGGATTTGAACTCTTCACGCGCCTTGCATCGATCAAGGAATTTATTCCAAGCCTTTGGCCACCTCCAGCGAACGATCAGAGCCAAATAGAAGAGGTAGGCCATCCCTTCCACGGGATGCTTGATTGTCGAT
>MPMF02130553.1_pt1 | contig 15069 bp, 12 predicted proteins | sample 1617271 | NCBI WGS metagenome assembly MPMF02 (sample SAMN05944812, study PRJNA350692) | marine metagenome | biome: marine; feature: ODZ; material: water; isolation source: 120 m water sample prefiltered with 30 um filter, filtered on to 0.2 um... | place: Pacific Ocean | collected 2012-04-09... | reverse complement strand
TAGCCCGGATTATTCATGATTCGGGGAATTCTTGAGCCTCCAAGAGCATCTAAGAAGTTGTATCACACCCACTTCCTTCGATGCTTGGAGGCTCGACATGAGTTTACACGATGTTTGGCAATTGGGGTTCGATTTTCTGTCCCAGAAACCTGTTTGGGTGCAGCCGGTCAACGAGAATTTCTCGACGGACGGTGGCTTGTTGGTCTTTCGACAATGGGATGAGCATCAGCAGTTGACCAGGGGCTTTGCTGAGCAACTCGACGACGGGCGACGCGATCCCGATCACTTGATGCTGGAGATGGTGCGTAGTCGCGTGTTTGGCATCCTCGCCGGCTACGAAGATCAGAACGACCATGATGCCTTGCGTAGTGACGCGGTCTTCAAGCTGCTGGCGGATCGTTTACCCGAGGATGACGACCTCGCCAGCCAGCCCACGCTGTCACGATTCGAGAACTCCGTCACTCCGCGGTCACTGCTGCGATTGGAAGACTGGTTCATCGAGCGGTTCGTCAACTCTTTCGACGAACCGCCGCACGAAGTGACACTGGACATCGACGTGTTCGATGACCCCACCCACGGCGCGCAGCAACTGACGCTCTTCCACGGCTACTACAAGCAATACCAATACCTGGTTCGCCCCATCACTTGTGCCGAGAACGATGCGGTAGTGTTGCCGGTATTGTTGTACGGCACGGCCGACGTGGCGCTGGGCCTCGGGGAAGATGTAGAGCGCATCGTGCGGGCTTTGCGTGAGAAGTTTCCTCACGTCTTGATTCGCATCCGTGCCGATTCCGGCTACGCCAAGCCTTGGTTTTATCGCCTCTGCGAGCGACTGGATCTGGAGTACTCGATTGGTATCGGCATGAATTCGGTGTTGAAGCGAAACAGTGAAGAATTGCTGCAAAAAGCGGTCGAACAGTGCGAAACGACCGGCCAGCCACAACGGCTCTTCACCGGCTTTGACTACCAAGCCGGCACGTGGGAGCAGCCGCGATGGGTCGTTGTCAAATGCGAAGCCAATGCCCAAGGTACCAACCGTCGAGCCGTGGTAACCAATCGCCCAGGTGCCCGCACGTTGCCGCAAGGTGCCTATGACGAATACACCGAGCGCGGCGAAAGCGAGAACCGCAACAAGGAACTGAAATGCGAATTGTGTGCGGACCGGCTGAGCGATCATCGCTACATGGCAAATTGTTTCCGCATGTTTCTTCACTGTCTAGCCAACAATATGTTGGTGACGCTACGACAGACGATCGCCGATCCACCTGCAGAAGAAGGCTCGAGCAGCTATCTCGACCAAGATGCCGTTCCCGTTGAAGCACAGACTGGACGTACCCGCCGTCGACACTTCAACCGTCGCCGCGAAGCGGACCCACTTGGTGAAGGTCACGCTTGTACCTGGCGGATGCGGCTCATCAAAGTTGCCGCACGAATCAAGGTGACGTCGCGTCGCGTCCGCGTGTTTCTCTCCGGTTCGTGGCCGTTCCTCGACCACTTTCGCGACGTCGGCCAAGCGTTACTAAGGGGCTCGTAGCAATCTCTCAATCGCTCGTCTTTCCCCTCCCAACTCTTCCACCACCTCTCCGACGCACCGATCCCCTGGGGGAAAGGGGGGCCTCTGCGCACCCATCATCCGGTCATCCAAAAAACAACCGGAAGACTACCAGACCGCGGCCAACCTTGGCTCTCATGAATAATCCGGGCTATAGGGCTCAAACGTGGGAAGAGCACGTTCAGCGTAAATGTACCGGGATTTTCGTCACATCGGACTTAGAAACAAGGCGTCGCGCACGCTACACGTCCATGCGACTCGCACTAGCTTACGCTGTTCTTGTGGTGATCACCATCTGTTTGGCATCTGCTTCGATCGGATTGCATCGGCTGGTGCTCGTTCACGCCATCGCACAACCGATTTGCAGAGCTAGCATCCTTCGCCGCCGGTCAGTTTCTATTGGTTTCGCAGGATTCTGCAATCCGACGCACTCAACTGCCGATCTATCCAATTTAACCAACAGGTCGAGGCATCACGAAGCTACAGTTTGCGAAATCCGTAACTTACCAACGGACACGTTGAGATCCTTGGACTGCCATGTGAAATGGCGGATCATTCCGGGACGACCGCTGTCGTTCCGGGTTTCTATGGAACGCTTCGAATCAGTGCAGGGACAACTTCAAGATGCAGAAAGGAAGATGACGTTTTCAAATCGCCCTTCTGTCCGCAATGTGTCTATCAGTGATGAAAGGGAAGCGATCGGCAAGGCCTCTGGATTCAGGTCCTCCGGTCGCCAATACTCAGACCAGAAGTGACGGGCGACGTCACAGAACTCGTCCTGTGACATTCCCGAGCGATCAAGTCCGTACGGCCAAATTTCGGCCATGACTGGAATATCACGAGCGAACAGATTCGCCCCGCCCCGAAATACCTGTCCCTCATGACCTTGCACGTCAATCCAGACAAGGTTGATCTGCTCGACGTACTCATCTGGGATATCCTGCAACAGTTTGTCGATTTGCTCACATGGAACGTCGATTACCGTGCGATCCTGTTCATCGTACATGTCCGAAGATGCACATTTGGCGCCCGAACAACGTACACGATGATCGCCTGGGTTCCAGTCACACAGCTCGAACTGAACTTGCGTCGCACAATCCGAAACGGCGTACGGCAGGCAAATCATGCATTCCTGTAAGTCGTTTTGCGCGACATTTCGCTCCAGCAAGCTGAAGTTAGTCGGATCGGGTTCGACCGCAATTGCTTTGTCGGCCAGGCCGAGATTCAGGAAACCGATGGAGATCGGCCCCACGTTTGCACCTAGATCAACAATCGTCCCCTTGCCGTTCTTCGGAAACCGACCCAAGCGTTGCAACAACGAAGTCGAGTCCCTTACCAGTCCTAGTTCATGCTGTCCTGAACAGAACAGCGCCTTGCCAATGCACTGGTCTGCCGACGAAACTGTAAACAATCCCTGGGAAGTTCGTACTGAAATCGTATTTTGAAACCAGCGAGCCGAACTCCAACGCAGCCTGCGAAACGATTTCGATATCTTCTGCAGCGGTTTCGTCGAAAGTGCGTACGTCCCCATCAGCTCATCTCCAGGCGTGTAACCCAGTCCATCACGTCGTACTTCTGCATCAAAGAGATCGTACAGCTCTCACGTCGTTCTTTTGCGGCAGTTTTCGCGTCATGTCACTACTCCCTAGGCCCTAGGAAGTGGTGACAGAACTTCAACTCTTGTAACGAGAAGAGGCTTGAAACGTGTACGATCTCCAAGTCGATAGAAGGAACGCGATCTGCAACGTGACCCAAAATCTGCACGCGGGAAAGTATCCACGTTGGCCAGAGGAGTCAACGGAGAATCCGAACGGCCTGCCGTACGACCATACGACGGCAAATACGTTTCCGATGTTGTCCACATTCGACCGGTTTGTTAACATCCGCACCCCCGGCTGCCACTGCAGTTCAGGCATTGCCGCCTATGTGCACGAAAGCACTGCCAGCACGAAGCGCGAGTGCATCCCATCCATGCCAGATATGAACATCGAAACAGAATCCAGGAACTACAATACCCTTGAAACGCCGCTGCTGAGAAGATCGGACGTATCCCGAATCAAGCTGGCTCGCGAATGTGATGATTGCCGAAGCATTCCCAAAGTCGTGTCCGCTGGCGAGACGTTGGGCGGTCCAAGTGGTCGCTATCAACTAATGCACAATGGGGTGAAAGTCATTGAAGATGGTTACTGTGGACGATGGATGACGGAACTGATTCGTATCCTCAAGGGGCATCACGAACCACAGGAGGAGAAGGCGTTTCACGAGGTCCTTAAGCATCTTCCCGCTGAAGCGACAATGGTTGAGTTGGGCAGCTACTGGGCGTTCTACTCCCTGTGGTTCGCTCAAGCTGTCTCAAAACCAACGGTTCATATGATCGAACCTGACCCCAACCATTTTGACGTCGGTCGTCGTAACTTTGAACTCAATGACACTTCTGGCAGCTTTCATCGATATAGTCTGGGCCACTGCTCTTCACCTCCGACGGAGTTTCGATGTGAGAGTGATGGTGTGCAGCGACTCGTCCCAAGTGTTTCGATCGATGATTTCATGGAACTCGCCGGATTGGAACGAATCGATTTGTTGCTATCGGACATCCAAGGCGCCGAACTGTCGATGCTTGAAGGGGCGGCTAAGAGTATCGAAGCCAGAAGACTACGATTCCTTTTTGTTTCAACACACCATACGGAGATCTCGGGCGATCCGAATATGCACTCCAAATGCTTGGACTTCCTGACCACGAGAAATGCACACATCCTTGTTGAGCATACGATAGAAGAATCGTTCAGTGGTGATGGGCTCATTGTTGCGTCGTGTTGGGAGGCAGACCGTTCTCTTCCAAGAATCGAAATCAGCCGGTGTGACCCAGACAAGGGCCTCTTCGCCCAATCCGACCGCAGATCGCGAACGCTATTGGGTGTGTTGAAACGATATCACAGGAAGTGCCGAACGGAGCTTAGTCAGTTGCTCAAAGTGGTTTTCAGAGCCAGGCGTGACGCGGCTTAGCGCAAAACCGAGGATCCACAGCACCCGTTCAAAAACGGAAAGACATGAAGTCTTTACCTCCGGCTCGACGAATTCTGTTTGATTGCAGTGCGCAATCGCGTTCGAAGGCGTTCCGCGGCATTCCTCGTGTTGTTCAGAGTATTCTGCGACACGCGCTGGACGTCGCCAAAGAGCGTGGTGGAAGCGTGATTCCAATATCATACGCTTTTGGCGGCTGGAGCGAAAAGTCGCTTGCGGACAACGATGAATCCGCACCAGCTCGCCGCGACAGAGCCCTCTTGACATCGCTTCTCGAACAGCTTTGCGGCGTGGTGCCGTCCCATAGATTGCGCCGCTTGCTCCTACCTCCGCCAGGACGCGACGGCGTCTGGAAATTCACTCGGCTCCGACAGGGAAACGCTCTACGTCTCTATCATCGACTAACGCATCGAAGTACTTCGCCGGGCAACGGTGATGTGTTAGTCCTCTTCGACCTCTGGCTGCGGGCGCCCAACAGTTTCTGGAGTAACGTAGCAAAAGCTCGTCGGCGCGGTGCGAAAATCGTTACGGTTGTTTACGATCTAATACCAATCACTCACCCTCACTTTGTCGGCCCGAAACATAACAGTCGATTCCGCAAGTGGATACATCAAGTCGCGGTACACTCGGATTGTTTCGTCGCAATTTCCGAGACTGTCAAGTCAGAACTCCAAGAGTACCTGAAAATTACCGAGACACATCAAGAGTGGTCCGACGACAGGTTCTTTTCCTTCATGCTGGGATCGGAGATTTGCGACACGTCCGGATTGCCGGTTCGAGAGAAAGTCGCCGCGGCATTCAAGTCTGGCAGCACCTACCTGATGGTTGGTGCGTTGGAACCACGCAAGAATCAGGGGTTTCTGCTGGACGCATTCGATCGTCTCTGGCAAAGAAACAGTGATGCGAAACTGTGTCTCGTCGGAGTCGAAACGCGCGCAGTACCAGAGCTGCTTGAGAGGTTGAGGCATCACCCTCAACGCGATTCAAGGCTCTTCTATTTCCCCGACTTGAACGATGTCGAACTCAATTATTGCTATCAACATACATGCGCCGTCGTTTACCCTTCGATCGTCGAGGGTTTCGGATTGCCAATTATCGAAGCACTGCATCACGGAAAGGCCGTCTTCGCGAGCGACACGAGAATTCACCGTGAGGTTGGACGTCACTTTTGCGAGTACTTCGATCTTGGCTGCTCCACATCACTGACCAACATGATCGCAGAACATCAGAGCCAACTGGACGTCGGAAACACCCGACCAACGATTGTCTTCAAGTCACCGACGTGGAATGAGAGTTGCCGAGAGATGTTAGACATCTGTCTTCGCCGTCCACCTGGATTTGTGCTGGAGCGCCAGAAAGCCGGGCGCGCAGCCTGAGTGAGCTTCGTTCAATAAGAAACTCGGAGGATTTGGAAATGCCTTCTAATTGTGACAAAGAAGACTGTCCTGCTGACATTGGACTTGGGTCGTGTTTATGCACGCAAGACAAATTGGAATCACCAATCTTCCAACAGTGGGCAAGACGATTAGGGGAACCGGAGGAGCAGTTACACCGGAAGATTTGGGAATGGTGCTACATCTCGCAAGCACTCCAAGAACGTCAGTTGCTCGAACCGGGAAGACGTGGTGTGGGATTTGCAGTTGGTGAAGAGCCACTGTCGGATCTTTTTGCGAGCCTCGGCTGTGAAATCACGGCAACAGACTTGGACACCAAAGCCGCCGCCGACGCCGGGTGGGTGAACAGCGGTCAACATGCAAGTCATCTTGGAATGTTGAATACCCGTAATCTCTGCGATCCAGTGGGCTTCCAAGATCGAGTTTCATTCCGTCACGTGGACATGAATGATATTCCGGATGATCTTAGCGGCAGTTATGACTTTGTTTGGTCCTCGTGCTCGTTGGAACACCTTGGTTCAATCTCATTGGGCGAACAGTTTGTCTATAACTCGATGGCTTGTTTGAAGCCTGGAGGGGTTGCAGTTCACACGACGGAGTACAACGTTACATCCAATACGGAAACGACAGACCACCGCAGCACAGTGATCTTTCGACGTTGCGACATGGAACGGATCGCACAGCAGCTATCGGAGTGCGGGCACTCGGTCGAACCCATTTCGTTTGACACAGGTAGACTGCCGGCAGACGAGATCATTGACGTTCCTCCCTACAAGTTCGACCCACATCTCAAGCTCTTGCTAGGCGAGAAGTACGTCTGCACGTCTATTGGGATCATCGTGCGTAAGACGGGGGAGCAGATTCCCGTCGCGCCAAAGTCGGCAACGCCAAAAACGCTTCGTGTCTATTGGCGGCCGGTTGGCAAGTGGATTTCACACCGGGTCAAGCGCCTCACACGTGCTGCCTAGGAATCACGGGGAATCAACAATGCGAGTCTGTTTCGCACAACATGGCGAAGACTTGGTATTGGCGCGCGCCCTGGGTTGGAAACGACGGGGCTTCTATATAGACGTGGGTGCCGCACACCCAACATCGCTTTCCGTTACGCGGTTGTTTTATGAACGGGGCTGGCACGGTGTCAACATCGACCCTTTGCCTTTTATGTTCGAGGCGCTGCAACGTGCGCGACAACGAGATATCAACCTGAAAGTTGCTCTCAGTGATAAGCCGGGAGAGACCACATTCTATAAGGTTGCTGCCGAAGGCTATAACGAGCGAACTATGGGCAGTGGACTGTCGACGCTAGATCCGGACATCGCCGACGGACATCGCCGTGCAGGTTTTCGAGTGACAGAGTCGACAATTCGCGTTTGCACACTTGACGAGATTCTGGGGCAGCACGCGCCACCAACGATCGAGTTCCTGAAGCTGGATGTCGAGGGGCACGAATCCGCTGTTTTGGCTGGCCTCGACCTCAGGCGATTTCGACCGCGGATCCTGTTGATCGAGTCCGTTCTCCCCCTGAGCAGCATCCCTTGTCACAATGACTGGGAACCAGGTCTCTTGAAAGGCGGATACCATTTTGCCATTTCGGATGGCGTCAATCGGTACTATGTCCGTGACGAAGACCGACCGTTGGCACGCGAACTGCAGCCTTTGGAGCCCTCCGAGTATGTTCGTATCGGCGACGGTGGCGTAATCAAGTTCGCTCACAGATGGTTGAAGCCCTGGGAAGCGCGGGCAAAGAAGTGGTTACGCCGTGATCGACGAGCCGCATAGACGGGCGTGGCGACACGATCCCGTGTTCTTGCTTGTTGAAATGATCCTTAAGTGACCAAGCAAGAGACGCGACTTGGCGCTGCTCGGTACCGCCTGCTATCCAGGATTCGTTGACCGCGGGAAGACGTTGTTGATTGTCTGCACCAGTCGGTTGCGCCAGCGATTGGTTTGCTGCTGCGGGACAAGGCTCCCTCCGGGGTTGATCGCGGTACCCAAGCCTGTCCCCTGTCGACGACGGAAGCCAGTTTTTGTGCGTTCGTATGGGACCGGCATCAGAATGAGCATTGCCTCAGGGGGCGTGAATGTGGCGGTTTCCGCGCCAAGAGGCTTGAGCAGGAGCGTCTGCATCAGTTCCGGATACGGCCGGCCAGTGATGACCTCTGCGACACGGCCAGCGGTCATGTAGCCGAATCGCGAGTAGGCGTAACGTGTTCCCGGTGCGGCCACCTGTTCCTTTGTCGCCAGGTCCTTGATCACATCCGACAGATCGCCGTCGAGCTTGACTGAGAACTTCCCGGCCTTGAGGGCGTTGTTCCCCGCGAAGCCTGCCGCATGAGAGAGGCACTGCAGCAAGGTGGGGGCCTCCGCCGCCTTGCCTTCACCTTGGACCCGGACGCCCTTGAATTCGGGAAGGTAGGTATCGACCGTTGCGTCAAGGGAAACTTTGCCTTCGGCGGCAAGGCGGACGAGAACTGTTGCGGTATGTGGCTTTGTGAGCGACGCGATGCGGCAGGGCGACGACGTCAGAAACGAGCGTTGGGTCTCGATGTCGGCCACACCAAAAGCCTCGCTCAGGATAACCTCACCTTTGTGAATCAGCATTAACGCGCCGCCGGGGATGAACTTCTGATCGATGCCGGCTTGGAATGCGGCGAGAATCTGTTCGCGCTGCGCGTCAGTGACATTGTGCTGCTTCCACTGACCTTCAGGGAGAGCCGTTGTGCCGTCCTTTGCCTTGCGGGGCTGAGGACGATTCAGGCGAATGCGTTCGTCGTATGGTGCATCCGGCAAGGGTAGTGCATCGGCACACGTCCGAAGTTCCTTCACAATCTCCGGATGCGCCTTGGCCTGGTCTTCTGACTCACTGACATCCTGCGTCAAGTTGTATAGCTCGGCGCGCTGCGAGCCTTTGTCTTTGACGTAGCCGTAGAACTTCTTTCTGTCCGGTAGAATGAGCTTCCACGGTCCTTTGCGGACGGCGTGCAATTCACCTTTGCAGAAGTAAAAATAATCTTCGCGCGCACCGGTTTCGCTCTTCCCGGTCAGAAGACCTGTCTGATCGACACCGTCGATGATGCGGTCGTCGGGGATCTCGTAACCCGCAAGTTTGCCGAACGTCGGCAGGAAATCGATCGTCGCGAAGATCGCATCGCTCGTGTGACCAGCCGGCACGTGCCCGGGCCAGCGAACGGCACACGGTTCCCGCAGCCCACCTTCATAGGTCGATCCCTTGCCTTCCCGAAGTGGACCGGACGATCCCCAGGCGATCTGTCCGTTGTGTTTTTTACCAAGAACTTCCTGAAAGTTGTTCCACGGTCCGTTGTCGCTTGTAAAGATGACGAGCGTGTTGTCGCGCAGATCGAGTTCGTCAATCGCATCCAGCAGCCGGCCAGTGTGATAATCCAACTCCTCGACCGTGTCGCCGTACAGTCCGCCCTTCGACTTGCCCTTAAATTCGGTGGATGCGTCGATCACCGAATGGACCATGGTGTGTGCCAGGTAGAGAAAAAACGGTTTGTCCTTGTTCCGCTTCAGAAACTCGATGCTCTTGTCTGTGTAGAGCCGAGTGAGGCTGGCCATGTCGTTCGTTTGGCCGACTTGCTTGTTGTTTTCGTGAAAAACGACGCGGCCGCCGTCATTCGCGCCGAGTGTGCCGTAGTAGTAGTCGAAGCCCTGCGCGTTGGGCATTCGATCGGTGATTGCCGCGCGGTTGGACACGTCCCACTTACCGACACAGCCCGTCATATAGCCCGCATCTCGGAGCAGTTCGGCAATCGTGATCTCGCTGGCTTTCATCGACCAGCCAAGACTGCGCACCGGGTAGCGCCCAGTCAACAACGCCGATCGCGACGGTCCGCACACAACCTGCGCGTAGAAGTTGGTGAAGCGAGTCCCTTCGTTGGCGAGTTGATCGATCCGCGGCGTGCGGATCGTTTCGGAACCAAAACAGCCAAGATCACCGTACCCCTGATCGTCTGTGAAAACCACTACGATGTTGGGACGTGTGTTCGGTTTCTCCGCTGCGGTTGCGCAGCTTGAGCCAAGCAGTGCAACGACACACGCAACGATCGGAATGCACAGTGTTTTCATAGTAAGAGACTCCAGATGAAACGCATTTGTGTTACGCAGTCCGTTTAGGAACGTCCAATCGGCCGACGTCCCGGACCTGCAGTGGCACCGTGACCAAGGTCCTTTCGCATCTCTTCATCGTATCGCATCAATCGCTCAACAACATCGGCGTGTTTGTCTGCCACATTGGTCGTTTCACCGATATCGCTTTCCAGATCAAACAGCGACAGTTCAATGTTCTTGCGCTGCCCCTTGCCGGGAATGCCTCCTTTGCCGGGAGTCGGCGAGTTGTACGATTGGGCGATCATCAACTTCCATCTGCCGCTGCGCAGAGCCATCAGGCGGTTGCCGCCGTCGTAGTGATAGAAGACTTCATGCGGCGTCTTGGCACCGGGTTTGTCGAACATGAGATCGGTGATGTCCTTGCCATCAATCGTCTTGCTCGGCAGCGGTGCGGCGGCGAGCCGGGCAAAGGTGGGCAGCAGGTCGATGGTGCCGGCAACTTCGCTGCAGACTTTTCCGGCTGGAATCCTACCGGGCCACCGCATCACACAGGGGACACGAAAGCCGCCCTCGAAATTCGTCCCCTTGCCTTCGCGCAAAGGTTTCGCCGATCCAGCGTGATCGCCGTACGAAAGCCACGGACCGTTGTCTGAACTGAACACGATGCAGGTGTTTTCATCGATGCCGTTCTTCTGGAGTGCATCGACGATCTGGCCTACACCCCAGTCAATCTCGCTGATCACGTCGCCGTAGAGCCCTCGCTTCGTCTTGCCTTTGTATTTCTCCGAAACGAACAACGGCACGTGCGGCTGAGGACTGGGCAGGTAGACGAAGAACGGTTTGTCGTGATGCCCGTCGATAAATTTCACGGCTCGTTCGAACAGCCGTGCCGTCAAATGAATCTGATCTTTTGGCATCACCTGCGGATTGATGACCTTCAGTCCTTCGTACAACGGCAGGTGCGGCCATCGTTTGAGCCGCTGTTCCATCGGCAGATTCCGTACGCCGGGGTGAAAGGGCCACATGTCGTTTGAATAAGGAATCCCGAAATATTCATCAAAACCCTGATTCGGCGGTAGAAACTTTGGCATGTGCCCGAGGTGCCACTTGCCGAAGCAGGCGGTCGCGTATCCTTTCTGCTTCAGCACTTCCGCGATCGTCATCTCGGCGGGATTCAATCCCGTCGTCGACTTCGGGCCAAAGTTGCCACCGATGCCGACACGTGTGGGAATGCATCCCGTCATGAGCGCCGCCCGCGAGGGAGTACAGAATGATCGACCAACATAGAAATCTGTGAACTTCATCCCCTCCTCCGCCATGCGGTCGAGATGAGGTGTTTGGTAACCTCTCGCGCCAAATGGCCCGATGTCCGCGTAACCCATGTCGTCACAGAAGATGATGATGAAGTTAGTAGCCCGCGGGGAGGCAGCGACATCGCCCGTCCGAGCTTCTTCACCATTGCCGTTTTGTGCCATAAGACCCAGGGCTAGAAATTGCAGAAAAGAGGATACGATAAAAACTCTGATCGTTGGTGCCATTGCTTGACCCCATGTTTGAGATTCGATGTGTGAGAGAATACGGATGTCGAACATTCACCAAACGCGGAACACGACCGAACCGGTCAATTGAACAGACGGTATTCTGGTCCGTCGTGCGCCGTAAATCCAGCCTGCTGGTCGCCAGAGTCCGATTCGCCGGTCTCTCGTCATGCCGACAGCTCCAAGTGTTCAAGAAAAGCGTGTCCGTCAGTGGCGGATTTGAACTCTCGAGGCAGCGACACGGCCAACATCACAACAACGTTGATTACCGACCGTGAGATATCCAACCAGAGGAATGCAGGTCAATCACCATGGGAGTCAATCTCGTTTTACGCACAACTCGCGAATAATCCCGGCGCGGCCTCTGGCCGCAGCCAAAGAGGATCTTCGAACACCACGAAGCACTAGCCATCTTGCTCCGCGCGACGAGCCCACAAAGTAGCCATCTCGCTCCGCGAGATGAGCCTAATGGATGAACGGTGGAACGGCAATTCAACTCCAGCCACATCCTGAGGTCAGGCGAGGAAGGCTCATCTCGGCGGAGCGAGATGGCTACTGCCCCAGGTTGTGGGCTGGTCTTCCCAGGTTGTGGGATGGTCTCCTGACCAGCTCACCATTTCGACCGAAGGTCTCCTTTTCCTGCAGCAAACGCGGACAGGCACTCCATGCGCTCTTGGAGACCTTCGGTCACAGTGGTGTTGCGGTCGGGAGACCGCATCACACCAACGGGCATGATGTGAAAACACTGCAAACCAAGGATGCGCCAACGTCTTGTTTCGCCTCGCCCTGCGACTCGGCGAACCGATGGGCAGGCGCAGATACGAGCCGCTCGGGGTACCGGCAGCGGCTCACTTTACGTCGAGCAATTCGACAATGAAATGCAAGGTCGCATTCGGCGGCACGGCGGCTCCGGCACCCTGGGCACCGTAACCCAGCGACGACGGTATCCAAAGTTCGACCATTCCGCCTGTGCCGATCAGTTGCATCCCTTCCGTCCAACCTGGGATGACGCCGTTCAGTGGAAATGAAATCGGCTCGCCCCGTTTATACGAGCTGTCGAATTCGGTGCCATCGTCGAGCCAGCCGCGATAGTTCACTGTGACTCGATGGCTCGCGTTCGGCTTGATACCATCCGAACGGCGCAAGATTCGGTATCTGAGCCCAGAGTTCGTCTCGGAGAATTCTTCCGGAGCATCGTCGTCAATTGGGCCGACATTGTTCAAGAGAGCTTCCTTGTCGAAAGAGGTCATAGGTAGGCCATGGCGGGCCGGCGCGACTGGCATCGTTTCCGAGTACTTGAAGGGATTCACATTCTTACCCGGCAAGGTACAACCGACGAGCGAGCTGAGCAACCCTGCCGCGATCAATCCGAGAGAGATTTGCGTCCGACGCATGATTCTGATCCCAACTGAGTGGTGGCAGTGCGAGGAGAAGTAGCCATCGTCCAGGCCACCTGCGCGGGGATCATACTGGCCGTGTCGAAATGCCGTAAGACGGATTTCGATCGGGGGCGTCGCAGCTAGCAAACGTACTGTGTTCAGTTAGTTCTTCGAGTGGCACAAGACCGTCGAAATGAGTGTAGAACCGCGTCTTCTGTCGCATCTGCTGACTGCCTCTAGATCCGGGGTGGTGGACCACCAATCGGATCGGTCAACGAGTCGCCAAGCTGCGCGAAGATTGCATCCGCAGCATCCAGGTCGCCTGGTGCGAGTTGCCGCGGCGAATCAGAACGTTCGCGGCGTTGCCGATCAGACTCCGCAATCGCTTCGGTCGGCCGTGGGCGACCTCGGTCGGGACGTGGGCCGTCCGGCCTGTCTGGTCGCGGGTGTCCGTCTTCGACGACGAAGCGAGCCTCACCCTCAGAGATGACTTCGATATTGTCTTCGCGCGGACCAGACAGCCACTGAATTAATCCGATGCCGGAGTAGTCGATCGTCGTTCCATTGACGGTCAACTGATTTCCATCTACGACGACATCGTCCGATTCCGGTGAACTGAGCACGGTAATTGAGTTTCGAAGCTCCTGTCCGCCATAGATGACAACGTTGTCCACCACGGTTGTATCAGCTTGACGCAAATCGATCGTGATGTGGTCGCCTGCGGATTTGGAACCGATGATATGCACCTCGGACAGGTCATCGACGCTGCGACTGTCAATCACCTCACCCGATCGCCGATCCACGAGTTCGATCTGATCCTCCGCGACGACGAGCGACACGTCGGCCGGCTTGCGACCATGTGCGTGGAAGTAGAGGACGGAATCCTCGTAAAACACGTTCTCCCTGAGCCCTGTGATCTCCGTGTTCCGTTCGATCACGTCCGACAGAGTTGTGCTTTCAATCTGCGCTAGTTGCCTGCCGGAGAACAGATTCTTGTACCAATTCGCGTCGCCGTCTCGGATACGTGAAAACTGGACTGCGATGATCGTCGTGAACAACGCACCAAGGTTCGAGCCGGCCAGGTGATCTTCGGCCAGGCCACCCACCCATCCGTCAATGTTGTTTACATCGCCGTACAGTTCCTCAAGCTGCGCGGCCAGTTCGGGGTCAGACGTGATCTCTGAAAAGCTCTGAACGGGATCAAGACCAAAGTCAGCTCGCATTTGGTTGTAGTCGGCAAGACCGTGATCGCGACCTCTTTGGATGTTGAGCGATGCGAGGTCAAAGCCGCCGGCGCCTGGAGGGCCGAAGAGGAAGTTGCGGATATCATCCACGACCTGATTGTCGATTTGCTGAGCTCGCTGCGTGGCCGCTCCCAACAGCACCGAATCGATGCCGTTGTTAATCAACTCATGCGGCGCGAAGGACGCGTCGCTCAACTGCAGATTGCCCTCTTCCGCTGCACTGCCGTCGTTGTTCAGCCGAAGCAACTCGGACGAAAGCATGCTATGTCCGAATCGATAGGCTGCCGTTGAGAAGGCGTTGGCAATTCCAGGATTCACGCTGGCATCATACCCTTGGTAGGCTGCAATGGCGTCGTAGCCGAGCAGCGCCGGCAGGAATTCGTTAAACGTAATGGCCTGCATCTCTGCGATCACAATCGCCCGTGCTTGTTGAAAGATCTCCTGATCGGACAGGGACGGGTCACCCGCTGCGATCTGTTCAGCCCAGTTGTTGTGTTCCCGCACCCAGAGCGTTTGCATGGCACTCAATGCGGCGTTCTCATTGGCACGTACGTCGCCGGCTAAGAACAACGAACTGCTCGCGCCACCCGCGTTTGCGAGGCCGGCCTCATTGAACGGCAACAAGTCGCCATCGCTGGTGGCCAGCTTTCCATTTTCGAAAGTCCGCAGTTCGGCTGCTCGTGCTTCGTCTGAGCCATAGACGACAGAGCCGTCAAGGAAGGCGGTAATCTCGTTGATCTGTTGCCGCGGATCGCTCTGGGAGCCTCCAGTTCTAAACACCACTCGAATACTGCAGCGCGCCACCGGCTCCATTTCGCCGGTGGAAACGTGCAGCGCTCATAACCCTTGCTCGCTGATTTTGAGCAAGAC
>MPMF02168942.1_pt1 | contig 15088 bp, 8 predicted proteins | sample 1617271 | NCBI WGS metagenome assembly MPMF02 (sample SAMN05944812, study PRJNA350692) | marine metagenome | biome: marine; feature: ODZ; material: water; isolation source: 120 m water sample prefiltered with 30 um filter, filtered on to 0.2 um... | place: Pacific Ocean | collected 2012-04-09... | reverse complement strand
CCCGGGCCACCCGCCACTGGACCGGGTTGAACAGATTGTGCGGGTTGCCGAGGTTCAGCGGCTTGGCTTTTTCCAGCCGGGCCAGCGTGACCTCATAGTCGCGCATGTCTATCTTGGGCATTTCCTTCTTGTCGTCGTCGCCGGGCTTGTTCCGCTTCAGCACTTGTGCCTCGATCGTCTCCTCGGAATCGTCCATCACGATAAAGTAGGCCGCATACACCAGGGCCAGCATGGCCAGGCCAAGGATGAGCTTCTCGTAATGTTGCTTCAGTTGCTCCATGAGCTACAAAATTTTATCTGATTTTCAAGTTGTTCAATCAAAAAGATCCTTGGTTTGATTTTCACTGGTCAGAGGTCGCTGCATCAGCTGCCTTCGCGGCCCTTATCTCCTCCGGGGTCGGGAAGTCATCAGGATCATTTGGATCATAGCCACCGACCAACGTTTCCTCAGTCCAGTCTTCAACGCCATCCCCATCGCTGTCTACGCCGATTTCTTCTTCTTCTTCCTCTTCCTTCACCTTTGCCGCCTCAATGTTTTGGGCCAGGGCCGCGAAGGCGTCGCTCGTGTCTTTCTCCTTCGCCACGACTTTCAGGGAATTGACCCTAATGGTGACCTTGAGCGGGCTCTCGTCCAGCAGAAGCGAAGCTGGTCGGTGGCGTTTCCTTTCATCCCCAAAAGCCGCGCCAAATCCGTACGGCGTTGTCCCCCCCCCGAAAGGGCCGTACCCACGGCCACCGCCCATGCCGCCGTACATTTCCCGCATGCCCCTTGGCCCAGCACCCAGGTTGCCAAGGCTCATTTCCTTCTGTTCCTCCTCAAAGACATCCGCCACGTCGGTCGCCTCAATGACGGCAATGTTTTTCACCACGAAAAAGACCTGCGACTTGTAGAGTTCCTCAAGCACCTTGGACAGCTCAGTGCTGAAACCACGAAAAGTCACCTCGTAGGGCATGACACGCGAGCCGGCAACGTTGTCAGTGAACTTTTTCACGTCCTCAATCTTGAACTTGGCGTCGGGCAGGTATTCCAACGCATCCTCCATCTCCATCTGGTCCTCAGGGTTGCGCACCACCTTGAGCCGCTTGAGGTTGTAAATCTCATGGATGTTTGCATTGAACAAGGCGCGGCAAAGCGCATCAATCTCGGCCAGCTGGTAGGCCATAATCTCCCGCTCGAACGACTTGAACTCAAACTGGTCCCAGACCTTGGAAAAACTGAACCGGAACTCCTTGTCCTCGTCGTCGATCTTGGGCAACCGGATGCGCTGCTCCTTGCACTGGCTTTGAAGACCAAAGACCATGCTCTGCATGAAGTTACGGAAGGTGTTGTTGTCCAGCCCAACCCGCGCCTCGGATTCGTCCGTGCTGGCACCCATGCTGTTGGCACCGAAGCCAGGCATCATGCCAGGCATCATGCCAGGCATCTGGCCAGGCACCCCGGTTGTTGGATCACCCCCCGGAGGATCAGTTGAGGCCGCTCCCGTACCAGTATCCTCGTTAACAGGCGGGAGTGCGTTCGGTTGCTCGTAGACGGCTCCTCCTCCCCCTTCGATTAGAATGGCCAAGTCGCCCTTGGTGTAGCCGGAACCACCATCCTCGACCGTGATGTTTTCCACACGATAATTGGATGAATCGCTTCCCAGGATGCGGAGATTAGGCTTGAGCTTGGCCCCCTTGCCATTGCGGCTGACCACCCTGACTGTTAATTGGTCGATATCTGTTTCTACATAATCGGTTCCACCCTGCATGAGCATGACACTCTTGATGGCCCCTGTCTTTTCATCCAGCTCGATGCCGTCCGGAATTTCTAGCGGAGTAAACTTGCTCCGCACCCTGTCCAGGTGTGCGGCAAAGGCGGCCTCGGCTTTTTCCGCAAGGGCATAATTGCCATGGGATTCATCCGTGGTGATGGAGAGTGAATTGGTCAAACCAATGCCATCAAGTCTCAGGTTCTTTTTGGCGTTGTAATCTTTTGTTTTGGTTTCCAAAGATGTTTTGCTATCATTGCGTTCCGTCTGTGTGGCACCCAGCTGGAGCCAGCCATAACCAATCAGGCCAATGGCAACAACAACGACGATGATCACGTCAAGGTTACGCTTTAGCGCCTCTGGGTTGATGTTGATTTTGCCGGCCATGATTACAACTCTATGGGTTCCCGCAGAACCAGGTCCAAGCCGAACATGTAAGTCTTCAGTCGGGCCTTGGCCTCATCGTCCTTGTCCTCGCTGATATCCTCCATCCCCAGCTTCTCCGTTTCATCCAGCTCCCTTGGCTTGGTTGCCTCGTAGTCAAACAATCCGCTGTTCTTCACCTCCTGAACCAACACGGTGATGAGCCGGTTATTCGCTGTGCGATCGACATCCCGCATGTCAATCGCCCTGCAGGCCACCTTGAGCGGCCTGTCCTTTGAACCAACAACACTCAAATTGTTGGTATCCCCCCCCATCATTCCCATGCCTCCCATGCCCATCATTCCCATGCCTCCCATCATTCCATAGGGGTTCATCCCCATTCCCCCGGCAGGATTGCCGGGTTCGCCAGCACCTCCCGCCGGCATGGCACCACCCGCCGGCATGCCCATTCCCGGACCCATCATTCCTCCATAGGGCATCATACCCATTCCCGGACCCATCATTCCATAGGGCATCATCCCCATGCCCATACCCCTTCCTCCCATACCCATCATTCCTCCATAGGCAGCCTCGTAATCCATTTCATCAGCGTCCACCTGGTTGAAGGCCGCCACCCAGACCCCGACCTGTGATCCGGTGGAGGATCGCATCTTGAATTCGGTGGTGATCATGGACTGGCGAAGGGCCTGAAGCACGTCCGCCCAGAGGAAACGTTCCCCGATCCACTCGTTAAACTTGTCCGCCTCCTTTTTTTGGTTTTTAAGGTCACCGACCTTTCTTTCAAGTTTTCTGTGGGGTCCCTCGTATTTCACAATCAACCCGGCCAACTCATCAATTTCCTGTTGCTGAGCGCTGTGGACGGTCTTGTTGAAGAAAACGCCTAACCAAACCGCCGCCACCAGGCAGGCGGCGGCCGCGTAAAAGTACTTTTTCTTCCGATCCAAATCCTGCTGCAGACGGGCCGTGCCCGGCATCAGGTTCATCTCCAGCGGGCAGTTGGCCACCTCGCGGATGGCCAGGCCGACGATCTGGCCGAACGCGTGGCCGGCTTTTTCCAATCCGGCGACGTCCACGGTGTCCTGGTCAATCTCCACCCCGATGAACGGGTTGAAGTACTCGATCGGCACGCTGAGTTTCTCCGCGAGGAACTCCGGCAAATATGGCATGATGGTCGCGCCGCCGTGCAGGAACACCCGCACCGGGCTGCTGCCGCCCTGCTGCTTCTGCCAGAACTGCAGCGTCTGGTTCACCTGCACGTGCAGACGGGTCATCACCTGCCGGGCAATCTTGGAGAGAGCCGCCTCGTGCGGATCCTCCGATTCGGCATACGCACCACCCAGGCCGACCAGCCCCTTCTGCAGCTTGATCTCCTCCGCCTGCGAAAAGCGGATCTTCGTTTCCGTCGCGAACTCCTGGGTGATCGAGTTGGCCCCGATGTTGATGGTGCGGATGAAAAATTTCTCGCCCTCGAAAAACAGCGCGTGCGTCGTCTTGGCCCCGATGTCCAGCACCAGCGAGCAACCCTCAAGATCGTCGTAGCTGTAGCGGAAGGCATTGACCAGCGCGGCCTGCGCCGTGTCCACCAGTTCCACGTTCACGCCCTGCGCCTTGGCCACCTTGATCATCCCGTCGGCCACCTCGCTCTTGAGAGCGGAGAGCAGCACCTCGACCTCGCCCGACTTGGCCACCCCCATCGTGTAGTGATCCCACGCGGCCTCCTCCAGCGGGAACGGAATGTTCTGCTGCGCCTCGAACTTGATCAATTGCGCCACCTTCGTCTTGTCGATCGCCGGCAGGCGGATGGGCTTGGACAAGACCTGAAAACCAGGAGCCGCCACCAGTCCGCGCTTGGCGGTGAAGCCGGCCTCCTCCCACAATTCCTGCGCGGCCTTCTCCAGCGCCTTGGGGCGCGCCCTCTCGCTGGAACCCTCCAGCCCCATCGCCTTGACCCCAAAACGAAGCAGGCGAACGCCGCCCTCCGCGGTGGGCTCGAACTCGGCGGCACGCAGGGTGCCGGCGCCCATGTCAATTGTCAGGAAGGATTTGGAACTCATTTTATTTCAACAGTTTGGACGGCAAACCATGCCAATCCGTTCAACAACACGCGGCCCAAGCCAAGGGTACACTTCCAGAGAAGTCGCCGCGCTTGCTAAAGGAATTACCCCACAGCGTCAAACAGAAAAACACGAACCCGGAAAATGAGTTTGCCTCTAGCACCGCACATGCCACTGGCAAAATGCCGTGGGCAGGGAGTTTTGGCTGGTTTCAGCGCTTGGCCAAGCGCGGGCCGGGCGTGAGAGGGACACGTTTTGCGCGGATGCCACGCAGGCCCGCTTGGCCAAGTGCTAGGTGAGGGATTCAACACAGCTCAGCCCAACAACTCGACGGCCTTGGCCGCAATGTCGGGTTGGCGCATGAGGGCTGTGCCGACAAGGATGGCTCCGGCGCCGCACGCTTCAAGACGCTCGACGTCGGCCCGGGTGTGGATGCCGCTCTCGGCGACGAGCACTTTTTCGGAGCCGCCGCTCGCGGCCGAGCGCTTGGCCAAGCGCTCGGTGGTGCCGAGATCGACGGTGAATGTGGACAGGTCGCGATTATTGACGCCGATCAGCTGTGCGTCGATGGCCAGGGCGCGATCGAGTTCAGCCTCGTTGTGCACCTCCACCAGCGCAGCCAAGCCGGCCCCGGTGGCCAAGCGGTGCAGATGGCCAAGCATCTGGTCGTCGAGGCAGGCCGCTATAAGCAGGATGGCGTCCGCCCCGTGCTCGACCGCCTCGGGCAACTGCCGCTCGTCGATCATGAAATCCTTGCGCAGCAGCGGCAGCGAAACCACCTCGCGGATGGCGCTGAGGTATTCGAGTGAGCCTTGAAAAAACTCGCGGTCGGTCAGCACCGACAGGCAGCTTGCCCCGGCGTCCTCGTAGGTTTTGGCGATGGCAACCGGATCGAAGTCCTCGCGGATGACACCCTCGGAAGGTGAGGCTTTTTTCACCTCGGCGATAAGTCCGACCCGTCCTCGGCGTGGAGCCAACAGTCCGCCGATGAAGTCGCGCCTCGGGCCGTGTTGTTCAACGGCGGCACACAGAGACTCGACGCTCACCGGAGCGTCGGACAAATGCCCAAGCTCGATGCGTTTGTGGGCGACGATCTTGTCGAGGATGTTCACGGGTGGCCGACTCCCGCCTGGCCAAGCGGTTACTTGAGCGGCCTGACGCGGATGTTGCGGTAGTGGACGACGCTTTTCGGGTCGTGGGCCTGCAGCGCAAAGGTACCACTGCCGAGCTTGCGTCCGGGCATCGACTTAAGATGCGGGGCGTTCGGGACCTCTTTCCAGCTTGAAGTGATCTTTCCGTTGATCTTGATGATGACCTTCTTGTCCTTGACGCGAATCTCGTAGTCAAACCACTCGCCATCCTTCGCGGGTGCCGGGTTGACATCCTTCACCGCATAGAGGCCGCCGGACTTTTTCGGGTCGCCGTGGGTGTTGTTCACCTGCGCCTCGAAGCCGGCATACGGCCAACCGGAATCCTCGTACTTGGTGTGGAAATAGATGCCGGAGTTGGCCTTCGGAAAAGTTTTCACCTGTGCCCGCAGCACGAAGTTCTTGAAATTATGCTTCTCGACGTCCCCGGCGTAGAACAGGTGGGTGCGCGGACCGTCGATGACGATGTTGCCGTCCTTGACGGTGATCGACTTGGGGTTTTCCTTGTTGACCTTCCAGCCGTTGAGCGACTTGCCGTCGAACAGGCTGATGAAGCCCTTCTCACCCTTCTTTTTGCCCTTGGCCTCGTCCGCGCCAATCACCGCCAACGGAGCCACCAACATTGCCACCAATAGAAACTTGCTCATGGGACGGACACTCTAAAGCAAAGAGGCCGCCTGTAAACAGATAAAACACAAAAGGTTCCGCGCCTAGCCAAACGTGTCCTTGGGCGGTAGCATTGCGCCGGTTGAAATGGTTCTCCTCCAGTCTTAAAGCCAAGCGCCGCTTCTGTGCGATGGCACTCCTGCTTGGCCTGTGGGCGCTGGCCCGGCCGGTGTTTGCCGAGCCGCGGATCAATGAGTTCCTGGCGGTGAACAATCGCGGCCTGACCGACGGAGACGGAGAAGCGACGGACTGGATCGAGATTTACAATCCCGGCGCGAAGGCGGTCTCGCTGGACGGCTGGTCGCTGACCGACGATGCCGAGTCGCTCGACAAATGGCGTTTCCCAAACGTAAGTCTTGGCCCAAGGAAATACCTCGTGGTGTTCGCCTCCGGAAAAGACCGAACGGCAGGGAACGAACTGCACACCAACTTCAAGCTGAACGGGGACGGAGAATATCTGGCATTGGTGCAACCGGACGGCTCAACGGCAGCCACTGAATTCTCGCCGGAGTATCCCGGCCAGCGCGAGAACATCTCCTTCGGAGCGGGCGCCGGCGGCAGGCTTCAGTTTTTTGACAAGCCTACCCCGGCAAAAGCCAACGGCAGCGGATTTGCCGGGTTTGTGCAGGATACCAAGTTCGACCCCGACCGGGGTTTTTACGATGCGCCCTTCAGGGCGACGATCACCTGCGCAACGCCGGACGCGAAAATCAGGTACACGATCGATGGCAGCAAACCGACTTCCAGCCATGGGAAGGTGTACCAAGGCCCGATCCAAATCAATACCACCACCACGCTCCGCGCTGCAGCGTTTCAGTCGGGACTGCGATCCAGCAACGTGGACACACACACCTACCTGTTCGCGGAGGACATCATCCGGCAACCGGCCAAACCAGCCGGCTTTCCCACCTCATGGAACGGCCACCCTGCCGACTACGAAATGGATCCGGCAGTGGTGAACGATCCGGTGTACAAGGGTCGTGTTGCCGGTGCGCTCAAGTCGATCCCCTCACTGTCGCTCGTCCTGAACCGGGATGACTTCTTCAAAACCGGCCAAGGTATCTACCCGAAGGGCGAAGGCGTCGAGAAGGCCACCTCGGTGGAGTTAATTTACCCGAATACAACGGACATCATCCAGGCTGACGGATCTGTGCAGATTGTCGGGGGCAGCAGCACCGGACGCTGGAAGGTGGACAAGCTCTCCATGCGACTGAAGTTCACCTCGCAGTTTGGAGACTCCAGTTTTCAATATCCACTTTTTGGCGAAGATGCCATGAACCGGTTTGACACGCTGGTAGTGGACGCCCGACTCAATCAAGTCTGGTCCTACGGCGGTGGTTCCGGACCCAGCGACCAGAGGCGCCGCGGACAAAACACCCGCGACCAGTTTGTGGCCGACCTCCAGAACCAAATGGGCGGCTATGCCCCACATGGCATCCATGTGCACGTCTACATCAACGGCCTTTACTGGGGCCTTCATACCCTGCACGAGCGGCCTGACGAGCACTTTGCCGCCCACTATCTGGGTGGGAGCAAGGAGGATTATGACGTGATGAAGCACCGCAAATCCACTGTGGTCAGCGGGAACAGCCGCAGCTACAACGCCCTCATTTCCGCAACTTCCAAGAACCTGTCCAGCGCCTCAGCCTATACCGCAGTTCAGCAACAGCTCGATATCACCAACTTTATCGACTACATGCTGGTCAACTTCTACGTCGGCAACACCGACTGGTCGCACCAGAACTGGTATGCCTCCTCCAACCACAACAACCCGGAGGGACGCTGGCGGTTCCATAGTTGGGACGCTGAGCATGTGCTCAAGGGAATCAACGACAATTCTGTCACAAAAAACAATGCGGCCAGCCCGACAGGCTTCCACCAGAGCCTGAAACGCAACAAGGAATACCAGGTGTTGTTTGGAGACAGGATTCACCGACACTTTTTCAACGACGGAGTGTTGACCCCGGAAAAGGCGGCCGCAAGCTATCAGGCCCGGCTCGACAGCATTGATGAGGCGATCGTTGCCGAGTCCGCGCGATGGGGGGACAACCAACGGTCAACACCCTTTACGCGTGACAAGGAATGGGTCGCCGAAAAGAACCGGCTGCTGCAACAGTATTTCCCGAGACGGACCGGCATTGTCCTGAGCCAATTGCGATCTCAAAAACTTTACCCCACACTCGCCGCACCAACGTTGAGTCAACACGGCGGATCGATCCCAACCGGTTTCAAGCTAACACTTAAGGCGTCCAAGGGGGTAATTTACTTTACGCTGGACGGAAGTGATCCACGACTTCCAGGTGGCGCCCTGGCCCAATCCGCAAATCGATACAACCAGCCTCTCCCCATTGAGGGCACCGCCCGGGTAAAGTCCCGGGTTAAATACCAGAATGAATGGAGCGCCTTGGCCGAGGCCCAATTCGTCGTTGAAGGTTCGCTGGACAAACTGCTGATCACCGAGGTGATGTACCACCCGCTCCGTGGCCGCTCCGAGTTCCTCGAATTGAAAAATACCGGGACAGAGACTCTGAACCTGAGCGGCGTGAAGATCAGCGAAGGAATCCGGTTCACCTTCCCGGAAGACTTCCAACTGGCTCCCGGCACCTTCGTCGTGCTGGCCGAAAATGCTGAAGCCTTCAATGAACAATACCCCGACCTGACCCTGGGGGGCGTGTACGACGGGCGCCTCTCGAACAGCTCGGAAAAAATCGAATTGATCGACAGATTGGCCAAGCCCTTCCTCAGCCTGACCTACTCCGACCAGCCGCCCTGGCCCTCGACCGCGGACGGCAGCGGCTTCTCCCTGGTGCCCAGGCTGGCCAATACAAACACCGACCCGAATGATCCCAATAACTGGCGTGCCTGCGCCACGCCTGGCGGATCACCGGGACGCAACGATCTGCCACCTAACATCAAGCCGGCATGGATCACCGAGGTGCTGGCCCACAGCGATCCCCCCGCCGTGGACTCCGTTGAAATTCACAATCCCAACACCGCCGCCCTGGACCTCAGCCATTGGCTGCTCACCGATGACTGGAGTGAGCCTGCGAAATACGCCATACCCGCAGGCACGGTCCTTTCACCGGGAGGCTATGTTGTTTTCAACGAGGATCAGTTCAACCCCAATGACAACGGGTTTGCCCTCGATTCCCATGGTGACCAGGTTTTTCTGTTTTCCGCCGATCCCGACGGCAAGCTCACCGGGTTTTCCGATGGATTTACTTTTGGCGCATCGGAAAACGGTGTGACTTTTGGCAGGCTCGTGACAACCGACGGCCAGGCCCAATATCCTGCCCAGTCGAGACCGAGTTTGGGCCTCCCCAACGCCGGCCCTAAAGTGGGACCGGTCGTCATCAACGAGATTCATTATCATCCGCAAGGCACCGGACCGGAGTTCGTGGAATTGAAGAACATCAACCCACATTCGGTTCTGCTGTATGATCCGCAGCACCCCCAGAACACCTGGCGCGTGGGTGGAATTGACTTCCAGTTTCCAACAGGCACATCCATTCACCCGGGCGGGCTGCTGATCATCACCAACGCTGACCCATCTGAGTTTGGTTCGCATTACGCGATCCCGAACGATGTGCCGGTTCTGGGGCCGTTCCAGGGAAGCCTTCAGGACAGCGGAGAGCGCCTCGAGTTGTTGAAGCCGGACGAACCGGACACGGATCCTGACGGTAGTGAAATTGTCCCCTACATTGTCATCGACGCGGTACGCTACAACGATAACCCACCCTGGCCATCTGAACCTGACGGGAACGGTCCGTCGCTGGAGAAACTCAAGCCGAAGCGTCATGGCAATGATTACGCCAATTGGCGATCCAGCCCGGGCGGACCATCCCCCGGCGTGGAGAACATGGGCAACCGCCCGCCCCAAATCATGGCCGGGGTGGACCTGACCATCGAGACGGAATCTCTTCCGGTGTCCGTTCCCCTGTCCGGTATGGTTAGTGACGATGCGAACCCGGATTTTCCCACGGTCAAAACCGGGTGGTCTTTCGTCAATAATCAAATAACCGTGATATTTGCCAACAGTGGCCAACTGCAAACCACCGCTGAGTTGTTCGATCTTGGGAAACACACCTTCCGTCTCACGGCGGACGACGGTCAATACACTGTCTCGGATGAATTAACTGTCGAGATCAAGCGTGCCCCAATGGAACGAACCTTCATCACGGCCGGCTCGGAATGGCGCTATCTCGACAACGGCTCAAACCAGGGCACGAAATGGCACGCACGCCTGTTCGATGACAGCAAGTGGAGCGCAGGCCCGGCGCAGCTTGGCTACGGCAACAACGGCGAAAAAACCGAGCTGAGCTATGGCGGCAACAGCAGTAACAAGCACGTCACCACCTACTTCCGGCATTCCTTCGAAGTCACCACCCCTACTGGTGTGATCTCGCTTGAGGCGTCCCTTGTGCGGGATGACGGCGCGGTGGTCTACCTGAACGGAAAGGAAATCCTCAGGAGCAACATGCCCGAGGGCAACATCAGGTACGACACGTTCGCCCCGCTCACAGTGGGAGGAGAGGAGGAATCGGCGTTTCAACCATTTGCCGTCGATCCTGTCCTGCTGGTGGAGGGCAAAAACGTGATTGCCGTGGAGGTGCATCAAACCAACAGAACCTCAAGTGACATCAGCTTCGACCTTGAGTTGCGAGGCAAAGGCTCAGGTGACAACCAGCCGCCAAAGGTTCTTCCCTTCAACGACCTGACTTTTGCCTGGCCGTCACCCGTCAAACTTGAGGTCCAGGTGACTGATGATGCCCTTCCATTAAAACCGGGCAGGCTGACCATGCAATGGAAGCTCAAATCGGGACCTGGCACGGTCACCCTCATCGATGACAATCGTGGTGCCGCCGCACCCATGCGCATCGGCCATTTGCGACGCCACCGAGGCGCAACCACTGCGTCGTTCAGCGAACCTGGAACCTACGTGCTCATCTTTATTGCGAACGACGGCCAGGCACAGACGATGGAGGAGTTGGTGATCCATGCCGAGGGCGATTCCTTCGCAGACTGGCAGCACGCCCACTTCACGGCGGCCGAACTTGGCCAAGCGCTTGTCTCCGGCGCTGACGCCGATCCGGACAACGACGGCATGAGCAACCAAGCCGAGTATATTGCCGGCACCGGCCCGAAAGATGACAAAAGCCGATTGGAAATCCGGACGATCCAAGTGGATGCCGCCGGCGAGCAGCTAACAGTTCATTTTTATTCCGCACCCCACCGGAACTATCGGCTGCTGAAAAGTCCGAACGTTCTTGGCCCTTGGCAGACGGCTGGCGAACTCAACGCCCCGCCAAACGGGGGCCCTGCGACATTCGTCGTACCGCTTGGCCAGGCGCAATTCTTCCGGCTGGAAATCCCGGGCGACTGACTTTGACATTGCGTGGGCATGCCCCCATTCCCTCCCTCAGCACCCATTTTCGAGTCACCACGCGAACCAAAAAAGCTCGGAAAATGGCTTGTCAGAAGGTTTTTTTTCGCTAAAGTCCGCGGCCCCTTTAAGGAAGGGAGGCACAAAATGTCCAGAGTTTGTCAATTAACCGGCACCGGTCCCGTTTCCGGGAGTCGCATCCGCCGTCACGGCAAGGCCAAGAAAAAGGGCGGCATCGGCATGCACGTTACCAAGGTGGTAAAGCGCCGATTCCTGCCAAACCTGCAGCGCGTCAAGGCCATCGTCGATGGCGAGGTGAAGTATATCCGCGTCACCGCCAAGGCCATCAAGAAGGGCCTCGTCACCAAGCCGCCCAAGCGCACCTGGAAGAAGGCTGACGCCTAAGCCAAGGCAACAACGAATTTGAAGGGACTCAACACTGAGTCCCTTTTTTTGTTGTATCGATTTTGGATTTCAAACTCCCTTAGCCAAGCGCTCGAGTTCCTCCTCATCAAGCTCGTCCAGTTCGCGACCGAGCCAGCGCCGGAGCAGTCCCTCGCTTGGGCTGAACACCCACGCCAGCGCAAACACCGCCGAGCCGGCCACCACCATTGCCCCGGCGGGGGAGCAGTCCAGCCAAGTGGCCAGGTGGATGCCACCCACCGCACTCAGCAGGGCGTGGACGACCGTGATGCCAAACATCAGCGGCAACCTATGCGCCAGCAGCGAGGCGGTCGCCCCCGGCAGGATCAACATCGCGATGACGAGGATCGCACCGACCGCCTCGAACGCGCTGACAATGATCACCGAAAGCATCCCCATCAGCGCATAGTGCACCACGGTGGAGTTGATGCCCAGTGACGACGACAAGCCGGAATCGAAACTTGTCACCAGCAGTTCCTTGTAGAACAGCACGACCAACAGCAACGTGATACCGGCAACCACCGCCATGCGAATGACCGACGGCGGCGCAATGGTCAACAGATCGCCATCGAGAAACATCTCCGAGTTGAGCCCAGGAATTTTCTCCACCACCGATAATGCGTCTGACCCCAACTTAGTCTGAACAAGGTCCAGCGGCACGAACGCAATTTCGCCGTAAAGCACACACTCCGTATCCAGGTGCACCGAATCCGACAGACCGACGCTGATGATGATCACACCGATGGCGAACAGGGTTGAGAAGGTGATCCCGATCGCTGAGTCCTGTTTTACGCGGGTTTTTTTGTGGATCAACTCGATCAACACCGTTGTCACGATGCCGGCCCCGAGAGCCCCAAGAAACATTGGTAACGTACTGAGACTGTCCGCCAGCAGAAAGGCGATCGCCATCCCTGGCAGCACGCTGTGACTGATTGCGTCACCCACCAGCGCCATGCGACGCAGGATGAGGTAATTGCCGATCAGCCCGCAAGCGGCGGTGATCAAAAATCCCATCAGAACGATCCAAAAGGTCGTCGACAGATTCTCCGTCCAAGGTTCGACCAAGACCCGCTGCCACTCGAAGGGTGGAATGAAATCGGTCACGAGTTCCTCCCGTACCCGCTTGGCCCCGGGACAGTCGGCGCGAACGGCTTATGAATGTCCACAAAGCCGGGAATGGCCCGGCCGTGCGGATCGCGTGTCGTGTCATCGAGCATCCGCTCCAACTCGCGCACAACGTCGTCCCCGAGCACGTGCTCGATTTGCTCAGCGTCGTCGTGCACGTGGTCGGCGGCGATGTTGGCGGCATTGGTTAGGTACAGTTCCCACAGGCGATGGTTGCGGACGATCGTGCAGGCCAGTTGCCAGCCGTTCGGCGTGAACAAGATCTTGTTGCCCTCCTCGTGCAGCGTAACGAGCCCGTGCTGTTTCAACTCCTTCGCCTGACCGGACACTTCATCGATCGTTTCGCGCCGGCGCTCCGCCAGTTCCTTCAGCGACACGCTCTCCTCCGGCTCCGCCTCGCGATATTCCAAAACCTGAAACAGCGCCTTGAGGGTGTTTTCCCGCTGCACCCGCTTGGAGCGAGACATATGACGCCACCAGCGTGTCAGCACCCCGTGCCTTGGCCCGCCGAAAAATGCCACCGCAAACACCGCGCTCGCGCCCAGCACCATGCACGGCCCAGTCGGGATGTTCGGCTTGAGAAATGAAATGAACGCGCCGAGCACTCCCGATGCCACGCCGAAACCCACCGCCAAAAGCAGCATGCGGTGCATGCGATCGGTCAGCAGATAAGCCGCCGCCGCCGGGGTGATCAGCATCGCCGACACCAGCACCACGCCCACCGCCTGCAGCGCGATCACCACCGCGAATGCCACCAGCAGCATCAGCCCATGATGAATCCACTGGCTCGGCAGCGCGATCGCCCTCGCAAATCCAGCATCGAAGCTCGTCACCAGCAACTCCTTGTAAAACACAAACACCACCGCCACGATCAGCACCGTGATCCCGGTCATCAGCCGGATGTCATCCTCGCCAATCGCCGCCGCCTGGCCGAACATGAACTTGTCGATGCCGCTCTTGTTGCCGGTGGGCAGGTCCTGGATCATCGTGAGCAGACAGATGCCCACGGCAAAAAAAGATGCCAGCGTCAGGCCAAGCGCCGAGTCCTCCTTGATCTTGGTCGTCCTTTTCAGGGTGTTGACAAGAAATGTCCCGGCCACGCCGGCAACCACCGCGCCGCAAAAAATCAGCGTCGGGTTCTTGGTGATGTTGTCCACGTCGAAACTCCAGTCGAACAGCCCGCTGGCACTCACACCGGAAAACAAAAAGCCAAGCGCAACGCCGGGCAGCACCGCGTGCGACAACGTGTCGCCGACGAGCGCCATCTTGCGCACCACGATGAAACAGCCCAGCAACCCGCACGAGATGCCGAGCAGCACCGAGCCAATCACCGCGTAGCGTACCGACGGATCACGGAACGAAAAAAAACGGATCGCCTGTTGGCCAAGCGATGTCTCCTCCGCCACGTCGCCGATCTTCGCCGGCCAGGCGCTCTCCGGCAAAACCACAAAGACCGCCAACACCGCCAACAGGCCAAGCGCGTGCCCTGCACCCCTTCCCTGCTTGGCCAAGATTGATCGCTGTTGGCTCATCGGTTACTTGGCGCGCTGCCCGACTGCATCCGCGACCTCGGAAAGAATCGTCAATCGGCCGCCGTACGTTTTCTGAAGCAGCTCGTACGTGAACACTTCCTCCGTCTCGCCGTAGGCGACCACCCGCATGTTAAGCAGCAGCAGTTGGTCAAAATAATTGCGCGCGGTCGGCAGGTCGTGATGCACCACCAGCAGCGTCTTGCCCTTTTTCCGCAACTCATGCAGCAGCGCGATGATTGCCGTCTCGGTCGCGGCGTCCACGCCGGCGAACGGCTCGTCCATGAAATAGATGTCGCTCTCCTGCGCCAACGCGCGCGCCAAAAAAACACGCTGCTGCTGGCCACCGCTCAGGTTGGAAATCTGCCGCTTGGCAAACGGCAGCATCTTCACCTTGTCGAGACAGTCGCGGGCAATCTCGCGATCAACCTTTTTCGGCCGTTTGAACCAGCCGACATGCCCGTAGCGGCCCATCATCACCACATCCATCACCGTGACCGGGAAATCCCAGTCAACCGACTCTCGCTGAGGCACATAACCAACCCGTTTACGGTTCTCGTTGTACGGTTTTCCGAAGATTTTCACCCATCCGCTGCTCGGCGGCACCAGGCCCATAACGGCCTTGATG
>MPMF02225309.1_pt1 | contig 15116 bp, 13 predicted proteins | sample 1617271 | NCBI WGS metagenome assembly MPMF02 (sample SAMN05944812, study PRJNA350692) | marine metagenome | biome: marine; feature: ODZ; material: water; isolation source: 120 m water sample prefiltered with 30 um filter, filtered on to 0.2 um... | place: Pacific Ocean | collected 2012-04-09... | reverse complement strand
GAGGGGCGGGGGAGACGAGGCCGGACCCCACATCGCCGGCACCGCTTCTTCAGGTCTGCTGCAAAAGGCTGGCCACAGTGCCACGCAGCGACTTGAGGTCGATTGGCTTGTTGAGGAAACCATCGAAACCGAACTCTTCCACATCGCGATCCCCGACATGCCCGGAAATGGCGATCACGGAAACCCCTGGCCAGCGATCCCGTATACGAGCCGTCATGGCGCAGCCGTCCATGTGGGGCAGAACGATATCGGTGATCACCAGATCAGCGGGATTGGCCACCATGGCATCGAGCGCGCCCTCTGCGTCTTCTTTTTCGATCACGTCGTATTCCGGGAGGGCCCGGACCACGATCCTGCGGATGATCTCCTCGTCCTCGACGAGGAGCAGACGGGGACGTCGCGCCCTCCCGGTCCCCGTGGCCGAAGCGGTCACCATCAGTCGTGATCCGCCAGGGCGACGTCGACGAAGTCACGAAACTCCTTGAGGTTCATCGGTTTCTCCAGGAAGGCGTCAAATTCGTAGTCGGCGATGTCGGACTCGCTCACATACCCCGAAATCGCCAGCACGGGTGTCTCGGGAGCCTGCTCCCTCAGTTTCTTCACCAGCGTGTACCCGTCCATGCCCGGCATGCGGATGTCGGTGACGACGAGGTCCGGCGGGTCTTCGCCGATTTCGGCCAGCGCTTCTTCGCCATCCCGGGCCTCCGCGGTGTCGTAGTCGGCCAGGACGTCGCTGAGCATACGTCGCATCTCGGGCTCATCGTCGACGATGAGCACGCGGAGACGTGGGGCCCGAAGGACCCCCTCCTCGACCAGTGCGTGGGCCCGTGCTCGATCCATTCCCGCCTCGGAGACGACCAGTTCGAGGGCCAGTTCCGCCCGCTGCCGCGCGTCCCGAATCCGCTCCTCCTGTCGCACCTTCTCGACGAGGTAGTCGCGCATACGCACGTTGTCCTGCACGATCTTGTCGGCCAGGATGTCGACGATGTTCCGGTAGATCCGTGCCTCCAGCCCCGTATCGGCGGCGAGCACGGCCTCGAAAGTAGCTCGCTTGATGACCAGAACGTTGCTCGTATCGAGGGTTTCCACCGTCGCGCGGCGCACCTCACGCGTGACGATGCCCATCTCACCCACCGTGGTCACCGGAGACAGGGTTGCCACCAGAGTTCCATCTTCGGTGACCACCCCGAGGCTGCCCGACAACAGGATGTACATCTCGTCAGCGGGCGTACCCGTGGCACACAAGGTCTCGCCCCCGTCGAACCGGCGCGACTGACAGGCCCCCAGAATGTGTTGGATCTGTGTCGGCGACAGGCCCTTGAAGAGCGGGATCTTCTTCAGGGTCTGTACTAGAATCCTGACGCGGTCTTTGCCCATATCAGCCTTCCATGTCCATGGTACAATAACAACCCTGACCAGGCAGGGACAGCACGACTTGCCACACCGAGGCTGCGTTGACAGACACAGGGGGCCTTGTTAGCCTTTCGGGCCGATCCTGCCACCCAAGGAGAACCAGCCCGTATGTCGACCAACCCGGCCTATCCCGAATTCACCAGTGAAGGCAAATACAAGGTCATCGGCACCCGTCCGATCCGTCACGATGGCGAGGACAAGGTCACGGGCCGCGCCGTGTACGGCGCCGATGTACGACCTGCTGACGTGCTCTACGGCAAGCTGCTGCGCAGCCCCCATGCGCACGCCCGTATCAAGAATATCGATACGTCGAAGGCGATGCAGTTGGAGGGTGTGCGGGCCGTGGCCACGGCCGATGACCTGGTGGAGACCGTGGACCGCATGTCCGACATCGGCGAGTCGCGTGTGAATATCCGCGACATCGCCTCCAACTCCCTGGCCTCGGGCAAGGTCCTTTACAAGGGACATGCCGTGGCCGCCGTGGCCGCCATCAGTCCGCATATCGCCGAGGAGGCCCTCGAGCTGATCGAGGTCGACTACGAGCCACTGACGCCGGTGGTCGACATTCTGCAGGCCATGGAAGAGGGTGCCCCGCTCCTGGACGAGGAGCGCACAACCCGCGAACTGGGCGAACAGACCGACCGCAAGAGCAATATCGCCAGCCACAACCGCCAGGAGATGGGCGACATCGAGGCCGGCTTTGCCGAAGCTGACGAGATCGTCGAGCGCGAATTCCGCACGGCCACCGTCCATCAGGGGTATATCGAGCCGCAGAATACAACGGTCCTGTGGAAGCGCGATGGTTCCATCACCGTATGGGTCAGCACCCAGGGCGCCTTTCAGATCCGTGAACAGGTAGCCCAGGTGCTGCAGCAGCCCATCGGCAAGGTGAAGGTCTATCCCTGCGAAATCGGCGGCGGCTTTGGTGGCAAGTTCCCCATCTACATGGAGCCGGCGGCGGCCGTGATGTCGCACAAGACCGGTCGTGCGGTCAAGATGGTCATGAGCCGCGCCGAGGTCTTCGAAGCCACTGGCCCCGGGCCCGGCGGTTATATCAAGTGCAAGATGGGGGTCAAACGCGACGGCACCGTCACGGCCGCCCAGGCCTATATGGCCTACGAGGCGGGTGCCTTCCCCGGATCTGCCGTCGGCGCGGGAGCGGCGTGTATGCTGGGTCCGTACAACATTGCCAACGTGCAGATCGACGCGTACGACGTGGTCCTCAATAAGCCCAGGTCCACCGCCTACCGCGCCCCTGGGGCGCCCAATGCCGCCCACGCCTCCGAGTGTGTCCTCGATGAACTGGCGTGCCGCATCGGCATGGATCCACTGGAGTTGCGCCGCAAGAACGCCTCCCGGGAGGGTACGCGCCGAGCCGACGGAACCCTCTACAAGCGGATCGGCTGTGAGGAGACGGTCGACGCAGCCCGCAATTCAGAGCACTACCGCAGCCCCAAGCCGGAGGGTGGACTCGTCGGCCGCGGTGTGGCCAGCGGCTTCTGGTTCAACGGTGGCGGCCAATCGGCTGCCAGCATCCACGTCCAGGCGGACGGCACGGTGAGCCTCGTGGAGGGATCGACCGATATCGGTGGCTCCCGGGCTGCCATGGCCATGATCGTCGCCGAGACTCTGGAGCTGGCCGTCGACCAGGTGAAGCCCTCCGTGGGAGACACGGACTCCATCGGCTTCCACGATGGCACCGGGGGCAGTCGCGTTACCTATGCTACCGGGCATGCCTGCTACCTGGCTGCACAGGACACCAAGGCGAAGATGGTCGCCCGAGCGGCCCAGCAGCTCGAGGTGGACGAGGACGATGTCGAATGGCAGAACGGCGGCTTCGTCTGCACCTCCGATGCCAGCAAGAAGTTGACCTTCGCCGAGGTCGCCGCGCAGCAGGGCTCAACAGGGGGCCCTATCGAAGGCAACTCCTCGGTGAATGCCTCCGGCGCCGGCAACGCTTTCGGCACACATATCGTCGACGTCGACGTCGATGCTGAAACCGGCAAGGTGCAGATCCTGCGCTATACCGCGGCGCAGGATGTGGGCAAGGCGATCCACCCCAGCTATGTGGAGGGACAGATTCAGGGAGGTGTTGCGCAGGGCATCGGCTGGGCCTTGACGGAGGGCTATTTCTACAACGAAGACGGGTCGATGGCGAATCCCACGTTCCTCGACTACCGCATGCCGACCGCGCTGGACCTGCCCATGGTCGAAACGATCCTCGTCGAGGTGCCCAACCCGGCCAGCCCCCATGGCATCCGCGGCGTTGGCGAGGTCCCCCTCGTACCGCCTCTGGCCGCCGTTGCCAACGCCATCTGTGACGCCATCGGCGAACGCTTGTTCGACCTGCCCATGAGCCCCGACAGAGTCATGTCCGCACTGTTGCGCAAGAGCGCACACAGCAGCGAAGCTGCAGGCTGACAGAGGGTCGTCAGATTCCATGGCGAGCCACGGCAACGGGCCCCGGAGCGCAGTGCTTGCGTCCCGGGGCCCGTTGTCGTTTTGCCGCGTTGTTCAGGAACTGCTGGCGCCCACCAGGGCCGAGGCGACAACGCTCTTGAACTGGTCCATGTCCATGGGCTTGGCCACGAAACCATCGAAGTCATACTGCTGGATGTCCTCGTCCTTGGCGTACCCGGACAGAGCCAGAATCGGCAGGCCAGGGTGAAACTCCCGCAGCTTGTTCAGCAGAGTGTAGCCGTCCATGTCAGGCATCTTGATATCCGTGATGACGAGGTCCGGCCTTGATTCCATCGCCGTCTCGATGGCCTCGGCGCCCGAGCCCACGGCAACGACGTCGTAGTTGGCCAGAACCTTCATCAGGAGTTTGCGGACATGGTCCTCGTCATCGACGATGAGAACCTTCCGTTCGGTGTCACTGGCCCCGAGCTCGGTTTCGAGCAGGGCCTGGGCCTCGCTCAGCGCCATGCCACTCTTGCGCGCCAGGATGCCCATCGCCAGGTCGACCCGGTGTTGCAGTTGCTCCACGTTCTGCTGCAGCTGCAGCTTCTCGACACTCTCCTCCGTGCGACGGAGGGTGTCGCGCTCCATACGTTGTGCCAGGATCTCCACGACGTTGCGCAGGATCTTGGCCTGTGCTTCGATATCGGCTTTCAAGGCCACGTCGAGGCCGATGCGCTTGATCAACAGAGCATTGCAGACCTCCTTGGCCTTCACCGTGGAAGTGCGCACCTGCCTGGTGGCAATGCTCATCTCGCCGATGGTGGCGATGGGGCTGATGTCCGCCAACTCCGTGCCGTCCGCGGCGTAGACACCGGCAGCACCGGTGAGCAGGATGAACAACTCCTCACCGGGAGTGCCGGCGGCGCACATGACCTCGCCCGCCTCGAAGCGCTTCGGCGTGCAGGCACCGAGGACCGCCTGGACCTGGGTGGGTCCAAGGCCCCCGAAGAGAGGGATCTTGTTGATGATCTGGATGAGACGTTGAATACGATCTTTACCCACTGTCGTCCTGCCGGCATCGGTCTGCGGGAGCGGCCACTTCCAGCCATGGTAACAGCAGCTAACCGAGACCGTCAACCGAAAAGATGACTGCCCGCATCGATCCCCAGTGCTTTCTCGACACCGTCGTCCCGGTGGTCCGTCAGTGCGCCACTGCCTCCCTCGTGTTCTACGGTGATGTCGCCGACGTTGGCAAGAAGGCCGACAACAGCCTCACCGGCAGCCATGCCCAACAGGCCTCCAGTGTGCTCACCGTGCTCGACGCCGCCTTTCAGGAGCTCCTTCTCGGTGCCGTCCACGCCCGCTTCCCGGACATCCGCTGCATCGCCGAGGAACGAACCCCCATGCGCCGGGCGTTTGCCGGCAATGACTCAGACTACGTCGTCATCCTCGATCCGATCGACGGCACCCTGCACTTCCAGCGCGGCGACGCCCCCTACCACGTCTGTGTCGGTCTGGCTCACCGCGGCCGCATGATCGCCGCCGCCGTCGCCCGACCGACAGAGGACAAGCTGTTCACCGCCATTGCCGGCCGGGGTGCCTGGCGGCAACGCGGCCAGCGCCCCGCCCGGCAGCTGCGCCTGCCCCGATCACCCCGCACGAAGCGGGCCTTCATCTCGACGAAGGCGCGCCCCTTCCAGGAACCGGTGCGCCGCCGGCTTGACCCGCAGGAGTCGCCCATCGGTGCCGCCCTGGTGCTGACCCAGCTTGCGGAGGGCACGCTGGCCGCCTACCTGACCCGGCAGGTCGAGATCTACGACGTGGGTCCGCCGTCGCTGATCGCCACCGAAGCCGGGGTCTGTTGTTTCCTGGCCAACGGACGTGAACCGAACTACGATCGCCGCCGCAAATTCCCCTACTACATGGCCGCCGCTTCCGACGACCTGAAGGACTTCCTGCTTCAGGTGCAGCACGAGGGTGCGCGGTCCACCACGAAGAAGCCCTGACCGATGAGTGAGAACGCTGACTCCATCCGTGGCATCCTGCCCGTGGTCCACATGCCCTATAGCGAAGATCTGTGCATCGACTTCGACACCCTCAGACGGGAGGTCGATTACGTCTTCGATACCGGCGCCAACGGTCTGTGCCTGGCCCTCGTATCGGACACGCTGCGACTGACGGCACAGGAACGCCTGGAGATGCCGGCCCGCCTGGTGGAATTCACCCAGGGCCGGGGTCCGGTCATCATCAGCGTCGGTGCCGAAAGCACTGTGCAGGCCTGTGCCTTTGCCCGTGCCGCCGAGGACGGCGGCGCCGGCGCCATCATGGCGATCCCCCCCCTGTCACAAGGGTTGGAGGAACCGCAGCTGGCGGGATACTTCGAAGAACTGCTGGAGGAGGTGTCTCTCCCCGTCATCATCCAGGACGCCAGCTCCTACGTCGGCAAGGCCATGAGCCTGTCCTTCCAGGCCGAGTTGTTCCGCAAGCAGGGCGACCGGATCCTGTTCAAGCCGGAGGCGATGCCACTGGGGCCCTGCATCTCGGCCCTGCGCGACCTCACAGGCGGCAAGGCCCGAATCTTTGAAGGCTCAGGGGGTGTGCTGCTTATCGATTCCTACCGCCGCGGCGTGTCGGGCACGATTCCGGGTGTCGAGATCCTCGACGCCCTGGTGGCGTTGTGGAATGCCTGCGTTGCCGGTCAGTGGGACCGGGCTTACGAGATATATCTGCCTATCTGCGCCCTCGCCACGCTGCAGATGCAGGGCGGTCTCGACGGTTATATCGTCACCGAGCGCTACCTGCTGCACAGACAGGGCCTGTTTCCCAACCAGGTACACCGCGGTCCGCTGGCCTATGAGCTCGACGATGAGACACGCCGCGAAATCGACCGCCTGTACGATCTGCTGCAGAGCGTCCTGCGCCGATGAGGAGGGCCACACCGGCGCTGTCACAGCGCATGGACGCCGTGCAGACCCCTGTCATCCCGGATGTGGCGGCCCTGATCGCCGCCAGTCCCGGTACGATTTCTCTGGGTCAGGGCGTCGTCCACTACGGACCGCCGCCGGAGGCCTTCAACGCCATCGCCGGTTTCGGCGGCACTGCCTCTGAGCACCACTACCGCAGCGCCGACGGCATTCCGGAGCTGCACGAGGCTCTTCGGGTCAAGCTGTGCGCTGAGAACTCGGTGGCCATCGACGACGACAGCCAGGTGCTGTTCGTCACCGCCGGCAGCAACATGGCGTTCTACCACATCGTCATGTCCACCTGCGATCCGGGGGACGAGGTCATCGTCATGTCCCCGTTCTACTTCAATCATGAGATGGCCATCGCCATGGCCAATGCCCGCGCCGTGGTCGTGCCCACCGACGACCGCTACGGCCTGCAACTGGACGAGATCGAGGCCGCGGTCTCGCCTCGTACGCGCCTGATCGTGACGATCTCACCGAACAATCCCGCCGGTGTCGTCTACGAGCCCGAGGCGCTGCGACAGGTCAACACCCTGTGTCGTGAACGTGGCATCTACCATGTCAGCGATGAGGCCTATGAATACTTCACTTTTGCCGGCACCGGGCATCTGTCACCAGCGTCGCTGCCGGACAGTGCCGGACACACCATCTCGCTGTTCTCCTTTTCCAAGTCCTACGGTCTGGCGAACTGGCGCGTGGGCTACATGGTCGCCCCACGGCCCCTGATGCGAGCTTTGCAGAAGAGCCAGGACACCGTCCTGATCTGCCCGCCGGTGATCTCCCAACTGGCCGCTACGGGGGCCCTCGACGCCGGCCCCGCCTACTGTCGACCGTTCATCGAAGGCATCGACGCCGTCCGGGGCATGTGCCTGCAGCGCCTGCAGGAGCTGGCGCCACGCTGTGTCGTGCCCGAAGCAAATGGCGCCTTCTACCTGCTCGCCCGACTCGACACGACGCTGTCGTCGATGGCAGTCGTCGAGCATCTGGTCCGCGAGCACAAGGTCGCCGTCATTCCCGGTTCCGGCTTCGGGCTTACCGATATCTGCCACCTGCGCATCGCCTATGGCGCCCTGGAAGCAGACACTGTGGAGGCCGGTATGGACCGCCTGGTGGACGGTCTGCACGCGCTGTTGAATCGAGTCTGACGGGAACCCCGAGGGCATGGCAGAGTCTGGTTGACACTCACCCTTGTCGCGGCTATCTTGCAAGGCATAAAGAGTGACCTGAACTCACACACACAGTCTGCCCTGCTGGAAGTTTTCCACTCTTCCTTTGCGAATGTGGAACTTCGACAATGTTTCTTCGGCATTCTGGTGAGTTGGTCGCTCTTTCTTTTTATGCGCTACAACGTCGGTCACAACCCCTGCAACATCCGTATGCCATCCAGCCTCAGTGATCTGCGCCGAGCCTTCGGCAGCGTCACCCTCTTCGCCGTACTTGTCACCTCTGCGCTGATACCACGCCACGCTTCGGCCCAACCACTCCAGTTCGTCCCTGACGTCGTCGACTTCGGTGTCCTCAAGCCGGGCATGACCGTGAGCCGCGATCTCGTCGTGCGCAATCCGGGAACCGACGGCCTCGAAGTGCGGTTGCACCTCGAGGCCGGCCCCTTCACCGTTGACGCCGATACCGTTCGCCTGGCCGCTGGCGGCGACCGACGCGTCCAGGTCCGGTTCAGCGCTGCCGACAGCGGCGCCTACGAAGGGGAGTTGTCCCTGCAGATCAAGGAGCTCTTCGGCTCCGAGAAACTCACCGTCGCCCTGCGCGCCGCCGTGGCCGTGCCTGTCATTACGGTCAGACCAATGGGTGGACTCGATGCCGGTCTCACTCCCCTCGGCACAACGGTGGGGCGCTCGGTGCAGCTGACCAATTCGAGCCCGGTTGAATTCGCCATCGACAGCGTCCTGGTCGCTCCCGCCTCCGTCGGTCTGTCGCTGTCCGGAACGCCGGCCAGGCGGTTGCCAGGCAATGGCACCATGGACCTCACCGTCGATTTCTCACCCGTCGCTGATGGCGCCGTCAACGGCCGTCTCGTCGTCTATTCCAGCGATCTGCCGACGGGTGCCCTGCACATCCCCGTCACCGGTGAGGGTCTGGCCCCCAGGCTGGCCGTGTCACCCCTGCCGCTGGTGGGTATCGACTTCCAGACGATCGAAGTCGGCGCCGGCCAGCGACTTTCCCTGTCATTGCTGAATCAGGGTCGCGCCACTCTCGAGGTCGACCTGCGGCTGGAGGGGGAAACCTTCACGACAGAGGTGGATTCCGTCCTCGTCATCGAGCCAGGCCTCCGACAGGATGTGGTGATCCTGTTTGCGCCCCGCTACGAGGGTCCCGCCGCCGCCACGATCCTGCTGCGCACCAACGATCCCGTCCAGACACGCCTTGAACTGCCTCTCACAGGCCGTGCCCGGGTCACCCCACCCAGGGTGGAGGTCCTCAATCGCACGCCCGTACAGTTCGGTAGCGTGCCCATCGGCAAGCCGGCCCGCGAGCAGCTGTTGCTGTGGAACCGAGGTGGCAGTCCGTACACGGCTCGGTTTGAACTGGAGGAAGGAGCGGATGCCGAGTTCAGCCTGGAGACAGGCGCCCTCCTGCTGCAACCCGGCGAGAGCGGCAAGGTGGATCTCACCTTCCAACCGAAAGTGATCGGCGAACGCGAAGCCGTGCTCTGGCTGGAAACCGAGTCCGGACGCAGCCGCTTTCTGCTTCGCGGTACCGGGAAGTATCTCAAGCTGACGCCCTCCACCTACGATTTCGGCCGCGTGCCCGTGGGTGAGGCCGGCAGCGGACTGATCGATCTGGTCAACATCGGCAACGCCGATTTCACCATCAGCCGCATCCACTCCACGAACGATGCTTTCACCCTCTATAAGCAGGTCTCGCCGGACAGCAAGTTCCTGTTGCCCGCCAACAGCCTGCGATCCCTGCCCATCAACGTCACCTATGAGCCCGCCGCACGCGGCCTGAGCACGGGCACACTGAGGCTGGAGGGATTCTGGGAGGAGGGCACCGAGACCCTTGAGATTCTCCTTAACGGTACCGGCGTGGCCGCCGAGATCGAGCTGCATCCCACAGGGGTCGTCGATTTCGGCTTCGTCGTACTCGGAGACAGCTCCATGCACACCCTGGTGGCGACCAACTCGGGGGACACAGCCCTCCAGGTCAAGGCCAACGCCCTGACGCATGAAGCTCGCGTCGTGCCCGACGCCTTCGCACTCGAGCCAGGGCAGTCAACGACGCTGAAGGTGTACTTCTCGCCCCAGGCACTGGGCGAGCGCTTCGGACAGATCCTGCTGGTCAGCAACGACGTGCGGGACAAAGCGCAGCCGATCAAGATCAAGGGTCAGGGGGCGCTGGAAAACATCGATCTGGCGCGGATCACCTCGGTCATCATCTCACGCAAGGACACGCCGCAGCCCCTGGCGACCCCGTGGAATAACACGCCGCTGGTAGTGCGGGAAGGCAGCAAGATCGACCTCCGCTTCCAGGTTCCCGACTCCCTGCGTCAGGCTCTTGTGGGCCGCAGGATCGACATCGAATGGACCGAACTCGACGAGAACTATGACCCGAAGGGCGGCGGCAAGCAGACGACGGTGCAGATCTACGAGGACTCGGAGGGTGACGTGCTGGCGGAGGGCTTCAACCTCCGTCTGAAGGAGGAGGGGATCAAGCGGGTTCGTCTGAAACTGACGACGCACAGCTACCCCGGAGCCCCACCGCAGTCGATCAGCCAGTTGCTGGAGGCCGGAGGCTGGCGCTGGGACTTCGAGGCCAAACCGCTGGTGTCGTTCCTGACAATCCGTCCCGGGCGGGACTGGACCGATAGCGAAGGCAAGCGCGTGAAGGGCAAGACCGAACGTCTCATCGGCCTGCCAGGTCTGGCTTTCGTCAGCTGGCACAATGCCGAACACCCTGCTGTTTCAGGTGTACACCTCACCGCCACCGGAAATGTTCTGGAGGCCCTCTCCACGGGCAACTCGATCGCCGTGTCGATGGGAATCGCCGTGTCGATGTACAAGGACCGGTTTCTTTTCGGCTTCGGCTGGGACATCTACGATTCCCGTCCGCGGGCCAAACGGAAGGGCAGCCAGGACTATATCATGACCTTCAAGTACTCGGGTCTGTTCTAGCGCCGTAGTCAAAATCGCTTGACGAGGGATCATTTGAGCAGTATCTATTTGAATAGATAGCTGCTTTTTTGTTCACCCTTCGAACAGGATCCTCGCCATGCAGACACCATTGGATCTCTCCGATATCCTTGCCCGTGGCCTCACACTGATCGCCTCGGTGTATCTGGTGATTCGGGTCGGCATGGGTCTGCTGACGGCGTAGTCCCTCCGCGCCCATCTGACCATCCCGGCCAGCTCTGGCGCCCTTTAATATTGACTTTCGGCGGCGCCCGCCGCCATCTTAGTACCCCCAAATCACGTACGACTCGCTTCCTGCCCCATCCCCTGCCTTTCCGGATTCCGCCTATTCGTGCAGGAAAAAGCCCTCTGGCTGCTGGCCAGCGTCGCTGGCATCGTCCTTCTGGGTGTGGCGTTGCGACCGCAGTGGGGATCCTCGGCCCAGACGCCGGCATCGACACCTGTGCCGGCCCTGCGGGGTTCCTTCCGTGTCGCCGTGCTCAACGGTTGCGGTGATCCCCACGTTGCGGCTCGTATGACGCGCAGAGCACGGTCTCTGGGCATCGACGTCATCCACGAAGGCAATGCCTCCAGCTTCGACTTCGTCGAGTCCCTCGTGATCGATCGCACCGGTGACCTCGAGCGTGCCCGGGGTGTGGCCAGTACGCTGGGCATCCCGCACACCATTCAGCAGATCAGCGATGACGATTACCGCCTGGAAGAGGTAACTGTCATCATCGGACGTGACTACAAGCGACTCCGCTTACTCGAACCGTAGGAGCCAGAAATCAACACCGAACTCACCTCCCCTCCCGTCGACACGGCCCCCCGCCTCCGTCTGATCGTCGACACGCTGCAGGACAGGAAAGCTCTTGACGTAGTTCTCATAGATCTGCGTGGTGTCAGCGATGCGGCTGATTTCTTCGTCATCTGCACCGGAACGTCAGAGCCCCACGTACGGGCTCTGGCCAACGATGTAGCCCATACCTTGCGGGAGGCCGGGCACAGGCCCTGGCACATTGAGGGTACCGAATCCCTGCGCTGGGTCCTGCTGGATCTGGTGGACATCGTCGTTCACGTCTTCCGCGACGAAGCGCGTGACTTCTATGCGCTCGAGAAGCTGTGGGGTGATGCTGATGTTTCCCGTTTCGGCGATGCCTGGACGGAGGAGACAGACGCCGACACTCTGGATTTTGCCCCGGTGACCGGGAACCCGGATGATGACCGCTGACCCTCTCGCCACGCTGAGCTGGCGCCAGGCCGGCGAGGCGCCGCCGGCACTGGTTCTGCTCGACCAGACCCGGCTGCCCACACATGAGGTGCTGCTCGATTGTGAGGACGTGGAGACCGTCGCTGAGGCCATCGAGTCCCTTCGTGTCCGAGGCGCCCCTGCCATCGGCGTCGCCGCCGCCTATGGTACTGCCCTCGGCGCCTGGCACGGTCGTGGATCCGGTCACATGGCCCGGGTGGTGACGGCCGCCATCGAACGACTCGCCAGGACCCGGCCGACGGCGGTCAACCTGTTCTGGGCCCTCGACCACATGTGCCGTGCCCTCGATGCCGGCGTCGGACAGGCCGATGGCGATCTCTATGCACACCTCGTGGCGGCGGCTCGACAGGTTCACGAAGACGATATCGAGCTATGCCGGCGCATGGGGGAACACGGTGCGGCATTGCTTCCCGATGATGCCACGGTCCTGACGCACTGTAATGCCGGAGCTCTCGCGACCACCGGCTGGGGGACGGCTCTCGGCGTCATCTATGCCGCCGTAGAGCAGGGCAAGAAGATCCGCGTGTACGCCGACGAGACCCGCCCCCTTCTGCAGGGGGCCCGCCTGACCAGTTGGGAATTGCAGCGTCGCGGCGTCGATGTCACCGTCATCTGCGACGTCGCCGCCGCCACCGTTCTACGCGACCGGCGTGTCGACTGTGTCATCACCGGCGCCGATCGTATTGCCGCCAACGGGGACGTGGCCAACAAGATCGGCACCTATGGAGTCGCCCTGCTCGCCCGGGCGCATGAAGTCCCCTTCTACGTGGCCGCCCCCACGTCCACCGTCGATCTCGAACTGGATGCCGGCGACCGGATTCCCATCGAGGAGCGTGCCGAGAGCGAAGTCACCGAGGGTTTCGGCGCCCGCACCGTGCCGGAGGGTGTCGGGGTGTTCAACCCGGCCTTCGATGTCACACCACACGACCTGGTGGCGGCCATCATCACCGAACATGGTGTGGCTCGGGCCCCCTTTGCCGACACGCTGCAGTCCTGGGGCACGGCGATTCCCGCCGCCCTCGACTCCGGTCAGGTATGATGCCCTCCCTCTCCCCTCCACGGGTCGTGGCAGCTTGCGTCAGCATCGCCGCCCTGTCGGCGTCCGGCTGCGCCAGCCACGCACAGACGCCTCCCGTCGTCCAGCGCCAGGCCGCCGCCACGGGCACCACCGAGGTGGCGGTACGGGAGAGCTTCGACCCCGCCCGCTTCCGCCAGGACCTGCTGCTGATCGATCCGGTGTTCACCGCCCCGGCCGTCCCCTCCGAGCCGGCCGATGTCGCGCCCAGGCTCGAGATCGACGAACCCGCTGACAGCGTCACCGTGGCGGTCCATCGCGTCCAGGTCATCGCCTTGAGACGTCAGGAGGGTGCTCAGGCCATCGCCGACGAACTGGGACGCCGTTTCGGAGTGCCGGCCGAGGTCGTCTCCCAGGGACGCCTCTTCGCCGTGCGCGTCGGCCGTCACATCGACGCCGCCCACGCCGAGGGGCTGCGTTCACAGATCATCGCTCTCAGCCTCGGGTACGAGGGTGCCTTCCTCGTCAGCGATACGCTGCAGTCGGCAACGGCAGCAGGACCGATGGTGTGGGAGAACGAAGGCGCCGATGACCGTCCGGAGGCGGAGGTATACACCGATGCGTTTTCCGACAGCTCCCTTGCCGACAGTGCACCAGTCGATTGGCCGGACGATGATCTGCCGGTTCCCGAGGTCGATCCTCCGGAGGCCGAACTCGTCCGCGTCCAGGGGTACCGCGTGTTGATCGACCAGTTCAGGGATTCGCGGAAGGCCCAGGAGCTTCGCGGGGGAGTCATGAGACGGCTCAAACGGGAGGATGTGATCGTCAAGTTCGAGGCGCCGTATCACAAGGTGCTCGCCGGTGGGTTCCGCACCGAATCGCAGACGCAGCGGTTCGTCGAGCGCTGTCGATTGCTGGGGTACCGGAAAGCGGCGCAGTTTCCGGATGAGGTCTACCTGCCACGAGAGGAGCAAGACAACCGGTGAACATCGGACTGTGTGTCAGGATCGCGGTCGGCCTGCTGGGCGCCCTGCAATGGGTCGCCTGTGCGCCGTTCTGGGCCGGCCATGCCCAGGCGCCGTTGTCGGTAGCCGACGTCGTCGATTCACTGGCGGTGGATCCGGTCCTGGAGCAGGAGTTTGACGGCGCCCTGAAGACGGCCCGCTGGCGCTGGCTTCGCGCCCTCGACGAGAGTGCCGCCGGTCGCTACGATGGCGCCCGCGAGGAACTCGATCAGGCCTACTACACGCTCGCCGCTGTCGACGACAGCCCGCACCTGGAGGGGGCTCTCGGACAGCGAGACCCACAGGCGGAAGTCGATGCCGTGGTCGAGGTCGTCGAACGCGCCTATCTGGGTGTCCTGCCGCACGTGGAGAACCTGTCTCCCGACAGTCCACTCTCCCTGCTGTTGATGGAGTTGGGAGACGAGATCCTCGAGGAATTCCCCGCCGACGCTGTGCCGCTGATTCGCATCCACCAGCTGGCGCCGCACTGCGATCTGCCTGTTGACGCCAACGCCCAGGTCGCCTCCAGCATTCACTTCTTCCAGACGCGCGGTCGGCAGACCTGGGAAGCGTGGCATCGACGCTCCGGTCGCTATCGTGACGTCATCGTTCCCATCCTGCGTCAGGCGGGAATGCCGGAGGACCTGTTCTACCTGTCGATGATCGAGAGCGGCTTCAACCCACGAGCCTACTCGCGGGCCCACGCCGCCGGGCTGTGGCAGTTCGTCCGTTCCACCGGCCGTCTCGAGGGACTGCGCATCGACAACTGGGTCGACGAACGCCGTGACCCGGTGAAGTCGACACAGGCCGCTGTCCGTCACCTGAGAAGCCTGTACAAGGAATTCGGTGACTGGCGTCTCGCCGCGGCGGCTTACAACTCAGGACGGGGACGTGTGCGGCGGGCCATCGAGAAGGCCG
>MPMF02000993.1_pt1 | contig 15117 bp, 15 predicted proteins | sample 1617271 | NCBI WGS metagenome assembly MPMF02 (sample SAMN05944812, study PRJNA350692) | marine metagenome | biome: marine; feature: ODZ; material: water; isolation source: 120 m water sample prefiltered with 30 um filter, filtered on to 0.2 um... | place: Pacific Ocean | collected 2012-04-09... | reverse complement strand
GAGGTCGGACACGCCAGCTCGAACGCTTTCTGGGCTTCTACAACCGTCGACGACCACATGCCAGCTTGGACTATCACGCACCGTGGTCCCGGCTCCCGAGTGCTGCGTGATGAACAACGTACTTGCACCCAACAGCTAGCGTAACTGCGTCTCAGGCTCGCCGGCGCCTCCAGACGGCTCAACCGGCTCGACTAGCTCAGCTGGCTCAATGACGCGTCCGTCGGCAACGAACCGGCGGTGGTCGGAAAACTGCTGACTACGAACGTAGCGCGGCAGGAACCCGCCCCCCTGCAGCGTCCAACTGCTCTCGATCGAGCGCGGCAGCATCAACGTCTCGGCCGGGTTGTCGAAGGTGACGGGCTGGTAGCGAATGCTCGAGTCGGACCGTTCGAGCGCGAACTGTCCCGATCGCACCCGGCGTCGATCTTCAGGCGCGCGAAACTCGAACCGCCGAATCAGGTGCTCGTCGAGCCGCAGCACATCGCCCGACTCCACATCGATCCAGGCCTCGCCGCGCGACCGGCCAGGTAGTGAGAGCGACACGCAATCGTCGTCCCAGATGATTTCGGCAAGACCCTCCTCCAACGGCACGTAGTCCAGCCGTGCCACCCGCCGGCCGTCGATCACCTCCAGCTTGCCCAGCGAGAACTCGAACTCTTCTTGCCGTACCGGCAGCAGCGCCGACAGCGGATCTTCGTCTACTGACAGTGGCGTGAGGCATGCGTCTGCGTCGCGCGGCGTCGGCTCTCGCCCGTTGACCGACCGCAGGTCTCGGAACACTGTAACGGTGGGCACGCCGTTGTCCTCGAACGTGTTCCACTCCACGCGGTGCTCGAATTCGAGTCGCCGCGGCGACCCATTCGGCCGCATCTCGCGGCTAAACGACCGCACCCACACCTTTTCGGTGGAGACAATGCGCTGCGACCGCTGGTAGTGGCGCTCCAGCCGAGCGCCGACCCGGGCAAGGGTGGCCTCGAGGTCGAAGGCGGGCTCCTGTCCCAGCGCGTCACTCGAGATCGCCAGCAGCATTCCCGCGAAGGCTGACGTCAAGAAAAGCCTGTGCACAGGTTTCAGCACCATGATTCCAGGGACGGCAAAGGCCTTGCGGTCGAGCGTGGTGTCGCGGGCCCGATAAACTTCACCCATGCCGCCTTCGCCGATCTTGGCGATGACGGAATACGGACCAAGGGTCGTGCCGGGCTCGAGAGGCATGGTCGGCTGAGAGTCTGCCGATTATACCTGGCGGGTTGAGCCGAGCCGCGGGGGATACTGCGCCAAAAAGCTGTTAGAGCAGCGTGGACCCGTAGTAGGCGATGAGGGCACCGACCACGACGGCAACGACACCAAGGCTTCTCGCGACAACAGGCGCAGAGATGATGGACAGCATCCGCGTCATGAACCGTACCGTCACCGATGGCGCCAGCAGCGGCAGGAACGAGAAGACGACCAGCCACCATCCCACGAACGTGAGCACTGCGGCCGCCGTGCCGGTCTCGCCGGCTACCGTAATCACGATGGCGAGGCCCGTCAGGATGAGGACGATGGCGACGCTCGTTGACCGCCTCCTCTCGATCAGAACTACGTCCCGACCCGGAGACTATTCACGACGATGCGCCTCGGCCCGATTGTCAGCCCGCCAGCTTCGAGGACCACTCCTCGGCGGTTGTGCGCATCTCGGGAGCTTCCTCTTCCAGCAGCACTCCCGAGGCGACAGCTTCAGCCAGCTCGGCGTCGTACTTCTTCAGAAAGTCGTCTCGGCCGGAATAGAGCTCGGCGAGCTCCTCGCTCGTGAACTCGCGCGCGTACCCGTAGAGAAACGCGAAGCGGCTTCCACCCTGCACCGCCGTGCCGCTGCCCCGGTGCTCGGCACTCGGCACCGCGAAGGCGGGCATCTGGATGCCGCCGCGAGCGTTGCCGCGCTCGTCGCGCAGGATTTCGGGCGGGCCGCCCGCGACGGCCTTTGCCTCGATGAGGGGCATGACGGGAGGCGCCTTCCCCTCGGTGAGCCAGACGTGCATGTGGCGTAGCGCCGCGTTGTACACCGGGGTGTAGGACAGCCAGTTGGGATGGTCCATGCCCTGCGTTGTCGCCGCGGCCGCGCGGGCCACGCTGACGTGTGACGTGCCCGAGACTTCCCAGAAGCGGTAGGTGTCGGTGTCGGCCTGACGCGCCGGGAAGTAGCGCGGCGTCTCCGTCTCGGAATTGACGACAAACACCGGCACCCCAAGGTCCGTCCGGATTCCGCTCGCTACTCGGCCCCCCCGGCCGCCCCGCCCCCCCTGTTGCCCACCACCTTGGTCGGCGGCGAACGGTACCGGCGACGCGAAGTCGATGTAGGGCATGAAGCCGTCGAAGAGCTTCTCGACCGGGTGCACGCCATTGATGTAGGTCCGCAGCCGTCCCGCCGATTGCGAGGCCCCCGCCGCGATAATTCGCTCGACGTCGAGTCCGCCCATCGGATCGAGGCCGGCGGCGTCGCGCTCCCGGCCGACGGCGCGCGCTGCCTGGGTGTAGATGTCGTAGGAATAGGCGTCGCCCGGATGCTCGAGCGAGTCGTAGCGCTCGGGGTCCCACTGCATGAGCCCTGCCGCGTCAGGGCCGGGGAAGCCGTTCACCCCGACGGTCTGGGCAGACACGCCGACCCAGGCGTAGCCGCGAAGGTACTCGCTTCCCTCCGCGACCGAGCCAAGCTCGTACCCGGCGGTCACGTTCTGCCAGTGCACGACGACCGTCCCGTTGAACCGGCTCTCCTCGGTGGGACGCACGACGAGAATGCGCGTGCGATAGGGCACCGATGCCGTCTCGCGTTCCGTCTTCCAGCGACCGTCGGCGGTGTGCTCGGTGCCCTCGGCGAGTCGATAGGCGCTTGCCTCGCCTTCGAGGAAGTACTCCTCGGCGACATAGCCCTGCGACTCGAGGTCGAAAGCCGGAGCCGCGAACGGCGCACCCTGGGAGCCGCCGGCAACCGGGCCCATGAGCTTCGCCCCTTGGCCGGCCCAGCCGGGCACGGCCAGCAGGGCAAAGCACATCCCCAGTATCAAGGTCATGAGGACTCGGGAGTTCGTCCGCTTCATCATCGGCTTCTCCGTTCTGCAATAGTGACGACTTAGGCCTGCATTCTAGCAGCGGCTGCAGCCCTCGGCCTCCCGGGTCACTTAGACCCGTGGCAGCCGGTAGACGCGCTGGGCCGTGTCGTGGAACATAGCCGCCCGCTCGTCGGCCGAGAAGCTGCGCGTCAGCTTCTTGAACTGGTTCCAGAGCACCGTGTACGAGCACGACAGCTTGTCGACCGGAAAGTTGCTCTCGAACATGCACCGGTCCGGCCCGAACTGCTCGAACATGTGGTCGTACCACTCGCGGTTGGCCTCGACCAGGTCGTCCGAGGTCGGCGGCCGGTCGCGCTCGTGCCACCCGTAGCCGTTCACCACCATCTGAATGCCGCCCACCTTGGCGACCACGTTCTGGTGCCTTGCCAGCTCGGCCACCGCCGGCTTCCAGGCGGCCAACACCTCGTCGCGGCGTTCGGCATAGGGCCCGATCCCGATCGGTCCGCCCAGATGGTTGAAGATGATGGTCGTGTCGGGGAATGCCCCGGCGAGGTCGGCCAGATCGGTGATGTGGGTGTGATACACCCAGCCCTCGAACGACAGGCCGTGGGTGCGCAGATGCGCGTAGCCGCGGCGGAACTCCGGGTCCAGCAGCAGGTGCTCGGGGCCGGACGTTCGCCGTGCCACCACGGGCGGCTCCGCCCAGGCGGCGCGATGCCGGATGCCGCGAAAGCGCTGCGGACTGGCCGCTATCTGTGCTTCGAGCACCGGTGCCACCCGGTCGCCCAGCCGGAGGTTGGCCGAGCCGACGATGCCCGTGGCCACCCGCGTCTCACCGTATCCGCCACTGGCGCTCTTGGCGGCGACGCCCTGCACGAACTCGGTTTCGCCGACCACTCTCAGCTCTTCCGGGCCGTCGGCCCGGTACATCGACGAGCACTCGACGAAGACGGTCTGGCGTACGTTGTGCTCCCGCGTGTCCCCGAGCAGCTCCTCGAGCATGTAGCGGTTGCCCGGTCGGTCCCACAGGTGGTGATGTGGGTCGATGATGGGCAGCTCCGGCTCGAGCGCCGCCTCGTTGGTCAGCGTCAGCCAGTTCAGGATCTGGGAGGCCTGTCGGGCCCGCGCGTGCGTCGGCACGAGACCTCGCATGACGCCGGCGGCGGCGAGACCACCTAGCGCGTATGTCCGGGCGCGATTGAATAAGCTGCGGCGCGTGATGTCGTCGCTGTGCATGGCTCTACCTCGTCTCCAAGTTTCGACCTATTGTCTCCGATGGCACACCGATCAGTGGCTCAGGGCACCGGCACGAGGCGCTCGAACTCCTCGAACCAGTTCAGCACGACGTTGATCTGTCTCGGCTCGACGCGGTCTGTCGTGATCATGAGGAATCGCTGCCCGTCCGGATGGAGGTCGTAGTACCGCATGGGAGAGTTCTGGGCGTGGTATCGCCAGTCGAACAGCTCCTCTTCGTCACCGACGTCCAGCACCGGAGGGTCGCCGTCTATAGTCTCGACCGTCACCCGAACCACAGCGCGCGCCGGCTCCCCTGTCGCGCGGAGATAGAACAGCTCTCGACCGTCCTCGGACCAGTGCGGGCGGTAGCCGCCGCCGTCGGAGACCAGTTGTTGGCCGAGCATCTCGGGATACCGCGCCACAAACACCTCGGAACGGCCCGATTCAAACGAGGCGTACGCGAGCCACCGCCCATCGGGCGAGAGCGCCGGCGACTGGTCGTCGTCGTCCGTCTCGACGAGCGGCTCCCAGGTGCCCGATCCGTCAGTAGACACCCTCCCGACGTCGCGACCCGTCCCCGGAAACTCGGCAGTCAGAAACAGGGTTCCCCCATCGGACGACCAGTCGTACGGCACGACGTCGGTCATCGTCTCGTCGGTCAGCAGGCGCTCTGGGGACCCGGTGCCATCGACGGCCTGCACGTAGACCGTGACCCGGCCGTCCTCCACCGATGTGTACGCCACCCGTTGACCGTCGGGGCTCCACAAAGGGGTGGTGTCGTCACCAGGCTGCGTTGTCAGTTGCGACAGCGACCCTCTCGCCAGATCGGCTATGAAGATGTCCGTGTTCCCTCGATTCCGGCCGGCGACGATGGCGGCCCGCGTGCCACCCGGTGACAGGCTCAGGGTCTCGTAGTCTCGGGGGGGCAGCGCGAGCACCTCTTCCTGCCCCTCCCGATCGACCCACACGGGCAAGCGCAATCCCGTCGGCGCGATACCGGGAATGTAGACGAGCGACCCGTCGTCGGCCGTCGCATAGGGCACCTGACCGAGCGGGTCGACGTGCACCCCTTCCACGACCAGTCCGGGCGTCCCCACGATATCGAGCGAGGCATGGTCGAATGGCACGGCCCACACGGCGCCGCCCCGCTCGAAGACGAGGTGTCCCGTGGGCAAGACACGACCGGCCGCGGCGTTGCGCAGGAGGAGTCGGTCCGCTCTGGTCTCGCGGTCCAGAAGGTGCAGCTCCCCGGTGTCGGCCGCGTTGCCCGACAAGGTGAAGAGCACGGCGTCGCTGCCAGGCAGTACCTGCGGCTCCCCGGCGCGGCGCTGGTCGTCCGGGGTGAACAGGGTCGTCGGCTCTTTTCCTCCGTCGGCCGGAATCTGCATCAGGGCGCCGCCCGGCTCACCGAGTCCATAGACGATCAGGTCATCGGCTCCCCAGTGGGCGCCACGCATGCCGCTCACCAGCGTCGTCAGCGGCTCGGGCCGCCCACCTGCCAACGCGACCTTCTGTAGCACACGGTCCATGAGGAACCCGAGCCACTGCCCGTCCGGGGAGAAGAACGGCTCGCCATTGCTTCGAATACCAGGCATCGTCGTCGCCTCGAACTGGTCGATCGGCTGGCGAAAAAGCTGCGAGACTCCGTCTCGCTGAGCCCGGTAGACGAGTGTTCGACCATCCGGTGAGAGGGCCACCCTTCCGAACCCTGGAGGCGGGAAAGCATCGGTGTCGGGCAGCGTGACAGGGAAGCGCCTCACCTCGGGCGACGGTAGACCGGTGGCCCAGAACAGACGGCTCGCGACAGCACCCGCCGCAAGCGCCACCAGCACCGCACCGGCAATGACGACCGGACGCTGCCAGATGCGTGGCGCGGGCGGCGTCACGAGGTCGGTCGGCCGCGTCGTCGGCGGGAGTTGCGGTTCGTCCAGCTCGATCCGTGCGTCGCCGATGTCCCGCATGCGCTGTCGCGGATTCCGCTCCAGACAGCGGCGTAGCAATCGGCGCAGGCTGTCCGGCGTGTCGCCGGCCAGCGAGCTCCAGTCGATCTCTTGCGTCAGGACATAGGCGAGCGTATGCGACACGTCCTCCCCGCCGAACAGCCGCTGTCCCGTCAGCATTTCGTGGAGGACCACGCCAAAGGCCCACACGTCGCTCCGCTTGTCCACGATCTTGCCGGACGCTTGCTCGGGCGCCATGTAGGCGGCCGTCCCGATCACCATCCCCATTTGTGTCGCCGCCGCCGACAACGAGACGGTCGGTGACAGCGACATGTTCGGGTCGCCGGCCTCAGGCTGGAACGCCTTCGCCAGCCCGAAGTCCAGCACCTTCACCGTGCCGTCGGTCTTGACCTTGATGTTGGCCGGCTTCAGGTCGCGGTGGATGACGCCCTGCTCATGGGCGGCCTCCAGGGCTTCCGCGATCTGTTTGGCGATCGGCAGCGCGTCGTCGATTGGCATCGCGCCTTGCGCGATGCGATCCGCCAGCGTCGGCCCCTCGACCAATTCGAGAACCAGCGCCCGGACGTCGCCCGAGTCCTCCAGCCCGTGAATCGTCGCGATGTTGGGATGGTTCAGCGAGGCCAGCACCTTGGCCTCGCGCTCGAACCGCGCCAGCCGGTCGGGGTCGGCCGTGAACGCCTCCGGCAGCACCTTCAGCGCCACATCCCGGTCGAGCTTGGTGTCGCGGGCCTGATACACCTCGCCCATGCCGCCTTCGCCGATCTTGGCGGTGACCTCGTAGACGCCGAGCTGGGTGCCAGGAGACAGCGCCATGTCTCTCAAAGATCCTTCAGATTATATCGGCAGGGCCGTCCACAGCGGCCAATGAGCATGGGGAGGACGGCAGCGGAGTGTCCCCGGCCTGTCGCTGTTGTGTCGTGACAACATTGCTGGGACAATGTCCTCGGTGCAGCCACGAGAGGGTGACGGCGTCGACTGGACGGGTGTTCAGGCCGACACGTCGCCCATCGATCCGCTCAACGAACGGACCTTCTCTGCCCGCCTGCGGAGGCTCGGCGAGCGTGCCCGCAGCCTGACCGTCCTTCGCGAGGCTTTCACGGAACAGCAGTCGCATGGCGAGCGGATTCCTCGAGATTCTGACTCAGCTTCACGACCATCACGTTGATTTCGTGATCGTCGGTGGAGTTGCTGCTTCCCTCCACGGTGGTTCGCGCGTGACGTTCGACCTCGATGTCGTGCCCAGCCTGACACCCGAGTCCTGGCGGGCGGCGGTCGATCTGCTCTGGTCGCTGGGGGCCCGTCCACGCATTCCGGAGCCGGTCGATCGTATTCGTGACGTGGATCAGGTCCGTCGCTGGCGTCGGGACAAGGGGATGCTGGCGTTGAACTTTCGCACGCCAGATGGCAGCACGGAGGTCGACCTGCTTGTCGGTGAGAGCGATGCGTTCGACGAGCTGCGGAAACGCGCGGTCGAGGTCACCCTCGACCAGCGGACGTTCTTCGTGGCTTCGATCGACGACCTGATTTCAATGAAGGAGCGCGCTGGCCGGCCGCAGGATGTGCTCGACATCGCGGAGCTGCGGAGCATCAAGAAGCGGCTCGGCTGACGCCTTGCGCCGCGACTGCGTTGGTTGAATGTCGATCTCACTTCGTGGGATCGTTCGGCGGCGCCGCTCATGAAAGCCATCGTCTGGACAGCCTACGGATCCTCGGACCTGCTGCAGCTTCGCCAGATCGAGACACCTGTGCCGCGGCCCGGCGAGGTGCTGATCCGCGTGCACGCGGCCACCGTGCTCGCAGGCGATTGCGAGCTGCGGCGTGCGGAGCTCCCGGCCCTCTACTGGATTCCCATCCGGCTGATGATGGGCATTACCCGCCCCCGCGACAAAGTGCTCGGGCAGGAGCTGTCGGGCGTGGTGGAGGCGGTGGGGGAGGGCGTGACGCGCTTCGAGCCTGGTGACGAGATCTTCGGGGTCACCGGATTCCGCATGGGGGCCAGGGCCGAGTTTGTCTGCCTGCCGGCGTCGTACGCGCTCGTGAAGAAGCCCGCCGGCATGAGCCACGCCGAGGCGGCGGCGCTGCCCGTTGGCGGCAGCAATGCCCTGCACTTTCTGCGGAAGGCCGGCCCCCTCGAAGGTAAGCGTGTGCTGGTGGCCGGCTCCACCGGCAGCATCGGCACCTTTGGGGTACAGCTGGCTCGGCACTTCGGCGCCGAGGTGACCGCGGTCTGTGGCACGAAGAACCTAGAGTTGGTGAAGGAGCTCGGCGCGGTTCGGGTCATCGACTACGTGAACGACGATTTCACCGACGAAGGGATTGAGAATGGCGGCGGATTCGACGTAATCTTCGAGACCATCGGTAAGGTTTCGATGGCTCGATGCGCCCGTGTGCTCCGACCGGGCGGCACGCTGCTGGTGACCAACCCCAGCGCCTGGGAGACGATTCGTGGGCTCCGGTCCGCGATGCCTGGTGGACGGCGGGTGGTGACGGCCACGGCCGCCACCACCTCCGAGCAGCTCGAGGTGCTCGCGGGCCTCGTGGACGCGGGAACGATTCGCACCGTGCTCGACCGCCGCTGGCCTCTGGACCAGATGGCCGAGGCCCACCGCTACGTGGATCTCGGTGAGAAGACCGGGGGCGTCGTGATCGATGTCGTGCGGCAGGCCGCATGACGCATGAAGAAGGGTGTCAATGTCGTTATGAAGATAGTCAAGCAAGCGATCATCATTTTCCTCTGTCTGTTGCTGATACCGGCGACCGCGGTCCTGACCGCGGCGGTGAAGCAGCGGTTCGCGGACGGTCCAAACCGGGTGTTCTCCGGTGGCCCGCTGGTGTCCGGCGAGCTGCACACCGGTCCGGAGCCGGACTGGAGCTTCGTCGGTGACATCCCCACCATCGAATTGCAGCTGCTGGATCCGCCCCGGTCGCGGAAAATCTGGGTCGCCGAAGCCGACGGCAAGCTCTATGTCTGGTCCGGCTACATGAGCACTGCGGTGGGGCGCATGTGGAAACGCTGGCCGGTGCAAGCCGAACGCGACGGTCGCGCGGTGATGCGCATCAACGGCACACGCTACGAACGCCAACTGGTGCGGATCACGTCGGGTGACGTCCTCGACGGCATCAGCGCGGCCATCGCCGACAAGTACCCGTCTCAGACGAGCAGGGCGGCCGTCGAGGCGGGTGAGGCCTGGGTCTTCGAGGCGGCGCCACGCAATTAGCTGCTTCAGGAGCCGACCATGAAGTATTTCTACCAGTTCATCGTTGTCGCGCTGATTGTCACCGTGCTCGCGGTGGCCTTCGTCCCCGGCTTGGACGATTGGATCGAGCAGACGTTTCAGGGCTACGTCGGCCGCGCCGCGCGCCCATGATGGGCCTCCTTGCCGCTGCATCGAAGACTCGTCCTTGGTGGATGAATCTGCTGCTCGGGTTCTGCGTCTTCATGACCTGCGTCTATCTGCCATTCGACATGTTCTGGAAACCGGTCGCCGCCGACCAGGAAGTGTGGTTCGGGGTTCTTCTGGAGGGGTGGGCGGCCAAGCTGACCGAGCCGTTTCACTGGGCCATCTATGCCGCGGGTGCCTACGGGTTCTGGAAGATGAAGTCCTGGATGTGGCCGTGGGCGGCCGTGTATTCGCTGCAGGTCGCGATCGGCATGCTGGTGTGGAGCCTCATGCGCGGCTCGCTGCTGGCCGGTGGCGTGGCCTTCGCGGTCTTCATGATTCCGACCATCGCGCTCTACCGGGCTCGCGAGCTGTTCTGAAGCCTGGCTCTGCCTAGTCGACCCGGAGCACCCGCATCGGGTCGACCGCCGAGGCGCGGCGCGCCGGGACCAGCGTGGCGAGCAGACCCACGATGACGAGTGCCGCGGTCACTGTGAGGTAGGTCGGAGGGTCGTAGACCGAGACGCCGAACAGCAGATCTGAGAGGAACCGGGCAGAGACGGCGGCCACCCCCAGGCCCGACACGACGCCGGCGCCGACCAGCACCATCCCTCGACCCAGCACCTGACCGACGACCTGCAGACGCTGGGCGCCCAGCGCCATGCGGATGCCGATTTCCTGCGCGCGCTGACTGACCGAATACGACACCACGCCATAGAGCCCGGCCAGCGCCAACCCCAGCGCGACCACGGAAAACACCGCGAGCAGCCACGAGAAGGCCTGCCTGACCGCGAGCGAGTCGTCGAGCTGGGCGGCCATCGTCGTCACTCCGTAAATCGGCAGGTCGGCGTCGAGCTGGGACACCACGCTCCGTGCCGAGGGAGTGAGCGCCGTCGGCTCGCCGGTGGTCCGCCATACCACCGTCATCGACCCGCGCACCACCTGAGCGAACGGCAGAAACAGGCCGGGTCGCATCGGGGTGTCCAGTCCGTAGTGCTGCGTGTCGGCGGTCACCCCGAGCACGGTCTGCCAGGGGCTGAGGTTCGGCTGGCCGTCGATGTTGGCGGTGCGAATGCGTCGGCCGACCACGTCGTTTGGTTCAGCGCCCGGCCAGAACAGCCGCATCAGCGACTCGTTGACGATCGCCGCCCTGGCGCCCTCGGTCACCCCGTCGCGGTCGGTGAAGGAGCGACCTGCCAGCATCCGGACGCCGATCGCGTCCAGATAGCTCGGCGAGATCACCCGTTGCAGGATCACCGGGTTGTCGTCCTCGGCTCGTGGCGGCGCTCCCTCGGCCTCGTAGAAGTTGCCCCAGTGCCCGCCCAGCGGCACGCTGGTCGTGATGCCGACCTCGGAGACACCGGGGACGGCACGGCTGCGCTCGAGCAGCTGCTCGAAGAACGCGAGCCGGTGCGGGCGCTCCGGATACCGCTCTTCGTCCAGTGACACTCGGAAGGTCAACACGTTGTCGGGGCGATACCCGGGGTCCACCTGCTGCACCCGGTCGGCGGCTTTGATCAACAATCCCGCCAGCAGGAGCAGCACGAGGGCCAGAGCGACCTCGCCGACGACGAGCGTGCCGAGCGTGCGGCGCTTGCCCGGGGACTCGGACGACCGCGCGGCGGCCGCCTGCAGCGCGCCGCGCAGATCCACACGCGACCCATCGAGGGCCGGAATCAGACCGCACAGCAATGCCGTGCTGCCGGTGGCGACGAGCGTAAACAGCAGGAAGGGCACATCGAGCTCGAAGGTCACCCAGGGCGATAGATCGTCGAGGCGGCCTGCCAGGATGCGCATTGCCGTCGAACGTCCTATTCTCGGCCCGCCAGGCGTGGATGTCGGGATAGGCGACCCCTGTGCGCTCGAGGTTCCACTGCGGCGCCCGCTCGTTCAGATCGACGACGCGCGTCGCATCCGGGAACGGCAACGGCTCGAGCAGCAGCCCGTTGACGAGACTGAAGACGGCGGTGTTGGCGGCGACCGCCACGGCGAGAATCGTGATGACCGTGAGGGCAAAGAGCGGCTGATGACGCAACGACCTGAGTGCGAAACGTAGATCGGCGAAGAAGGTCATAGATCGCGCTTCCGTCCAGCGGTCCAGTCGTGGGGACCGTGGGGTTCCTCTGGTTGCGTTCCTACCGCACCGTGTACTCGAGCAGCACGATCCCCGACTTCGGGTAGAGGCGGTGGTGGCTCAGGGTCAATGTGGTTCGCGACGCGGTCGTCGGGAGCATCGGTATGCCGTCTCCGAGCAGCAGCGGGACGACGGCCGCTTCCACCGTGTCGACCAGGCCGGCTGCGAGGAGCGTGCGGAACAGCTCGCCGCCGCCGAACAGCCAGATATCTTTGCCGGGCTTGGCCTTGAGCGACCGCACGTGCTCGACGGGATCGATGTTGACTATGGAGACAGCCGGATAGTCGTCTGGACGCAGCGTATGCGAGAACACGACGACGTCGAGACCGGGCATCTCGCCGGTCCCGCCCTGCTGCAGCGTGACCAGGAACGTCTTGCGTCCCATGACGGCCGTGTCGAACTGCGCGTACAGCGCGGCGAAGTCGATGTCTGGATCCATGATGATCCAGTCGAACTCGCCCTGTGGGCCAGCGATGTACCCGTCGAGGCTCGTCGCGACCTGATAGCGAAGCCGTCGCGCCATGTCGTGTCCTCCTAGCGCGGGTCGGCCCGGAGTACCGGCTCGACCAGGACGTGGGCGTCGGCCGACAGCTGATTCTCGCTGTTGAACACCGTGGGGTTGCCGCCGTCCCACCAGTTGTGCTGGGCAGTGATCCGGTTGTGTGGCACGCGCATCGCGCCCTGTTCGTTGTCGATGAAGCGGTTCCCGCCACGGCTGCCCAGCGCCCCACCGCCCAGGTCGACGATGACCGAGTGCCCCTCGCCCCCGCCACGATTGTTCAGCGCGAAGCCGTAGCCGGTCGTGCCGATGACGTCGGTGTTCTCCACCAGCAGCTTGGTGCTGCCACCGCTGTCGCGGACACTCTGCAGGTTCAGTGAAATGCCGCCCCCGCCTTGCTGCGGGTCACCGCCGACGATCCGGGTGTTCCGGATCTCATACGACAGCTCCGAGTTGCGACCTGAGTTCGAGAACTGGATCGGGTCGGTCACCGAGCTCTCGATGACGCTGTCGACGATCTTGAGCGTCAGCTTGCAGCGCGTGCAGAAGTTCGCCTCGTCGGTGCGCGGCGCGCCGAACATGAACGCCTCGATGCCGGTGTTCGACCGGTTGCCTTCCTGCTTCGTGTTCTTGAAATGATAGTTGCGCACGAGCATCACCTGCTCCGACTGGCCCATCAGGTAGGGGATGATGCTGTCGGAATTGCGCTCGCCGCGCCCGATGTTGTCGGCCGTCGAATCCAGGATGACGGTCTCGACGTGGCTGTTCTCTCGCGTGCGTACGAAGTAGGCGCGTCCGCCGAGGTCGGAGAAGTCGTTGCGCTGAAACCGGTAGTTGCCGCGGCTGTCGCCCGACTGGAAGACCCGGATGGCCCCCAGGTCTTCGCCGTCGTAGAAGCTGCTGTCTTCGACCCTGATGTCATCGACCGACCCGCTGGCCGCATCGAAGCTGATGGCGTAGACCAGCCCGCGTTCGTCCTCGATGTGCTCCGCGGCGTTCCCCGAAAACGTCGAGTGATGAATGAAGGTGCCCGAGTAGTCGGTGCTCGCGCCCGAGATGGCGGCGTTGCCCATATTCATGAAGTGGATGCCGGCTACCTCGTTGTGATCGGACAGCTCGACCATGACGCCGCCAGGCAGCGCGGCCGTGTTGGTCAGCCCCACGCGGTCGGCCGCGTCTTCAAGTAAGGCGCCATCGGCGCCGATGCCGAGCAGCTTCTGACGCGGCTTCAGCGCGATGCCGCCGTCCAGGACCATGCCGCTGTCACTGGCCAGCAGGTAGATGGTGTCGCCCGCGGCCGAGGCTGACTCCGCCTGCGACAGGGAAGCGAAGGGGCGGCCCTGGCTGCCGTTCCCACCGGACCCGGCATCGGCGGAGACGTAGATCGTCGCGCCCGCGGAACTTCCTGGCGCCTGACCCTGGGCGGGCGAGCTCAGCGTCAGCACCATCCCGAGCACCCAAAGCGACGGCACGATCCCACAAGATAGCTGGTGTGTCATGGCGGCTTCTCCAGTCAGGCAGGCCCGCGAGGGCAGATCTCGAGTCCGTGCAAACGATCATGCACGAGCGGGTGCCGCGCGTTCAATCCGAATCGTCAGGCTGAGGGGGGTATGGCTGAGCCGAATGCGTGCCTGGCCTCGTCGGTGAGCAGATACCGAATGATGAACACTCCGACGATGGTACCAATGGGGATAAAGATCAGTCCCATGATCGCGAGGACCATCGCCAGCCATCGTCCCCATTCCCGCAGTTGCAGCACCCCGACCACCGCCGCAATATTCAACACACCGAGGCCGCTGAAAAGGAAGACCCCAGAGGACAGACCGAAGGTCACCATGCCTGCTTCGGGATCGTTCCCTATCTCCGGCAGCAGGATGCCGAGCAACATCAAGACCGAAGTTACGGCCACGAAAAGCGAGAACGCCGCACTGATGCCGAACCAGACGGCAATCAGCGTCACCTTGTCAGGCCGAACGCTTCGCGGGGAGCCTGTTCCGATCATGACGCCTCCTTCGTTTCGTAGGCCAGCCACGCGGAGCGACCGCAAGCCGGAATCTCCCTGTTGCATGTAGCGATCGCACCCTTATACATCTGAGAGCCGCCGAGAAACCGCATTTTCCTTCGCGCCCACAATCCTCCTCCTTCTGGAGCTGTGCGTTCTGGGCGTGCTTGGGTAGTGGGCTAATGGGGTGCTTCTTCCGTTCCGGTAGATGTGGATCCTGGTACTGCCGCAACTCCGAATACGCGCGTGGCTTCGTCGCTGAGCAGATACCGAATGATGAGCACTCCGACGATGGTGCCAATGGGGATGAAGAGCAGCCCCATGATGGCGAGGACCATCGCCAGCCATCGTCCCCATTCCCGCAGGCGCAACACCCCGACCACCGCCGCAATATCCAACACACCGAAGCCGCCGAACAGGAAGATTCCAAAGGAAAAAGCGAAGTACAGGATGCCTCGGTCTGGATCGTCCGCTACTTCCGGAAATATGACGGCGGGAAAGATAACGAGCATAGCTGCGAGCAGGAACAGCGAGATTGCCGCACTGATGCCGAACCAGACGGCAACCAACGTCACCTTGTCGGGCCGAACGCTTCGCGGGGAGCCTGTACCGATCATGACGCCTCCTTCACCATCGGACTGAGATTCGCGACCTCACTGAGGAGTTATTCGCTCCCGTATCACCGCATACAAAATCAACGTTCCCATGCCGATGCCGCTGACCTGACCCCCTGAGACCGTGCCAGCCCGAGCGGTAGAAGTCGGGCGTCACGACCAGGAGGCAGGATGCCAAGGAAGCGGTTCAGCACCGAGCAAATCATCACGAAGCTGCGGCAAGCCGAGGTGGAGTTGAGCGGCG
>MPMF02034701.1_pt1 | contig 15130 bp, 9 predicted proteins | sample 1617271 | NCBI WGS metagenome assembly MPMF02 (sample SAMN05944812, study PRJNA350692) | marine metagenome | biome: marine; feature: ODZ; material: water; isolation source: 120 m water sample prefiltered with 30 um filter, filtered on to 0.2 um... | place: Pacific Ocean | collected 2012-04-09... | reverse complement strand
GTCGAGCTGCGCCTCGGGCAGCGGGAACGTGCCCTCATGTTCGATTGGGTTCTGCGTTGCGATGACCACAAACGGTTTCGCCATCGGGTACGTCGTCCCATCGGTCGTGACCTGCCGCTCGCCCATCGCCTCAAGCAGCGCGGACTGCGTTCGCGGCGTCGCGCGATTGATCTCGTCGGCGAGCACGATCTGGTGGAAAATCGGGCCTTGCCTGAACTCGAACTCGCCGGTCTTCTGGTTGTAGATCGACGCGCCGGTAATGTCGCTGGGCAGGACGTCGGGCGTGCACTGAATGCGCGAGAAGCTGCACCCTAGGGTGATCGCCAGACTCCGCGCGAGCATCGTCTTCGCAACGCCGGGAACATCCTCCATCAGGATGTTCCCTTCGCACAGCAGCGCCACCATCGCCAGGCGAATCTGATCGCGCTTGCCGACGATGACCTTCTCGACGTTGTCGATGACCTTGCGGCCAAAACCAGCGATCTCTTCGACCTTCATGCTTCGCTCACTCGCCCTTCAGAAAGTGCCAGACCACTGTGGGAGGGGTTTCAACCCCGACGCCCGCGCCTTCTCGTCCGTGCCTGCGGGTCTCCGGATCCGCACGCCCAGTCCCATGATTGTATACGGCATTCGCGCGACACCGCGCAATACCTTCGGACCCGACAGTGAGAACAGTCAATCTGGGGGAACGACTGCGGTTCGGGCCTACGTCCCATCCTGTTTCAACGTGTTCGCCAGTTGTTCGATGTCGGAGGCCCGCAGCGTGCTGATCGTCTCGGCAAAGCGCTCCACTTCGGCATCCTCAATCACGCCGGTCGCCACAACCGGAGCACCATCCACCGCGGCCACGTCGTCGGTTTCTTGCGACAGGATTCCCTCCTCCCACCGCGCGTAGTCCACGAGCCTCTCGCCCAGCATCCGACAGCGCGAGCAGCGGAACTTCACGTAGACCGACATCGGCTTCCACTGGCTCATGAAGTGCCCCTGCTGCAGCACTTCACGGCCTCGGATCTGACGCCCGCACGAGCAGAGAATCCTCGGCTGATTTGACATGCGAAGTTGCCCTCCGTATGCTCGCCGATAATAGCACAAAGAGAACTCTCGATCAAGCAACGCGTCCGCCGTTGTCGTCGTAGGACAGGCGTCCTCGCCTGTCGCCTTTGTCGTCCGTGCCTGCGGGTCGCCCGACCCGCACTCCCAATCCCTCGCAGGAGCGGCTTCAGCAGGGAAACTCGACGTCTGAGTTCCCACGATGCCGCCCGCTGTTGTCGTCGTAGGACAGGCGCACCTGTTGTTTATTTTCGACAGTAAGCATGATACGCTTCTACTCAGCCTGTAGAGGAGGCCGAAGATGAAGCGTGCGTTCCTGTACTGCCGCGTTTCCACTCAGCAAATGTAAGTGACAATTCGTCCCCGAGTGCCCTCGATCGGTATGGCGAAGCGCAGTTCGATGTTCCCGTCGTCGTCGATCAGGACGCTCTCCAACACCGCGTGGAGCAGGTCGCGCTGCTCTTCGCGAGTCAGGTTGTCCAGGCGCTCTCTCGCCTGTGCCAGTCATTGCTCAACCCAGTCGATCTTCCATCGGGTCGTGAGGGCATTACGTTCACGGGCGACCTCTTCGAGCTGCGTCTGTGGCTGTTCCTCACTCATCGGCGGCATCTGCTTCCGCCACGCCCGCCACAGCCTCGTCGCCTCGTCGCCGATGCCAGCGAGGCGCGCTCCACATCATCGCAGCACCAGTTCCGCACCTTGCATCCCTTGTTCTGATGTCCGGGCGCAGCCTTGCCCCAGCACACGTATTACCGATACGCGCCGTTGCCGCCAGGGCGACCGCGTCCTCGGAAACGCGAACCGCATTCGGCGCAGGTGAGTAGCCCGGTCAGCAGGTACACGTGCTTGCTGTTCCAGGGCGAACGCTTGAGACTGACTGTCCGCTGGGCCTGGGCGCGGTCATACAACTCCTGGGACACGGTGGGCGGGACCGGCACCGTCACGTCCTTGAACCGGCCTTCGCCGACGTAGATCCGATTGCGGAGCATCCTATCGACCGTGGGGATGCTCCAGTTGGTACCACTCCGATGCGTCTGGACACCCATGGCCTTCAAGCGCTGGGCGATCTTCGAGAATCCGTTGCCACGCTCGGCACACCACTCGTACATCCGCCGCACGATGTCGGCCTGCTCGTCGTTGACTACAAGGCGCTTCGCGTCGCGGTCGTAGCCGTAGCCGAAGGGGATCGTGACTGCCTCCACCCACTGACCGCGCTGGGATGCTTCGACCTTGCCTCGCTTCATCCGGCGCACGATCTTCTGCTTCTCGCGCTTGGACAGCGCGCCAAACAGGTCGCTGAGGAAGCCATCTTCCTCGTCGGCCAAGTCGAACTCCTTGCCAGGCGTGACGATGGCGATCCCGTTCTCGCGGAACGTCTTCCTGATTACCAGTCAGTCGAGCATGTCGGTGCTGCGGGAGAGACGCACCATCACGATGACGGCGCGCTTGTCGAAGCTGCCCTCCCCTGCGTCGCGCAGAAGGCGCATCATGGCGGGGCGAGCCTCGACAGTCTCGCCGGAGATGCCCGCGTCCTCGTACAGCTCATGCTCCCAACCGCGCTGTTCGCATAGGTCAGTAGTATGCGCTTCTGGGCATCGAGACCGTAGCGTTGTGTCTGACCAGCCGTGGATACCCGGACGTGGATGGCGACTTTCATCCGTGCCCCTCCTGGCGTCCTCAGTCTGCAGGTCGTTCTCCCGCCACCGGGGCACGACTCTCGGGAGTCCTGGATATGCCCACCTGGTCTCCAGGGAGTACCGCTCACTGGAGTCGAAGGGCAGAAGATACGCGGTCGTGCTTGCGGAAGCGGGCGGCACGCAGCGCAGGTGCCCATCGGCCCATCGCCGAAGAAACGTCGCAGCCGATCAGGAGAGTCCACATGCCCCCTCTACGTGCCCCCTTTCTGTTGCCTGTTCTTGCGTTCCCATGCCACCTGGCTTGCGCGCAGATGTCTGAACGCGTGGAGAACGGGAGCTTCGAGAAGATCGCAGGGGAACTGCCCGAAGCGTGGACGTGCACCGCGGACCCATCCGGCGTGGAGCGGACGATCAGTATCGTGCCGGGGCGTGATGGCGGCCGCGCTGTCAGGATCGACTGCACGGCCTACGAGTGGATCGAAGATGGCACTGGCAGTAGCCACGCTGATATGATGCAGCAGGACGGTTTGGCGCTGCGCGCCGGAATGGCCTATCACGTGTCCCTATGGGCACGCGCCGAGGGCATCGACGAGGCCGATTCAGTGCGCGCGCGAGTCTTCGACACCTCGGACTGGCAGCTCATGGGTGGCCAATCCCTGGCGGTCACTAGAGGCTGGACGCAGTTTGAGTTCGACTTCATCGCCCCACGAGACGTGGTCCCAGCCCACTGCGTGTTCTGGCTCACGCTGTCGGAGGTCGGCACGCTCTGGCTTGACGATGTGTCGGTCAGCAGCGGCGCGCCAGGCATGGTATTCACCGAACTCATGCCGCCCGGCTCCAGCAGGAACCTGATCCCCAACGCGGGATTCGAGCTGGGCGAGGACCGGTGGACCTCGCTGGGGCTGGGTACAGGATGGTGCGGAGGTCTGGCGCACCTACACGGGAGAGCGCGAACCGGCGACGCCGTGGAAGGGGCTCGCGCCCTCAGAATCGACCTCGGGCCAGGAATCACCCCCGGCACTCTGGCCGGCGTGCCAACGCCCGTGAGCACCCTCCAAACCCGGCCTCTCGCCGCGACGAGGGGATGGCTTGAGGTGCAAGCCGGGGAGACACACACCCTATCGGCGTACCTGCGAGCCGACCGGCCCGGTGTGAAGGCCAGACTGTCGCTGGTCTTCGGGAAGCCCAGGGAATGGGGCATTGCGCGTGATCACAGCGTGGAACTCACCACAGAATGGAAGCGGCACTCGTTCAGTACGGTGGCCGAGACGGATGCCGTGTTCGTCGCGCTCGGACCGGACCTGACCGATACCCCCCAGTCGTCCGCTACTGCATGGATCGATGCCGTCCAGTTGGAGGTCGGTGAAGAGGCTACGGACTTCGCGCCGCGTGAGGCGGTGGAGGTCGGCTTCGATGCCGGCGGCTTCGGCACGGTCTTCATCGGTGACAGTGTGGAACTCGCCGTTCGGGTCCGCAATGATTCCTACGACGCCGTTGCGATGGAGCTATCGGCCCAGCTTGAGGACTACTTCGGCGAACGCCACGCCATGGGCGGGGTGACCGTTGAGGCTCCGGCCGGGCGGACGACGCAGGAGGTCTGGAGCATGCCGTTGCCCGGAACCGGGCACTACGCAGCCGTGATCTCCTGGCGTGCGAACGGCCGGGACCACGAGCGGATTCTGCCGCTCGCCGCGATCACTCCTTACGCCGATGATGATTCGCCCTTCGGCATCAACCACATGTCGGCCGATCCCCTCCCGATGCGGCTCCTGCGGCAGGCCGGCGTTACGTGGCAGCGTGACTGGTCGATGAGTTGGCAAGAGATCGAACCTGAGCCCGACCAGTGGCATTTCGATATGCCCGATCAACTCATCGACCGCGCGACAGACCTGAAGCTGCACTCGCTCTGTCTTCTTCCGCCATTCCCGTCCAATGACTGGTCCACGTCGGCCCCGGAGCAACCGGAGCCCTACCCCTGGACGCGTTGGGCCTATGCGCCCGAAGATACGGGCCCCCTTACGCGGTTCATCGGCCAGACCGTCACGCGCTACCGAGGCCGGATTGGGACGTGGGAGTTCCTCAACGAGCCCGTGTGGACGGGCCACGCGTTGCCTGCCGCCCACTACGGGCTGCCAGGCGCCGACTACACGGTCGCGGACTACGTGGAGCTGCTCAAGCCGGCCTACCGCGCGATGAAGGCGGCTGATCCGGAGTGCACTGTCGTGGCCGGAATAGGTGCATGGCCCGATGACTGGGCGCGGCGTTTCATCGAGGCCGACGGCCTCCGGTACGCCGACGCGATGAACGTGCACATCTACGGCGGGAATAGCGCTCCGGAGGGGTACATTCAGCCCATGTCCGGCATCGAGACTCTGATGCGCCAGCGCGATCAGGCACGCCCCATCTGGGTCACGGAAGCAGCATACTACGCAGCCGATCGACCTCCCTGGCGGCCCTTCGTGCCGCCCGAATCGTCGTGGGCGGGAGACCGGCTGCTGCCAAGCGAGAGGATGTGCGCCGACTACTCGGTTCGGTTCGCGATCATCATGCTCGCCCATGGGGCGGAGCGGCTGTTCTATCACAGCGGTATGGGCCTTGGAGCCGGGGTCAACGACCCGGCAATCCTCGAATCTGGACTGCTCGATTACGGCGGCGAGCCGCGCAAGCTCTACGCGGCCCAGGCGGCGCTCGCAAACGTGTTGGGCCCAGACCCGGCCTACGCGGCGGAGCTTCCCCCGCCCGCGGACCCAACGTCGGGCGTGCACGGGTACGCATTCCAGTGTGGCGCGCGGGCGGTTCTGGCGGCGTGGCAGAGAGAGGGGGGTCTCGGACAGTGGGCCCTTGAGGCAGGCGCCGACGCGCAGATCTACGACATCATGGGGAATTCTCGGGCCGAGCGGGACGTCGTGTTGGGACCGTCGGTCGTGTACGTCGTCAGCTCTTCCGACTCCGCGTCCAACCTGGCGCGACTGTGTCGGCTGCGGGATGCGCGGGCGAAGTAGAGGCTCTACGCTTGGCCCTGCCTCTCGCGGCACCCAAAGCCAGCGCTCGACCGCCTCCTCGTAGAAGCGCCTCAGCTTCTGCATGTCGACATGGTATTCACTCACCATCGGCTCCGGCGAACGTCGCCTTGCCAGTGCCCGTGACGGTGAGGTAGATATTGGAGTCACCGAAGACGACCGCCTTCTTCTGTACGTAGCGCCTGATGCCGGTGGGGATATGCCGCCGCACGCGCGGGCCGTCGGCGCGGTAGTCGTAATCAAGGAGGTCGCGCGCCCGCCCCGCCGGCACTCCTCAGCAGTCGAAGACCAGGTTGAAGGGCGAGCCGAGCTGTCCTCCCCACGGCGATGCGCCGAAGTTGCCCATCGGCGCGGCGGCGCGGAAGTTCTGCATCAGATCGCCCGTCCGCTGCCACGCTGCGAGGGGATGATCGAACCCGCCGGCTCTCATGCACGCGACATTGATCCGCCCCTGTGCGGTGCTCCAGTGGCCGCCGTGCACGCAGGTGCCGTAGGTCATCAGTCCACCTTGGGGGTAGTCAGGCTCATCGTAGGCGGGGGTGTTGGTGATGAGAAGAGCGTCCGGCGCCAGTTCTTCGATTGAGACCATCCGGTCGATGATCTTCTTGGCCTGAGCGTCGTCCACCACTCGCAGGCAGACCGCGTCGTGGTTCGGTGTGGTTTCGTAGTAGCCGTGCTGGTTTGCGCCATAGACGCCGCGCTTCACGCCATCGGGGCCCTCAGACATGATGAATGATCCCTCGTCATCCATCAATGAGGGCAGCACCTCGCGAACGGCGTGGGCGGTCGCGCCATAGCCGTCCACAGCAGGGCGTTGACCGACCATCTCACACACCTCGTCGAGTCGGACTATACCCGCGCAGTAATTCACCGACAGCTCGGTGAGAAACGCCATCTGCGGGTTGCCATCGGCATCGACGTAGACGCCGTGCCGGCGCTGGCGGACCTGATCGTCGATGAGGTAATGATTCAGCAAGAGGCCGCGCAGCGGCTGGCACTGCAGCCGGGGCGCAAGGGTCCAGAGGCTCTCTCGGAGGTGCTGGTATCGCTGTCGCCGGAGATCTCGCCATCGCTTCAGAGCTGGTGCGGATGCCGTCGATGCGGAAGCGGCATCACGCCCGCTGTCCAACTTCCCAGCGGATGCGAAGTCCACAGACCCACGAGACGCCCGGCATACCCCGCCGATCTCGGGTCCCACAACCAGATGTGCAGGCATCTGGACCCCGGCAGCCGAACGAGTGGAACCAATGGCTGACTGTTCAGCCAACACCTGGGCGACCAGTTCCATATGGGGAATCCCGGCTCAGGTGGCTCCCATTTGCTTGCGCCACCTGGCGCGTGGTCGCGAGACCTTTTCGGACGGGCTACGGCTTGCCACATCATGGGACGGCTATGAAGACAGCAGAAGCAGGAATCGTCATCGGCGCGATGCTGTGCGCGGACCTCGCACATGGCGCGGATCTGTCTGTGAGCACGTCTGCCTTTGAGTTGACCAACCGGCGCATTGCTGTGAAGATCGACCGGCAGACCGGTGCAGTTCGTTCGGTCCGCGACAAGGACCAGGGCGTCACGTACCCGTTTGCCGGGATCGGGTTTGAGGTCACAACAGAGACAGGGTCGATTCGGGCAGAGAAGGCCGAGAGGGTCGAGACAGCGAGGAACGGGGTGGAGCTTCGCTTCACCGGCAACGGCCTGGACATCACCGTGCATTATCGCCTCGGTGCCAATGACCATTTCATTGAGAAATGGCTGACAATCAGAGCGTCGGATGGCGGACCCTATCTCCTCAAGAGCGTGTTCCTGGAGGACACGACGTCGGAGGCGTTTTCGGAGATCCATTTCCACGACGACCAGACGATCTGGCACTGCCCCATAAACCTGTTCCTGCGGGGTGAAAAGGGCGGTTGCTTCGCGGGGCTGGCGTATCCATACTGGGAGCTCAAGCAAAACGGCAAAGAGGGCTTTCGTCTCGGCTACCAACCCAACTACCAGGCCGCGAACGGAGAGGCGAACGTCAGCGAGAAGTACTTCATCGGCGTGTATCGGAAGGAAGGCATCCACCGTGTTTCGCAGGGACCCTATCCCGGCAGAGGGCGCTGCAAATGGCTCAACTGGGGTGGCAAGGCAGGACTGGTCCAGCATTTCAAAGGAAAGCAGATCCCCGCAGAAGTAAGAGATGTTCCGCTGGAAACCCTCGATTGGGGCGAAGTGTGGGCCATGCAGGAGCTCATGCGGCACGTGCTTCCCGATGATCTACCGTTGCCGGAAGACGGGTTTTGGATCTGGCAGAACGGCTGGTGGGCCGGGCTCTGGAAGATCGACGCCGGGATTCTTGATCTGCTGAAGCAGGCCGGCATCCACGATGTCATGACTGCTCATACCTGGTATGGGCGGGGCAACCATCCGATGAGCCCTCCCTACATCGATCAGATGCGCGCGCAGCCCATGGGGTTTCCCAAGGACAGCGGAATTGCTGGGCTGCCGGGCCCGGCCGGGCCGGCGGCGGGGCTGCATGCCAATCATGCTGAGGTCAAGCTCGACTCGTTCTCTCCAGGCGAATTCACGCCGGAGTTCATCATGCCGCCTGCCATGAATGCACTCTATGATCATGGGCAGAAGATCGGCGTCCATGTATCCAGTTTCTCGCTGCCCTGTGTCTACTTCAAGGACCATCCCGAATGGGCATCCATCGACGAGGACGGGAAGGTAAGCGAGTACCTCTTCGGGCGTAAGGTCTCGTGCCCTGCCTGCGACCCCTACATGGACCACACGCTCGAGATTCTCGATCACGTCTTCAGCAAGTACAAACCGCGCTGGTGGGGTTTTGACGGACGGTGGCTCAGCTATTGGGAGGTCCCTTCTTACAGACCCGGCCCGAAGGGTCTGGGATTCGATACCTGCCATGCCACACACCACGGACACCTGCCCGGCGACAATCTCTACAAGGAATGGAAGAACATCCAGGAGCTCGTTCGCGCGCTTCGTCTCCGTCACCCCAAGATGTGTCTTGAGCAGTACCTCGGTCTCAAACGCGGCGGCCCGTGGGCCCTGCGCTACTTCAATGCCGACGACAACTATTACGAGACCAACGGCGCGCTCATGAACCGCTTCCAGACCTGGCATAACCAGAACGATCGTTTCCGCCCGGTCTACAAGAACTATGCAGCCATATTCGGCGGCAGCCCCGCGGAATTCCGGAACAGCGTCATCAGCAGCATCAGCGCTACCAGCTATTGCCAGGTCGGCCCTGGCTACAAAGACCTTGCTATAGAGGAGAACCGAGATTTCCTCAGAATGTGGCGCGCCTGGGCGACGAGGAATCACGCCTACCTGAAGGTCAAGCGGGACCTCTTTGACAGCCCCGGCGACTCGCCGGTGGACGGCAGCGCGCACATCATCAGAGATCGCGGGTTCCTGTTTCTGTTCCCGGCAGGAGGGATGTCGGCCCGGGCGTCCATCCCGATCAGCCGTTGGATACAATTGGATGAGAACGCCAAGGCTCTGTACCAAATCAGAGAGATCTATCCGCGCGAAGCAACCGATCTGGGCGTATACAAGTACGGCGCGGAGCTCCTGTACGACATGCCCAAAGGGTCCGCGGTCATTCTCTCGCTGGAACCGGCCCCGGCCGGCAGCAAGCCCCGGCGCCCGGTTCTGCAGGAACAGCCGGAGACACTCGTCGTTCCGGCATTCAGGACCGTGGCGCAGACCGCTTACGCCGATGCCCCCGCACGTCTCCATCGGCACTACGCGTTTGATACGCTCATCGAGAACGGCGCCTCCACGCCCGACGCCTCACCAAACACTGCCCACGCCCGGCTCTCGGGGCAGGAGCTGTGTGAAGGCGTGATCGGCAAGGCGTTGCGGTTCAAGGCGGGAAACAAGGGGGTTGCTCTCGGCGATCTCGACCTCAGAGCGCCGGCGACATTGTGCTTCTGGCTGAGGTCAGACAATGCACAGGCTGAACGGATTGTCTCACAGCTCGAAGGACCGACGAGCCAGACCGGCTGCCTGCGTCTCATCGGAGGAAGCCTGCAAGCGTGGAATGCACAGGAATGGCCCGTCGTGGTGAATGGCCTGAGTCACAAGGACGTCTGGCAACACGTAGCCGTGGTCTATAGGACAGACGGGACGGTCACCGGCTATCTCAATGGCAAGGAGGTCAACACGGCCTACGGCGGATTTGATTTCACGGGTGTCAAGGCGGCCATCGGCGCCCCGTTCCTCGGCCTGCACGGGCGCCCTTTCACAGGTGCTCTGGATGACTTCCGCATCTACAGCGGCGCCCTGAAAGGGAGCGAGATCCGGAGCATGTACCCCCAAGAGTACTTCAGCAAGTCGGCAGCCGCTGCGGCCAAGGCCGCTGCGCCTGTGCCCGTCACACCCCAATCGTTCCGCCAGGTCGGTCAGAACCGCAAACAGATCCCGCTGACCGATGGGTGGACCTTTAAGGCTGACCTGGAGAGCCAGGGCGTGGCGAAGTCCTATTTCGCCGCTGATTTCGATGCCCGGGATTGGGAACCGGCGCCCGTACCGTGCGGATTCGACAACTGCAGTCCGAAGCTGGAAAGGTATTTCGGCACCTGCTGGTTCCGGCGGACCTTCACCGTTCCCGGGACGATGAAGGGGCAACGAGTCGTCCTTCGTTTTGAGGGGGTCAACTACAACAGCTCAATCTGGGTCAATGGCAAGCTCGTAGGAGAAAACGATGACCCGTTCCTGCCCTTCGAAGCTCACATCGAGGACGCGGTCAACTACGGCGAGAAGAACCTCCTCGTTGTTCGCGTGGACAACATACGCAGGCCCGGTCAGTTCCCCCTGTTCGAAGGCTGGTACGGTCAGGGGGGGATTCTCCGGGAAGTGTACCTGTGCTCGACGGATCCCGTCTACCTGCGCGCGGCACATATCACCGCAGTACCCGATGCGACGGGCGGGACGTTCTCACTGAAAGCCGTTGTTGAGAACCAAAGCGCTCGGAGCTCGAGACCGACTGTCAAGGTGACCATCGCAGATCTGCAAGGCAACACGCTTGGCGCTTTCTCTACGGAAGCGATAACGGTCAAGGAACAGGACGAGGCCGACGCGACGATCGAAGGCACCATCAAGAATGCTCAGCCCTGGTCGCCCGACAACCCGAAGCTCTATACCGCCAGAGTTGACCTGCTTAGCGACGGCAAAGAGATTGACAGTGTCACTGCGCGTCTTGGCTTCCGAAGAGTCGAAGCGAAAGAGGGCCGGATATTCCTGAATGGTAAGCCGATTTACCTGAAGGGATTCAATCGGCATGAGGATTCGCCCAGGAAAGGGATGGCGACTGATCTGGAGCTTGCGCGATCCGACCTGACGGATATGAAGAAGCTGGGGGCTAATTTTGTCCGTCTGTGCCATTATCCGCATCACAGCGGTGAACTCGATATCTGTGATGAGCTGGGGCTGCTGGTGATGACCGAAAACGCGATGAATGGATGGGGATGGCCTGCAGACCATGGTGCCCCGAATGCAGGGCTCGGGTGGAACAAGAATCATGTGCCGGCCATCGTCGGAAACTCCAGACGGAGTATTCGCGCAATGATGCACAGGGACTATAACCACCCCTCCATCATTCTCTGTTCAGTCGGCAACGAGCCCGCGGAAGAACACGCCGAGATTGTCGCCGCATGTAATGAGCTTATTCTGTATGGCCGGAGCCTGGATCCAACCCGTCTGTGGACCCACGTCTCATGCAGAGTTCAACTCCCTAACGCCGAGACGTTCTTTCAGTCTGACGATGTCATAGGTCTCAACTGCTACCCCTCAGCGCAGAAAGGGGTAGATGCCCAGACGGTAAAGGATGGATTCCCAGAGACGCGCGAGTTTTGGGAGCAAGTTCCGGAGCGAGTGCGTCAATGGTATCCGGACAAGCCGATTGTAATTACCGAATGCGGCCATCCTCTTCCCGGGGTGAACTGGATGGCCCCGGAAAGCCTCCAGGCAATCATAACCAGAGCAGAGCTGGAGGGCATTACGTCTTCGCCTCATCTCAGTGGCGCTGTTATATGGCATTATGCCCGGCACACCTGGCCCTCTGATGCCTTCTATTCCGGGGGACAGAGCATCAGTCCCTACGGGTACAAGAGCAGAGACAGAAAGAGGAACTTCGAAGCTATGGCCGTCATAGAAGAGTACTTCAAGAACAGGCTCCCGCCGGGATAGGGGTAGGAGCACCGCATTGGTTTGCGATGTCTGTGCCCCCGAAAAAGTCCGTCCGCGTTGCCCTGACGCGACTTACGGCCACTTGCGATCAGCGGCAGATCATGGTATGCCCTTTCTATCACCACGTTGAGTTCGCGCCCCAGGCCGAAGTCGCCCTTGCGCAACTCGATGCGCTGGGGCCACGGGATGATGAGGGCTCCCCGGCGCAGCATCTCGGCGCGCTGCTGCTGCGTCTCCTCCCAGCGAGCGAAAGCCCCCGGGTCTGGGACAAGAGCATACAGATCCCAAGGCCCATCGTCGGAATCCCGGTAAGCGGTCCACTGGTCGCCTTCTGCATGCACCGTGGCCCACAGATCGACGTAGCCCTGCCTGTGGTGGACGTCCGTGAGAAGCGCGGTGGCGTCCAGGCGGGAGAGATCCTCGGCGGCGAAGTCGTGATCGCGCGCGATTGGCTTGCCCGCGTAAAGAAGCTCGCCATCGGGCGCGTCGACGTGGATCTCGACCTGGTACGACGTCCCGCCGCCGCGCATGGGGACGATGTTGTCGAGGTCCACAAGGTAGATCCCCGCTGGCGCGGGCGGCACCACGTAGCGGAACTGCAGCATCTGCCCGGACTCGAGCGGATCCAGGTAGCCCGTGCCCCTCGGCGTGGGCGCCAGTGTCTCCAGTCGCTGCCACAGGGCAGGATCGGAGGGAAATCGCTCTTGCCCGTAGGCCACAAGATGGCTAAGCAGCGTGAGGGCAATGGCACATGGGATTGTCCGCCGGGCAGACATGGCCGCCATTCTTCGCACAGAGCCTCGCATGAATCACCCTTCCGCTGCTGCGCGAAACGCCCTGCCCCTACTCCACTGCAGGGGGAGCAGGGGCTTGATCGGCGTACTCGTTCGGCGTCATGTTATCGACCGATCCTCGCGGACGTCCGATGCTGCGCCGTCGGTCATCCGGAGCACCAAGCCACCTGACACTCGTGACTTGACCCGCCGATGTTGGATGATCGGGTTGCCGTTCCCTTCCCGCCGGCAGGCATGTGTGGGGACCAGTGGCCAAGTGTGGTAAGAACCAAATGTCAGCGCACGCGCCTCGTAGCGTCCCGTCGACGGTGCCGTCGGCGGCCGTATATGTGCTCAGGACCTGCGGGAACGGCGAGCGCGACGTTGATTCGCTGGCGCGGCCACAATGAAGTGAACCGCGTGGATGTACTCGTAGAGGTGGCAACCCAACACGCTCGAGCCTCGCGCCGCTCGCGATGCGCCTTGGACATGGGTGTATGTGTTGTCGCCGCAGCACGGGGGGGGATCTTCCATGACACGCGCGCACGCGACCTCATGTCGGGGCCCCAATCGCTGGAGTTCGGTGGCTGGCGCGTCCTGCGTCCTCACCATCGCCGATCAAGACGGCACGAGCGCTCTCGCGGTCCACGAGAGGGAGCGCCCGCGCCTGCAACTGCACGGATCGCCCGCCAGTCCATTGGGGATCAAGCATGAACACCGCGGCGCATGACCACATCAGCCAGTTACAGCGTGCTGCCGACACGCGGTCCCTCTACCCCCCTGGGCATCCAAGCCACCAGGATGCGGTCAGCCGGGCGCGCGAGGTGCTGACTTCCCTGGTGAATGCCGAGGGCAAACTCGACATTGGGGTCATGCCGGACGGGATGTCCATCAACGGTGAAGCCATTGAGGATGAGTCGGGCCTTGTCGGCGACACGGCGACCGCGTGGTGGAAAGGTGGCATCTGCGGCGTGCTCATCCAGAGCCTACCATCGCCGGAGGAGACAGAGGCGCTCCTCGACGCGCTGTCGTCCCAAGACGCCGACGCCGGCGAGACTCTGGTAGCGCAATTGGATGCGCTCGAGTCAGACGCCGTCCGCGTTGCCACGCTCGAATACGACAACCTGGTCCCCAGGGCTGCTATGCCGGGCGGGGCCTTATCTGATAGCACGGATCTGCTGCGAAGCCTCGTGGATGCGAGCGCCGTGACGGCGCTCACCACAGACGAGCGTACCCGGCTTATGGCGATGCTCGCCGACCAGACGCACCTCACCCAGGCCATGCATGCGGCGGCCCTGCCCGGGGGAACTGGACTGCCTGGCACAGCCGGACTCGATCCGAATGCTGACGAGGCATTGCTCACGATCGATGGCCACGCAGTGGAGCAGTTCGACGAATCGGGCATCGCCTTGGCCACGACGCTGCAGCGCCTGGCGGAGATCGCCGTCGGTGAAGGCCTGACACCGCGGGAAGCCGTAGCCCAGCTCGCCGACGCAATACGCGAGCTTGATGTGGCGCAGCTGGGGGCTGCCTACCGCGCCGACGCGGTGGCGTCCACGGCCGATTTCGATGTTCTTGCGGAGATCGCCAAGCACTTCACGGTTGATGAAATCGTCCAGATCGCTCGCTCCCAGCGGAACGCCGTGCAGGGCGAAGCATCAGTCACCTTCCGCCGCATGCTCACGCGCGTGGCGCCCACCCGCGAGCGGCTTGCCGAGGTCATACCGGCGTTGCACGCGGCACTGCTTGACGACGGCATGTCCGAAGATGTCTTCCAGAGCACGCTGCAGCTCGTGATGAACGAAGCCGTGGACGCCCAGCCTGACGAGACGACAATCCGCGGGACCGACCCCAAGGTCCGCGAGGAGCGCAGGTCTGAGTTGGCGTCGGGCATCGAAGGCCTGCACAGCCGCGACGCGCTTCGGTCTCGCCTCAATACATGCCTCGAGCTGCTGGGGGCATCGCTTGGATCTGAGACCTTCACGAAGGCGTTGGATGGGCTCAAGACCGCGTGGGGGCAACTGCCCCCCGACGCCCAAGTGGATCTCCGGCCTTCAGTCACGCGTGCCCTGCTGAGCCTCGCTGGGCCCGAGGGTGATATCGACGCGGACGCCGCCGAGCAGGTGAGAGCCGTGGCAGGAGAGATGCTCTGCGATTTCAACCCGGAAGACATGCTCGCGTCACTACAGAGCGCCGGTGATGAGACCCGCAGTCAGACCATAGAAGCCCTGGCATCGGACCACGCCGGCCGGCAGCTACTGATCGGCGCGCTGGCGACCGACAGCTCCGTCCTCAGTGAAGCCGACGTTAGATCAGTCGTTGAGGCCCTGATCCGAGCCGAGGAAGGCGGGACAGACGCGCGTTCGCGGTTTGCTCACGCGATCATTAGCCCCGGGTGCCGGTTCCCTGTGGTGGCTATCGATGCCATTGCTGACGTCGGCGACGCCCCGGTCCAGCG
>MPMF02333883.1_pt1 | contig 15151 bp, 9 predicted proteins | sample 1617271 | NCBI WGS metagenome assembly MPMF02 (sample SAMN05944812, study PRJNA350692) | marine metagenome | biome: marine; feature: ODZ; material: water; isolation source: 120 m water sample prefiltered with 30 um filter, filtered on to 0.2 um... | place: Pacific Ocean | collected 2012-04-09... | reverse complement strand
CTGACGAAGGGGCATGCACAACTGTGGAACATGCATCAGAAAAAGCGCGACATGAAAAAATGTTGGTTACGTTTCTTCAGACCCATCGTGGGATCGCGTTCAGTCACATGTTTGCCATGAAAGAATATCCATCGGATGTACTGCCTCTTTACGCTCAAGGCTATTCTCTTGCACGTTACCTAATCGAAGAGAAGGGGCACCGCAAGTTTGTTGCGTTTATTGGTGACGGTCTGCGTGATGAAAATTGGTTGCGGGCCCTCGATGCGACCTATGGGGTCGATAACCTTGCCGTCTTGCAAGATGCGTGGCTTGCGTGGGTCAAACAGGGGAGTCCACAGCGAGGAGCGGTTCCAGAAATTGGAGTAACTCCTTTAGTCTCTCTTGCTAGTGCCGAGCAGCGAGAGCGGCCCAAGCCGAACCTGATCCATCGAATCGAGAACACCAGCAGCAGCAAAACACAAACCTCATCAACTCCATCTAGCAGCTTGGCAGCAGTAAAAACAACACCGGCTGGCGATGGGTGGTATGCTGCCGGTGCGCGATCTGTGGCAGAGCCACTCTCTTTTGCCCCTGGTAGCATTGCAGCGGCCATGCGAAGGGAAAGACATCAGGCGACTAGACAGCAGCCGCTCCAGCAGCCCCAACAGACCATCTTGCGATAGGCGCTTTTGTGCTACAAAAGCTGGGTCATTGCACCTTCTAAACGCCGGAGCGCTTTTTGGCTGCCGCTACCGGTTAACCGGGCGTAAAAAACGTTTTCGTCAGCAAAAAGAAAACTGGCGATGCAAAGCAGAGCGAGTCAATGCGGTCGAGCACACCGCCATGGCCCACGACGAGCGTGCCGTAATCCTGAACGCCACGATCCCGCTTGATGGCAGACATCGCCATGCCACCGGAAAATCCCACCAGCGCGATGACAAACGACAGGCAACCCGCCTGCCATTCATTAAACGGGGTCGCCCAATAGAGTGCCGCACCTAAGAGTGCAGTGCTGCCAACCCCTCCAATAAGCCCCTCCCAGGTTCGGGTGGAACTAATCGCCGGGGCAATAATGCTTTTGCCAAGAATTTTGCCCCAGATATATTGAAATGCATCACTCATCTGAACCATGAAAACAAAATAAAATAACAGCAAGGCATTTTTACCCCAGGCTGCTGGGGCGGCGAATTGGGTGGGATTTTGTTGGGCTTCATTGAGGAGGCGGAGATCTTTTGAGGTGTAAATATCCAAATACAGCAATGCTGGGGTAAGGCTCAGGCAATAAATACACAACACGAGCCCTGCCTGGATCTTTGCTGTTCTCTCAAGAAAGCGCTTTGGGTCTCCAGAAAAGGCGACTCTCGCGGTCACAAACAGCAATCCGTAGACTGGAATTAAAATGCTGTAGATATCGTATTTTCCCATCCCCACCAACACAAATTGTAGCGGCGTGAACAGAACAAAGACCCAGAAAAGCGTCCGATGATCACTTAATCGAGTCGGGGTCAGGGTAATAAATTCTCGCAGTGCCCAAAAAGAGAGCAGGCCGAACAAAACAACCGTTACACTACGTGGCAAAAAAAGTGCTGCCGCCAGGAGGGAGCAGAGCAACCACCAGACTCGTACGCGGCGATTGAACGTCTCAACGTCGGCTGATTTTATGCCGGATTCTGGCTGACCCTTTAAAAATTGGCCGACAGTCGTCGCCACGCCGAGCAACAACAGAACTCCCGCTACAAAAATCCAGGTCACTGGGTCATTTACCATAGGATCAGACGCCCTTCAGACGCAAAAGGCTTTTTCGGGCCCGCGTAAGAAAATCCACTTTCTGTTCTCCCGGCTCAAGCACAAGGGGAGGTCCAAACGTGATACTACTCAGCAACGGCACTGGTAAAAACTCACCTCGAGGGAGAATTCTATTCATATTATCCAAATGGACCGGAACCGCCTCCAGATCCGGTCTTTTTTTACACAGATAATAAAGCCCACTTTTAAACTCTCCAACTTGCTCACCGGCAGATCGATGTCCCTCGGGAAAGACGATCAGTGAGTCGGTATTGCTGATTTCTCGGAGCAGCATATCCACTGGGGATTGGTGTACCTTGATATCTCGGCGATCAATAAGCAAGGCATTAAACCGACCGGCGAGATACCGGCGGAGGCGTGTTTTTCCCCAATAATCTTTAGCCGCTACTGGACGGGTTAGAACGCGGATATAACTCGGCAGCGCGGACCAAATGACGAGCGAATCGAGGTGGCTTGTGTGATTTGCAAAATAGACCCGTTGGCGGGTATTTGGCTGGCAGTCCACCCAACGCGCACTGGCACCACTAATCAATTTGGCCATCAGGGCTATCAAGGGTCCGGTCATGGATTTTTTTGGCCAGTTTCCAAGGAGGACCCCATTGAGTCTGGGGGAAAATTCCTATTCTATCCTACTCGCGCGAGAACCCATCGACTAGGCATCCCCGAAGGATGGGCGAACAAAGAGAAAAATTCATCTTGCAGTCAATCGTTGCCGACGAGCCACCGAACGATCCAAACGAATTCTTCTGTCAGGTTACAGCTGGCGTATCGGGATCATCGGCACATCCTGCATGACCGAGTCGGTACTGCCCTGTCAAGTGGCGCATCTACGGTAAACAGTCTGCCACAACGATCACAAGCTTCACACCCCTTGTGGCCGTCAGAATTGTATCACGCGCAAAAGATGGGTGACTTTAGCCACTACCGATGTTGCGCTCGTTTTTTGGCCGAAAGATATATTGGACACAGGGATGTTCTTGGGGCTCACTCCTGTTCGAGACTTTTTGATTTCAGAGGAATGACACCAATGATAAAAAGAAACGAATCAATTTCGCATGAGAACACGTTTTCCGAAACCGATCCTGATTCCGACTGCCATGGAAAACAACTACAGCATCTTCACCGGATGGAGAACACTCTCACTCATGCAGATTCATTGTTTGGCGAAGCGCACGCCATCGAAAAGGGCGTCACTCTTTCATTAATATTGCCCGTTTATAATGTGAAGGAATCATTGCCAGCAATCATTCGTACGTTGGCCGATATGCCGATCGACAAGGAACTTATTCTCGTCGATGACGGCAGTACAGACGGTACCACCAAACTTGCGGCGGAGCTTGCCAAGAAATATAGTGAGTTGTCCTTACTCCAGCATGATCGCAATCGCGGAAAAGGTGCGGCACTCCGAACTGGGCTGAGGGCCGCATCGGGAAGTGTTGTTGTGGTTTTGGACGATAGGGTATCCTACAATCCCGATGATATCCTGATGTTGATTAAACCAATCCTTGCAAACTGCTGTGATGTTCTTTATGGGTCACATAGCCTCTTACCAGAGTTGCGACCGGGCTTCCGATTTGTTCGCATTTTTAACTATGTATTGACTGCTTTTTCCAATTTTTGTACCGGACAAAATTTAAGCGGGTTTGAGTGTTCCATAAAAGCTTTTAGACGATCTACCATCGAGGACATCGTCATCAGGCAGAACCGCTATGGGGTTGAAGCCGAATTGATCGCCAAGTTTTCCTATCGCGGGAAAAACATCTACGAGATGCCACTCTCCAGTCAGAAAACTGTAAAAAAACAAGGCTTCTGGAGAACTTGCCAGAGTGCCTGGTTCATTCTCCGCCATACGGTGAGTTGCTGACAGCACTTGATTGGTGTTTGCCCGCTGCGAAGAGTTGGAATCGCATCTCCTTGCTAGTCACCTTAAAGAGGCCCATCTATTCCGAGTCGGATCTTCGCGGTAGCATGAGTGTCGACACTCTTTCTTTCCCCTTTCCCGTCATGTTGCCTATGCCATTTGCCGGCCTCCATGTCGCTGCGTTTGAGAGCCGCCGCGCTGAAGATATGATCCGCCTCATCGAACGGCACGGAGGGCGGGCTCATGTGAGCCCTTCGATGCGAGAAGTGCCCATCAATAAAAACCAACAAGCGGTCGACTTTGCCCACCGGTTGATTACGGCAAATATTGATCTGGTTATTCTGCTCACTGGAGTAGGTATCAAGTTGCTCGTTGAGGTGGTCGAACGGCATGTTGACCGCGAGCGTTTTCTCTCTGCCCTGGCGGACACGACTACAATTGCTCGGGGTCCCAAACCAAGTAGCGCATTGAGAGATTTGGGCATTGAGCCAACGTTTATCCCGACTGCTCCATATACTTGGCGCGAAATTTTGCACACCATCGATCAGCAATTGCCAATTGCGGGACTATCTGTCGGGCTGCAGGAATACGGCACGACCAACCCCAGTTTGCTCGCGGGCCTTGAGGCCCGAGGGGCGACGGTGATCCCGGTCAAAATCTATCGCTGGGATCTTCCAGAAAAGACCGACCTCCTTGAGGCGAATATCCGCGATATTGTTGCCGGCAATATGGACACCGTCCTTTTTACAGCCGCCAATCAGATAAACAACGTTCTTGAGATTGCAAAACAACTCGGTATGGCAGAGGAATTTCGCGAGGCGCTGCGTCAAATGGTCGTGGCGTCCATTGGTCCCACCACCAGTGAGCAATTACGAAAATACGACTTGCCTGCAGATCTCGAACCCGAGCATCATAAAATGGGGCAACTCGTTTCAGATGCAGCCGAACATACGCCGCGACTGCTCGACCGTAAACGCAAACTTGCCGCTGTATTAAAAACACGACCCACGCGGGATGAAGCACAGGATCGCAACGCACCATGGTATCAGAGCCTGTTGCTCAAGGCATGTCGGAGGGAACCGGTGCCACGCACCCCTATTTGGTTGATGCGGCAAGCAGGACGATACATGAAAGAATATCGTGCTGTGCGCGAAAAAACGACTTTTCTTGAGTTGTGTAAAGATCCATCCCTATGTGCTGAAGTGGCGATCACCGCTGCAAACCGCCTCGGCGTTGATGCGGCAATCATTTTTTCTGATTTGTTGCCAATCCTTGAGCCGATGGGGCTGGATTTGGAATATGCCCAAGGTGAGGGGCCTGTAATCCATAACCCCATTCGTGAGGGCCGTGATGTGGATCGAGTTTTGGAACTCGAGTGTGTCGATGCGCTGCACTACGTCATGGAGACCGTTCAGATAACGCGAGCACAAATGCCGGCAGATCTTCCGCTAATTGGCTTTGCCGGTGCGCCCTTTACTCTTGCCAGTTATACCATCGAAGGTGGTGGTTCGCGAAATTACCTACACACTAAAACCTTGATGTATCGCGACCAGGGCGCTTGGGATGCATTGATGGCCCGTTTGGTGGGCATCATCACAAAATATCTCAATGCACAGATCGCTGCCGGGGTCCAATTAGTACAAATTTTCGATAGCTGGGCCGGTTGTCTCTCGCCGGATGATTATCGCCGTTTCGTGCTGCCGCATAGCCAACAATTAATTGCAAGCATTACCCGGGGGATTCCGGTCATCCACTTCGCCACCGGAAATCCGGCACTCTATCCTCTGCTGGCTCAAGCAGGTGGAGATGTAATCGGCATTGACTGGCGCGTGCGACTCGATCAAACCTGGGAGACAATCGGTCACAGCCATGCAATGATGGGAAATATGGATCCGACAATCCTGATCGCCTCGGGCGATGAGATCCGTCAAGCCGCCGGTGACATTCTCGACCAAGCGGCCGGCAGAGTGGGCCATATCTTCAATCTCGGTCACGGTATCCTGCCACAGACACCGGTCGAAAATGTGATCGGTTTGGTGGACGCCGTCAAAGAACTCTCTGCCCGCTAAAGCGGGACTATTGTTGCGGGCGATCCGATCCTCCAAAAAGCTCCATAAAACTTCAGGTTTTTTGCCCCATTTTTCCATTCCTGTGGCCGCTTCAATGCCCGTTTTCTCTCCGGCTGCAAAGCATATTTGCCTGATGAGCGTTTAGCCGCCACCTCGGCTCGAGACGTTCTATCCCATTTTAAGAAAAGTATTTACGCAGAGTCCTTTCAAGTTGACAAAGTATGTTGGCAACGGAAGTGGGACGATTTTTGAAGGCAGATTCTTTACGATATTCACAACAAGAGGTCGGTGGGGCCTCGGAGCAGATCAGGTTAAGATAAAGAGAGTCGGCGGGGATTGTTTGAGATGGGGCTCATAACCCCAAAAAATCGGTCCGGGTCGGCCATTTCCGCTTGACCACAAAGACTGCCGCCACGCGGCCGCTTGGGCCAAAATATTGTCCCGCCTATCTCGGTTTAAAAAAGGACCTGATTATGCTCCGCCTTGAAGGTAATGGATCTGCCCGGACGTGTACGGGTGTCACACGACGCGACTTCTTGCAGGTTGGCACGCTCGCAGCGGCAGGAGTCACCCTGCCTCGATTTTTACAGGCAAAGGAGCAGGGGCTCATCGAAGATGACGACCGCAGTGGTATCATGATTTTCAATCTCGGTGCGCCGAGTCAACTCGATACGTTTGATCCCAAGCCAAACGCGCCGGCTGAAATTCGCGGGCCTTTTAAAACCATATCGACCGCATCGCCCGATATTCAGCTTACCGAGATTCTACCACTGCACGCAAAGATCGCCGACAAGTTTTCGCTTGTACGTAGCTGTTATCACACCTCGGCCGCCGTACACGATGCTGGATGGCAAATGCTGCAAACCGGCCGTCTCTTTGTCGGGGGCATCGAAAGTCCTCATATCGGCTCGGTAGTCAGTTATTTGAATGGTCGACGAACCGATCTGCCATCACATGTGGTACTCCCGGAATTGATGGGCCGAGGAGGAGGCAACCTGCCCAACGGCCAAGCGGGAGGTTTTTTAGGAAAGTCCCACGATCCCTTCGTGTTGATGGCCGATCCATCGAAGCCCGACTTTCAGGTTCCCGATCTTCTCCCCCCTCCGGAAATTGGCACAGCGCGACTTAATCGACGACAACGAATGCGTGATATTGTCGATCGGACACTGCGGCATTTTGAAGAGAGTGATGATGCGCAACTGCTCGATGGCAATTTTCAAGCCGCCTATCGATTGATGACCAGCCCTCAGGCAAAATCAGCTTTTGATTTATCGAAAGAAAAACCAAAGGTTCGCGAACGATACGGTCATAATCGTTTTGGTCAGTGCTGTTTGTTAGCTCGCCGTCTGATTGAAGCTGGCGTTCGATTCGTAACCATCAACACTTTCCTTACCGTTTTTGATGAGATTACCTGGGATATTCATGGCTCCAAGCCATTCACCTCTATTGACGGCATGAAGAAGATTGTCGCTCCAATGTACGATAAGGCGTACACTGCATTGATTGAGGATCTTTTTGAACGCGGTATGTTGGATAAGACCGTGGTTGCCTGTGTGGCCGAATTTGGCCGGACCCCGAAAGTAAATCCTGCTGGGGGACGCGACCACTGGCCACAATGTTTTACCTGCTGTTTTGCCGGAGGTGGCGTGCAGGGCGGTCGTGTCATTGGACAAAGCGATCCCATTGGGGGCGTGCCCGTCGATCGACCTACCGATCCGCCAGAAATTGTCGGTTCTATTTATCGCGGGCTCGGTGTCGACATGGATACCGTCCTTCCTGGCCCGGCAGGACGACCGTTCCCGATCATTGACTTCAATCGCCATGAAATTAAAGAATTGTTTTAATCTCCACTCCACTGAGCGCTCTGCTTCCAATTGAATCCCTCTTTGAACGCGCTCGGAAAAAGACAACAAATGATCGCTAAGATATCTTTTTCACTGCGGTATCTCTTTCCATTCCTTTTTAGTCTGCTTCTTTCTGTTGCAGGATTTGCTCAGGAGTCGCTCCTTGTGCTTCCTGAATCTTTCGTGCTCGGTTCGAAGGGTGCAGAGCAACAACTGCTCCTGGAAAAGCGCGATGGGGAGCGTTATGTGGGCCAGATCCAGGAGGGAATTGTCTGGGGATCGAGTCACCCGCAAGTGGTCAAAATTGTAGAGAACCGGGCAATCGCCGTCGGAGACGGTACAGCCACCATTACTGCAATCTGGCAGGGTCAAACAGCAACGACCCAGGCCCAAGTTCGCGGATCGGCGGAAGCACTGGTATGGGAATTTCATCGCCACGTACTGCCAATACTCGCCAAACGAGGCTGTAATTCGGGTGTCTGCCACGGTGCCCTGGCGGGAAAAAATGGCTTCAAACTCTCATTGCGGGGCTATGACCCGCTCACCGACCATTGGGCTCTCACCCGCGAGGCGAGGGGCCGACGGATTGAGCCTGGCGATCCTGGTCGTAGCTTAATCCTGGCAAAGCCCTCCGGTGGGCTGCCACATAAGGGAGGATTGCGGTTTGAAGTTGACTCGCCCGACTATCGGGTACTCGCTGGGTGGATTGCGGCCGGAGCGGCCCCGCCCGATGAAAACGATCCCAAATTGATTTCCGTCGAAGTGTTGCCCGAACAGATCACTCTGCAGCCTGGTGATGAGCAGCAATTAATTGTCACTGCCCACTATTCCGATGGTCGCCAGGAAGATGTGACCCGTTGGGCCAAGTTCTCCACCGCAGACGCCACGGTTGCCAATGTATCGCCCGACGGACGCATCTCCGTCATCGGTCATGGGCAGGGGGCAATTGTCATCTGGTTTTCCAGTCGCGTCGTCCTGGCACAAATAACCTCGCCGTACGATTACGAGATGGATGCGGAACTTTTTGCCGAAGCTCCCGAGCGCAACTTTATCGATACTCTGGTGCTAGAAAAATTGGCAAGTCTTAATCTTGCACCTTCTCCACCGGCCGGAGATGCGGAATTTCTCCGGCGCGTCTACCTCGACACGATTGGCACTTTGCCGACGCTTGAAGAAACAACCGCCTTTCTCGATGACAGTAGTCTCCAAGAGAGTGGTGGCGATGATGGGGGCTTCCAAAAGCGGGATCGTCTGATCGACGAGCTGCTCGATCGCGAGGAATTTGTCGATTATTGGTGTTACAAATGGTCTGATTTGCTTTTGGTCAACGGGCGACGCTTGAGGCCTAAGGCCGTCAAGAGTTATTACCAGTGGATTCGTAAACAAGTCGAACAAAACACGCCCTGGGACGAGATGGTTCGCCAGATCCTCACCGCCACCGGGGATAGCCACAACAATGGCGAGACAAACTTCTACGCATTGCACCAGACACCTGAAGACTTGACCGAGAATGTCTGCCTCGCATTTTTGGGCCTTTCGATTGGATGCGCCAAATGCCATGACCACCCCCTCGAAAAATGGACCAACGATCAGTATTACGCCATGGCAAATCTTTTTGCACGCCTTCGCAGCAAGGGTTGGGGTGGCGATTCGCGCATCGGTGAAGGACTGCGGACACTCTACAGCGCCACGGAAGGAGAGTTGGTACAGCCCCGTACCGGCAAGCCACAACCGCCAGCGCCACTTGATGCTGAGCCAATCCCCTTTGAAGACAAACAGGATCGTCGTCTTGCACTGGCAAACTGGCTGACTTCACCAGAAAATCCCTACTTTAGCCGGGCAATCGTAAACCGAATCTGGGCGAACTTTTTCGGGGTGGGTCTGATTGATCCGACAGATGATCTCCGCGTATCCAATCCACCCAGCAACGGCAAATTACTAGACGCACTCGCTACATGGCTCGTAGATAACGATTTTGACATCAAGGCGCTCATGCGTCTGATCCTACAGTCGGAAACGTATCAGAGGAGCAGCCAGTCGCTAGCTGCGAATCAAGCCGACAGGAGATTTTACAGTCGTTATTATCCCCGCCGCCTGATGGCAGAAGTCTTGCACGACGCCATTGGTCAGGTTACTCAGATCCCGGGAACATTCACGCGAATCGCCAACGATGGTGGGGGCAGTGAGGAGACCAAGGAATATCCTGAAGGAACGCGGGCAATTGAACTGTATGATTCTGCAGTCATTGCGCCCTTTCTGAAAACCTTTGGTCGCCATGAACGCAACATCACATGCGAATGCGAGCGGAGCAATACGCCGAGTTTGGTGCAGGTTTTGCACATCAACAACGGTGACACCATGAACAAACGACTCCAAGACGAAAACAGTTGTGTTGCCCAGGCCCTGGCAAGCGGTGACGATGACGAAACCGTACTTGAAAAAGCCTTTCTTCGAACGTTAGCACGGCGACCACAAGCCGAGGAAAAGAAAGAACTCCTGAAATTCCTTCAGGGTGGAAATGAAGAGGATCGTCGCGAGCTTATTGAAGATCTCTACTGGGGCATCATGAGCAGCCGAGAGTTTTTATTCAATCATTAGCTGAACAAGGGGGGAACAGGGAAGTGGACCGCGGTTCGCTGCAGTAACCGAAACATGCAGCAGATGTCGCAATTTGTCTCCCTGTCATAGATATGCGATTTTTAGTCTGCCAACGATTCTTCTTGCCGCTAATCGTTCTGGTGAGTCTGGCCCAAGCGCGCGCTGAAGAGCAAGCGGTGAGCGATTATCAAAAAACCATACAGCCAATCCTGGTGCGGTATTGTACTGGCTGTCACAACAACCAGGAAATGGAAGGGGAGCTCTCGCTGGACTCATACGCTTCACTGCAGAAGGGCGGAGCGGAGGGGCCAATCGTGAAGGCAGGTGTGCCCAAGGAGAGTCGTCTCATCGAAATGCTAACCGGCAGTGATGAGCTTATGATGCCTCCGGAAGATGAGGAAAAGCGGCCCACCCAAAAAGAGATTGAAACACTCATCCGCTGGGTGCGTGGAGGAGCTCCCGGACCCAAAGACGGTTTGGCGGGCGGAAAAGATCTCGTCGTTCCAAAACTCACACCGAGTTCGGCTCCCGGACCGGTAACGGCCGTGGCCACATCAGCAGATGGAAAATATCTGGCGGTCGCCCGTTTTCAGAATGTGGACCTGCTCGATGCCGCCACACGCAAACGAGTCCATCAACTTAAAGGACACGCCGGAAAAATCAACGATCTCCGTTTTACTGCTGACTCGAGCGAACTGATCGTAGCGAGTGGGATCGCAGGGCTCTATGGTGAAGTTCGCCTTTGGGATGTGGCAAGCGGGAAACCAATTCGCACATTTTCCGGACATGACGATACCATCTATGCCGCTGTGGCAAGTTGGGATAAACAGGTTTTGGCAACCGGTGGATACGACCAAAAAATCATCCTCTGGGATTTTGCCAGTGGCGAGAAACAACGTGTGCTCAAGGGCCACAATGGCGCCGTGTTCGACCTGGCCTTCAGCCCCGATGGCCATAATCTTGTCAGTGCCAGTGGCGATACCACGGTGAAAGTCTGGCATGTACCAACAGGCAAACGGCTCGACACCCGGAGCGAGCCTCTCAAAGAACAGTACAGTGTCGATTTCAGTCCCAATGGATTGCAGTTTGCTGCTGGCGGTGCCGATAACCGTTTGCGGGTCTGGAAGTTTGTTTCCAAGGACGAAATGAAAATCAATCCGATCCTCCATGCCCGTTTTGGACATGAGGGGTCGATCGCCCGTTTGCGGTATTCGGCCGATGGCAACCAACTGGTAACCGCGGCCCTCGATCAGTCGATTAAGGTTTGGCAAAATCCCGAACTGAAACAACAGACGGTCTACCAGCAACAACCCGATTCGATAGAAGCGCTCGCCGTCGATTCTGTGAACGGTAAGATTTTTGTCGGACGCATGGACGGTTCGCTCGGGGCCTTTGAATTACCTGCGCCTGCCGCCCAATCCTCGACGAGTCCCGAAACGAAAAAGGGCGCCCCTGCTGAAGATGTCCTGCAACCGGCCGGCCGGGAGCCTGAGGAAGTTGCCGAAATCGAGCCTAATGACGGACTCGAGGAGGCACAGCCACTCTCGCCGCCTGTGACCATCACCGGCGTTATCCGGCGGGAGAACATAGATGAGGCCGATGAGGATGTGGACCAGTACCGATTTCATGCTCGGGCAGGAGAGAGCTGGGTTTTTGAAATCGATGCTGCCCGCAGCGATTCACCGCTTGATTCAATCATCCAAATTGTCGATACCGACGGACAGTCGGTGCCGAGACTGTTTTTGCAGGCAGTTCGCGACTCCTACTTCACCTTCCGTGGTAAGAATTCAAATCAGATAGATGATTTTCGCCTACACAACTGGCGGGAAATGAGACTCAACCAATATTTGTATGCCAATGGAGAGGTGGTGCGGCTTTACCACTATCCACGGGGACCCGATTCCGGATTCAAGGTCTATCCTAATTTCGATGAGCGCTTCGGATTTTTCGAGACCACCCCCGTCACCCACTCCCTCGGGGAGGTCTGCTACATTGTCGAGCCCCACGAGAGTGCCGACACGATCGTTCCCAATGGACTCCCAGTTTTTCCGGTCTATTACGAAAATGACGACGACAGCCAGCGGCAGTTGGGAAAGGATTCGCGGCTGACATTTACCGCACCGCGTGACGGAGATTATTTGGCTCGTGTGCGGGACGTCCGCCGGTTTGGAGGCGAAGAATACAAATACAAGCTCCACGTTCGACCCCAGAGGCCCGATTTCAAACTTCGAATCAGTCGGGATCTGACCGTTCCGATTGGGGGTTTACGACGAATCGATATGAAATTGAACCGGATCGACGGATTTGATGGTCCGGTAAGTGTGGCGATTACCGGACTGCCTCCTGGATTTTCGATCGCTGGACCGATTGCCATCGAAGCGGGACAGCACCGGGCGAGCGCCACCATTCGAGCAGCAAAAGACGCACCCGAGCCGACCGAGGAAAATTTGAAAAACACCAAGGTTACAGCAACGGCAACAATCAACGGCCAACAGATCACCCACGATATCGGATCGTTTAATGAGATCAAGCTTGGCGAGAAGCCAAAACTCAGCATTTCCATTGAGCCTGGAAACGAAGCCCTCGAGAGTGAGGGGCTCCCGGTTCTGGTCATCCCCGCCGGAAAAACGATCAAATGTAAACTACTTGTCGAGCGGAACGACCACGCGGGTGTGATCGAATTCGGACACGAAGAAGCGGCGTGGAATCTTCCGCATGGCGTCTATGTCGATAACATCGGCCTCAATGGCGTTCTGATGCTGGCAAATGAAAATGAGCGCGAAGTGTTCATCACCGCAGAACCTGGGGTGGCAGAGAACGAACGCCCGATCTTCTTCGAAGCGACGATCGACGGGCGACCCGCTTCAAGCCCCGTGATGCTACGGGTGACTCCTGCCGACTCCTAATCTGTCTTTGCAGGCAGGGCAAAATCGCCCGACGGGTTACGCCACACACAATGGATGTGGTTCGCGGGATTTCCTGCCGGATCGGGCTGTGTATTTACAAAATCGACAAGCAGTGTCGGGCCCTCGATCCGATAATAGTGTCCGACATGCGGTTCTGTGGCTCCCGCCCAGGCAAAATAAATATTTCCAAACCCAGCCTCGTTGAGCCGCTTTCGCCTCCCTTGGGCAACATCGTGTGGCATCGTGGAGAGGTATGCTTCAAGTAGTTGGCGGAGTAACGTTTGCTGTTTTTCAGTCATGTCCGTCGCTGCAAGTCCTTCCACCTGACTCTTCGGGGGCAGCGGATTCCCAGGATGGCGAATCTCTGCAGGTGCTTTTGTGGCAACGATCGCTTTTTTCTTCTGGTCCTCTGAGAGTGCGTGCAACAGATCAAAGGCCAAGGTTTCTTCTTTCCGCAAGACCCGCGTCCCCTTTTTGACTTCGGCAATATAGTTCCCTTTGACGTCGGCCGGATTGGCGCCTAAAAACTGCGGCGTGGACGCAACAATCCGCGCTCCATGAATCACAAAATTGAGTGAAAGGTGGTGCCCCTCAAAGCTAAGCCCCCAGCGATCGTTTGCGTTCGGCTTTCCAAAAATAGTGATGTAGTAAAGCAACGGATCGCGCAGATGGTGGGTGCCACTTTTGCCTTCAAGAGTTGCCAAAATGCTCTCGAGCTGCATGATGATTGTTGCTTTGGTATATCCGGCCTGACTCAACGCAGCTTGCAGAAGTTTGAGCGTCAGCTTTTGCTGATGCGCATTCATGTCCCGCAGCGCCAATCCCTTGCGCTCTGTCTTCGGTATAAAATGCCACCCGGATCGTTCCGGAGTTGCATAATCCATCTGCACGCGTTGTCGCTCCTTCGGGGAAAGTGCAGCGAGTAGCCGTCCGGCGGCGGCGGTCAGCCCTGTTGCTGTCGTCTCTTGTTCGGTCAACGCAGAGACCGTGACAGCCGTTACAGAAACCGAGCACAACAGCAGGATGACAAATACTTTTGATGTTTGCATTTTATGGTTCCCCGGTTGAAGCAATGTTCTATCGCGATTGAGGCTCTCAGTGTATGGGACACATCGCCTTCATAGCAATCCACCGGGAGATGAACCCGATTTTTCTGGGAGGGGACTCTTTTTACTCAGGATGTGTGTGCCGCTGCGGGTCGTTATACAGGTGTTGCTGATTCTGATGCAAATGAAGTGCTGGCCGCGCCTCGATCAACTTTCCAAGCGCTGCATCTGAAACGTGCCCTCCATCAAGATACAATGATTCCAGGCCCTTCATGTTGGCAATCGTCTGCAAGCCTTCATCCGTCACTGGAACCTCCATAAGGTGTAGCGCTTTGAGTTGGCCGAGTGACTCAAGGTGTTTTAGGCCACGATCGGTTACGTGGGGACTACCAAATCGAAGCAGCGAGAGCCTAGAGAGGGTTTTGAGATGCTCCAGGCCCTGATCGGTAATTTGTGTCTGATGCATATTGAGAATTCTCAACTTTTTTAACTCCGAGAGTTTAGAGAAGCCTGCATCGCTTGCTCGCGATAACGGAATATTGAGCCACTCCAGATTTTTCAGACCGGCAAGGACGGAAAGGCCCTCATCACCGACAGAGCCGGCTGGAAATTCTAGTCTTTGCAGTTGGTTCAGTTTTTTCAGATGCGCCAAAGCACGATCGCCCAATGGTGCGTTTTCGATAATCAGTTCCTGTAAACCGGGCACCTCGGCTAGCAGGGAGAGGTCCTCATCTGTGAGTTTGTCTCCCTCCAGGTGGATCGTATGTTCTTCCCCTCGGCGGACAGCTGCGATGGCATTCATCAAGCTTTGGGATGTCGTTTCTGAGGGATCGGGGGTGAGACTATCGCATCCAAGCAGCGGCGCAATCATGGAAACCAACAGCAGGAGACTGGGAACAACAGGTTGTCCAGAAGTGGCAAAAATCATTTGGGGCAACGGTTCTGAGCGCGTGGGGAAGAGAGGAAGTTTTCAGATTATTTAGACTCTATTTTTATAATTTTATCACCAGAAGCGGGCAGACTCTAACGCCCTCAAGGCCCG